>Ga0228710_1009495_pt1 | contig 13455 bp, 4 predicted proteins | sample MedpolnodulmetaG_FD_177995 | JGI IMG/M metagenome (GOLD analysis project Ga0228710, IMG submission 177995) | Root nodule microbial communities from Medicago polymorpha collected in Santa Monica, California, United States - pink nodules | ecosystem: Host-associated > Plants > Roots > Nodule...
GGAATAAAATAAAAAAAAAAAAAAAAAAAAAAAAAATCGATAAGAAAAGAGATATGTGAAACATCAAGGTAGTCTGAAACGTCATATATTATTAAAAAGAGAAAAATATATAATATGAGAGGGGGCCAAGCCAAAACCCTCAAAAAGGCCGGGAAAAAAACAGCAAGGGAAAAAATATAGCAGCATACGGGAATAAAAAATTGAGCAATGATATTTGTACATCCATTTCATGACAACTTTAGTGACAACCTTGTTTTTCTCTTTTCTTATTGGTCAAAAACAATGGAGAGAGAAAAAGGAAGAGAGAGGATAAGAACATCATGTGAGAATGAAAGAGAAAGTTGTACAGAAGTTGTCACAAAATAGTTATACAAATATCATTTCTCTAAAAAATTAGACAATGCATTGCGATCCGAAAGAAGTCATCTCCAATAAATTTAAAATGAAGTTACAGTTCCTATTTATTAAGATAAATTATTTTCTTTTAACTGTATAGACAATATTATATATAGGCACGTTGATTTTGTCATCGTCGGTTTTCCCTTAACTGCCTTCACCTTGATAAATCAATACTCATATTGATGCAAATATAACATTTTTTCCCTTTCAATTCCGTGGTTAAGAAATCAAGTTACAATCAACATACCTGAATACATGTTCTTGTGTTTTCCACCTCTATGGACTAGCCAATTTATTTTTTATTTTTTTTAGCAGCATCTAGTGCCAAATATATTTACAACCTATGCATATAAGACAATGACGTTAAGCTCTCTAATAATGTAACATCTATATCTATATTTCCAATCATGCGCAAGTAAAAGCTTCCAAAAGTATTACGGTTTTGAAGGATTGCTATGAGCATTTCTACTGTTAGCAATTAGCGCATCCCGTTGAGATGTTGTTAGGCCTGGTTGTGGACCTTGTGATCTTGGACTTTGAACTTGTGATGATGGCATAATTAATCGCTGCCTAACATCATCAGTAAGTTGCTGACCTGAAAGACTTCCACGCATTCGTGAAGTAGGATGCCAATTCTGATCTGGTTGCAAATTGAACAATTCGTCAGTCCTAGAAACTGCCTGCACTGGTGGTCCTCTTTGCTCTCCTGCTAAACCCAAGAAACTATCAGCTGTAAAATACGTGGCTCTACACAAGTTTGATTCTGCGATAAAAATGATTGGGACTGCCTGGCAGCCAGGTCTGTATAGTATATACAGTAGCTCCAGCTGTCCAAACAATCCTAGCTTGAGAATTACCTTGTCTGGCAACACGTGATGAAGCCATAACTCTGGCTTGTTGGCTACTTGCTGCAGCTGCATGAGCTTGTGAACCCCCTTGCTGAACGTGAGATCGTTGAGCATTTGATGGTAGCATTGGCTGGCGTGCCTGGGGATTCAGAGTTCGCTGCAGGTGTGAATTTTTGTATTGGTTCAGAATACTTGTTCTGTATGATCGGTTTTGCGATTGACTTGGTTCTCGGTTACGAGTTGCAGATGACGTATTAACTGGTGGCACTCGGTTAGTTGGGGCTGACGTATTAACTGTTGGCACCCGGTTCTGAGTTCAATGAAAAGTAAGTGCAAGAGTCATAAACACCAAGAAACACAAAAAAGTGAGCTTTCTCTTAAAAGATATTTAGATTAATAAATGAACACATTACAGGCATCAATAACAGTAAAGACAATAAATAATCAACCAGTTGACCAAGTATAATAATTATTCAGTACCAAAAATATAGCTGGAAAGTAAGAGACTCACATCTTGATCTTGTATAATTTATTTGTAAAGTTAAACAAACTAATGTTACTGTTTCCTGCTTTCACAAAACCAAAAAATTTGTCTTCCCACTGACTTTTTGTGTAATATATTCGAACTATTTTAATCCCAAAACCAATTTTCAAATGGGATTCAAGTTAAGTAATTTTTTTTTTATTATATGAGCGGTTGTGATGTTTTCTTTTAAAGGAACAACAATATAAAGAAAAACAAAAAGTTGGCACTCTAGATGCAAGTTAAACAGACTATGTGTCCCCAAAACTGCCAGCCAATACAAGGAATGACAACCGAGCATTAATAAATCGAACCTGTGTTTCTGTAGAGACTGGAGGCATGTTCAATGAGGATTGAGAAAAAATTTGTTGCCTTTCTGCATCACTCAGTACGGCATTGTAAGGATCTGCAGAGGCAGGGCTGGGCAAAGAAACATGAGGAGTAGCAGATGGACTGCTGGTTATCAAGGAATCCAAATTAGTTACTGAATTTTGCTGTGCTCCTAATGTCTGAGATTGGACTGGAAGGGCCTGAATAGCTGAAGGAGTCCTGTCAATATGCCTCGATGTCGAGGATGACCTCCCATACTCGTTTACAAGTGAATTTGTATAATTCATCAGTGATAAATTAATCTGTTCTGATAACTGACTATGCATGACAGAATTCATGGAAAGAATATTGTCATGACCCTCAGCTTCTTGATTAAATACAGGAGAAACGGCCTCAGCCAGAACAGGAAGGTCGACACCTGCTGTAGGGGTACCAGATCCACTGTTAGCAATATAAAGTCCAGCCCAAAAGTTGTCTTCTATTTGATCGCCAGTGGGAACAGAAGCCCGAAAAGGTTTTCTATCTGCAGTTTCACAAGTGCCCATTATGTCCAAATCATTATCATTGTTCGTGAGGTCCACAATATTGGAAACAGCATCAGGGGAGCAAGTAGATTCTTGTTGTTCAGTCTGTTCTATGTCACAATCGTGGGCCTTATTCTGTATCTTATCCATGTCATGATCATTTTCCGATCCTGCCTTCCACGATCTATCAGCTTCAAAAATCACTTCCACGATGTTCTCACCAACTTTTTCCAGGATCTTTGTTTAGAAAGAGGAAAATAAAGGTTAATTTTTCTTTTCTTTTCAACCTTTCTTTCATCCCTAGGGCCAACTTGGTTTGCCATTGAAAAAATTGGGAAAGGTGGGAATTATGGTACTGATCCCTTCATCCCTAACCTTTGGTCCTTTAAGCTTTTTATTTTTATCCCAAAACGTTGGTTTTAATAAGAAATCAAAATACAAGTCCCTTTACAAAAACTAAAAAGCATGCATTAAATGAATTTTACTTTTACTAAATGAGCTAAGGGTAAAAGGGTCTAAACTTATCTAACTTCATTATTTCTTAATATGTATGTTCAAACCTCAAATGACCAAAGATTAGGGATGGAAGGAGTAAGAGTTTGGCATGAAAAATCAAGTACTAAACAATACATTCCCAAATTACCAAATTGACTCTGGGAGAGAGAAGATAAACAAATGTAATTTCCTTGAAAGGTTTAAGAACTAAATCAACTTGCCTCAATCATGTTTCTGTCAAGACGAATATCTGTATAGCAGACATGATGATTGCAATGGGGGCAGCGCCAAGATGGCCTCTTAGAATTTATTTTAATGAAGTTGTCGAAGTCGAAGCACTACAGAAAAGAGAACATAAATGTAAGGTAGGGGAGAAAACAAACCGGGAATATATTAACACACATAGGCCCAGCCACCCACGTACACAGAACCACATTATAAGATTTTCACTTTATCATAACTATTATTCTACAAACATTTAGGTAGCATTGAGTGGGGTCCACTGCAGATCGCAGAAAGTTGCGGTTTGTTGAAATTCCGCTACGCAGCAGTGTTATAGTGCCGCTATAGCCACTAATTCACAATATTTTGTACTAAATAGCATACTGTGGGACAATAGCCATTTGTTAAAATCCAGCTCTATTTAACAACACTGGTAACTTTTAGAACTTTCTAACTTAAATAATGGAAAAACAGACATTAAAAACCATATAACAGAGAAGGGCATAAGCTCCCACTACAAATTACTTGATTGCAAACAAATGAACAATAGGCTTCTAAGCCACATTTATTATTAATGGTAAGTAACAAGTGTATAATGAGTCAGCAACCCCCCTTAGCATTCTCCATATTATGTGATGCTAATACAGGAATCACTCACCTGAAAATGTTTGCATGAACTTCCTTTAACAGGAGTCTTGATACGTGTACGGCTGTTTTGTAAAAATGAGAACACAGGACTATCAATTTTTATTTAAAAAAAAAAAAAAGAAAAGTGAAAATTCAAACTTTAAGGACAACTGAACAGATGGTCTTTAGCATAGAGTCTGCAAAGTAAAGCATTCTGGTGAAATAATACAAGCTACAGGATAAATATAAAAGAAGCCTGCAGAAGAATCATACTTGCTAGACGAACTTTAAAAGATTATTGTGAATAGTTTAATGCTAAAAAGTTCATACTAAAAGTTGATGGTTGTCATAAACTGTGGTTACAAACTCATAAGTTGAATAAAATTGCTGCTCACAGACGGCATACACGAGAGTTCATGAACTAATATCAATTACCAAGCAAGGAGAATAAACACATGCACAAGAGAAACATAACAGATAAAAAGTATTCTAAAACTACTGTATTTGAAAAGGTTTTGCTCACTGTACAGCAAAAAGGTAGTAGTGGCAAAAAAGAAGGGCAGGGTGTCAAATAGTAATACAACAACAACAACAGCAACAACCAAGCCTTATCCCACTAAGTGGGGTCGGCTATGACACCCACCGTAGTGGTTCTTGGCCGCTACGCCGCTATAGCGTGCTATTGACTACTATGAAGAAAAAGTGAGATTAAATCATACTGTGAAGGAAGAAGGTTAAATCATACCTTATTGGACATTTAAGTGAGATTCGTGATGCCCCCTCGATAATATCTGAATCTATAGACATAAAAATGGAAAATGATAAGAATGAACAATCAAAAAACAAAAATACAACAATGAATTTAAATGGTGGGCTAATAAGAAAAAGAAGTCAAATACAATTTCAGGGTAAATTTATGGAAAAAACTTAGGTGCATTTCCTTTGGGGGTTTACCTATGGTTCTTAACTTAACTACTTATGATTTTCTCAAATCCATAATTTCTCAAAGTTTGTTATAACCACAAAATATGTATTTTAGGTTAAGAACCATAAGAATAGAACCTAAGGAAATGAAACGCACCTAAGTTTTGTCCTAAATGTTATCCTGAACATACAAATTATACCTGAATCAACAGAAACTGCAGGCTGAACATAATCTGGTGGAAGCACTGGATGTGCAGGCAACGATGCAACACTCATATAGGCAACAAGTATAATATAATGACCTTCACAATGGTAATGGTAATAGTATAGTAAGAAGTATACATTGAAACCAGGACAACTGGGTGGAAATAAAACACTAATTTAAATGCTCACCTTTGAACTCGCCCACAGCTTGAAGAAGATTTGTCCCAAATTTAAGGATACTAGTCACACTGGTGGGCATCTGTGGTCCAGGATCCTGAGAAACAAAATGACATTTAGATAGCAAAATAGTGTTACACTGTTAAGCCAGTCTAAACTAAATAATTTATAATGTGTATTCAAACAAAGAAACAGACCATTCGAAAGTTGGTCCTTGTATCAATTCCTTTTCCATTCAAGAGAAAACTACAAAGATGCAAAAATAGTCATAATCAGCATCCATTTACAGCCCTTCCACACAATTGTAAGAAGAAAGTTAAAAGAAATCATACTTTACTTGCTGAGGGCTGATGAGGCATGCAGATGTCTCAATGTTATCAATTTGAGCCACCAGTAAATACTGCAAGTTAAAATATATGGCATGTTCAAATAACAAATATTAATAATATATATTGACAAAAAATTCTGCAAATAAGTAGAGTTATTTTGGGATAGAACATTTTACTTTTTTTTTTTTCTAGTGTTGCGGATTGTGGAAAATGGCGGTTTATTCAAATTTCGCTACGCAACAATGATATAGTGCCGCTATTTGACAACCTTTTGTACCAAATATGTATCGCATAACGATATCGAATGATTTGTTCAAATTCCACTATGCTATAGTGTTGTAGTTGCTATTTAACAACATCATTTTCTATAAATGTCACCGTGATAGCCTATAATAATTAGGACAAGATATTTTTTAATTACCATCGACTAGAATTAGTCTATATACTGGTATACTAACATGATGTTGGTCCAAGTAGAACTCAACTAACATCCTTTAAGCAAGGTCTTGGGGGAGAGCCTTGTAGATAGAAAAATTGTGGTTGAGAGGGGAATTCCCATTGAAGGTGGCCAGCCTGGTTCTCCGACGAAGATAAGTCATTGGCAAATCAATAGACACTTCATGCCAATAACATGGTTACCAAAACATTCTGTAAAATGGTTTAGTTTTGAACATTTAAATCATCGAATAATATTCATATTTTTCTCTTGTTCTAGTTTTTTCTTATAATTTTCAATAGGGAAAACTCCTCCACAAATGTTAGCTCGAGGTGAGAAGGAGAACATTTGTCATTTATGTCGTTGATGTGGGATCTCTACACACCACCGACAAGACATCTAGAGCGCGAACAAATGTTGGCAGGCAAATAACAATACCCATTCAAACCTAGGTCTAGATACCTAGAGCATATATAAATATGGGTCACCCAATAACAGATCTACGATAGACTCTAATAGTATCTTAGAATTTGAGTTAGGTATAACTTAATCTTAAAAGTTTGATCAAGGGACGATGTTGGTTGTCAAAGCTTTATAAGGCCTGCTTTGGCCATAACTCTAGTCAATGTGTGATCTCAATATCTTTCAAATTGGTACTGGGAGACTGTGCTCGTGTGTCAAACCCTAGCCGCCTTCATCGTAGTTGCTTTGGATGTCTTCATTGCATCCTCTAGCACATTTATTGTGCCCTTATAAGTATGGTCCATCAATGGGAGCACTATGCACTGCTTACTGCCACTGCCAGTCTAAACGCAGTACTTACTGCCACTGCCAGTCTAACTGATGACTCAATCAGGAGCGCCTCTCTCAGTTCAACCTAACCCCCGAAAACCCACAACCAACCACAAGCTCATAATTCTCTTAAGTGTGAGGCTACACACCCTACCACTAATGTCAGATGGACTCCTCTCATATTTGTTTGTAGTCACTGCGACCGGCTTTGATTGTGATCTTGTTTGTACATCAGTCGTTTGCTACTTTCCACTAAAGTATCAATCCTTTAAGTACTATTCTCTATGTTGTTACCTGATACTACCTTTGTCCCTATGTGTGAAACCCTTTTGTAAAATTTTCTCATACCCTTTTATAAGGCCCTTTCCAAGTTACCAGATGCATTAATTATTTTTCCACAAAAACACCCCTAATTAAATGGAGGGATTAAAAGACCGGTCATTTAACTCTCAGTAATTGAAGGATAATTTATCTTACTTGTTCTTAATTCTTGTACATTGTTACAAACATAATGTCAAAACTATTTTTCTTAATTCTTGTGTGTTGGTCAAGGGGGACAAAGGTAGTACAGTACTCGGGTGTTGTTATGCATGGACAACTCTCAATAAGAATGAGTTGAAAGGTTTGCATATACCTACTGAATATCGCAGTAAGTCGTCAGGCACTTGTTCTCTAGCCATGATTGGTAAGATTTATCTTCCTTACCCTTTCATGTAACTGTTATTATTCCTCGGGATGTAAGGATTATCAACTCTAGTGCCATAGACCACACGAGCTTTTGTTCCAACACTTTTTATCATACAATTCTTATCCTGACATTCATCATATAGTTATAGTTGACAGGTTTGTTGCAGGTTCTAGAACTATCATACTTCATTATTCCTTGCAATTATGTTGTGTCCCAAAATCCTACAATAACATGATCTACATTCATAAACTTGCTAAAAAACAAAATTTCTGTAGTTGCACTTTTCCCTTTTCTCTGTGTCCTTCAAGATCTTCCCATAGGGAGAACGATTGAAGTTGCTAAGAAACATGAAACATCAAGAGATGTCTTATATCATCAAAGAAAGGACTTAAGAGAGTCTTTGTCAGAAGGTATTGTCTTCCTGTTAGCATTACAACTCCAACTCAACTTGCACACCCTCCATTATTTTTACCAGATCAGCTTATCGCCCTAAAATGTATAAGCAAACAGAGGTACTAAATGGGGGATTACAGATTTATTGATTCTATTTTACATAGTAGCAGCCCAGACAATGGTCTATTTGGCTTCGTTGGGTAGATTTGCACAACATTACATTTCAGGGACTCATGGCTCTACTCCTTATGAATTGGTCTTCGTGAGAAGCCCCCAATACTTATCCATTATATACCAGGTGAGAGTTTAGTAGAGGTTGTGGCAAATGATTTGATTGACAGGGATGAAATTCTTAGACAACTTGCACATCACCTACCACATTCGCAAAACCAGAGAGATTTTGTATTTAAGCTTAGAGATTGGGGTAGCAGTTATATTGCTTGGGGTAGCAGTTATATTGCTTGGGGTAGCAGTTATATTGCTAGTGGGAAATTTTCTGATTGTGTGTGGGTGAGACCATGTAGCTGATCCCACTTACAGGGAAAATGCTTGGTGGTGGTTGTTGTGTGGGTGAGGAGAACACTATGCTAAGGCTTTAGGTGGGTGTACTCTGTTGTTGTACTCTAATTCTAAATTCTAATCCAGAATTTTTATTAATAAAATTGTCTTACTTTTGAGAGCATATTCTTGACTCTTGAGTCTAACAGAGCCATACCATTATATTAAGAAACAAGCAAAACTACTAAGGAATAAAAAAACACACCCAATTATGAACATAAGAATGGTTAAACAGGTAAGAAAGGCACCATAGTTCACCAAGGAGAACTTAGCTCAACTCTGATAAGCACCAAGATTTCCCGTTAAGAAAACATTAGGTATTAAGGATTATGCTATGAAACAAATTCGTGCAAAGAAACCATAAAAAACTCCGCATCCTAAAAGTTGAGTGACTCACACGCTGCACCTAACTTGAAGTTGTGATACTTAAAACAGAGAAATGCTAAATAAGAATATAAAAATGAACGTAGACAGGTCATTTATATACAAAAGGAAATCAATGGTTACAGATTTATTTTGGCAGAGAAATAGAGACTATGTTGGGAGTTTGTCACATGTACGATGTTTAACAAAACAAATCAATTCAGGGGATTCTTACAATTTTCTTATCTGGTTGAACATTATTCTTTGTGATGTGGAAGTCAACAGCAGAAGCTCCATATCCAGGCTGCAATGCAGGCCAAATGATATTAAATATGTTCTCAATATGAAATATGACTAGATTTGACAATCAAAATTTGACTATCAAAGACAACCACCTTGGCTTCGATTGACACAATTACCCGACCCAATTTCATATTGGGATAGAACCTGCAAGGAAGTCACATAAAGACAAATTGTTACCGTTGCATATCAGAAATAGTGAGGGATCATCTAATTTCAGACACATTTTTTTCTTGAAGGTCTTTTGGTTTGTCCTAGTTTCTTGTACTTAACACCGGTAATAGTTGCATAAAAACACATAGCAAAATATTATTGTTTAGTTCAAAAATAAGATAAAAGATGTAGGAGAAGATATCTAGAGGAAGTTTCAAGGATCCCTACCTTTCCATTATAGTTAACACTGCAGGATGGCAAGAATTAGGTTCGGCAATTGCATTTCCCAGGGTGCAGTAAATCTTTCCTATCTACATTTTGAAAGATGATTGTGAGTTGTGACAAATTGGCACATAGCAAAAATAGTAATGACGAGAATGATAATAATTAACATATAAGCAAACCTCGTCAGCAATAGTTAAAAGTTCTTCTGCATCTTCCTTCTGGAACCATCCATTTGTACATGCATTCTATAATAACAAACGGTGTCAGTAGTAAATTCACATCTTAAGAAATGTTGTGATACATAACACCAGATTCTAGACAAACACATAGATAAATACAGCAAAGCTCGTTTAAATCATAAGCGGCTCTATGTATGGCAATGGTATAGCACAAAAACTTGTGAAAATAAGTAATAATCATCAAGAATTAAAAAGCAATCAGATTAGGAAAAACTTCATGAAATCGATAACTTAAACAAATGCTCCTAAATCATTCTTGGCACTGTGTAAGAGTCCCCTTGGTGGATTACATTTCATGAAGAAAATAACCAAGTTATCCTTAGTCAACAGTGCCACTAAGCAGTTTTTTTATAAAAAAGATAGCAACCTTTCACAAGACACAACGAATGTAAATTCATCAACGCCGAGAAACAAACTTACCTTCACAGATATCATCAAAACCATCACAGCTGCTAGTGAGAACTCATCAGTCTTTCTTTGATACATCTGTGTGTAAAAGGAAAAGTAAAAGCCATAAACCTACTGGCATAGCAATTAATAAAATATGACATAAACTTCTTCCTCACACACACACCAAAGAAATAAGCAAAAAGCCATAAAATCATAAAAATGAATCCACATTTTGCAGTGGAAATCACCTGTTTCATCAAAATAGGTAGTTCATTCGCTTTCTGTGGAATTTCACCATTGGCAAGTGCATAATCAATCCCTCTGCATGTCAAAGTAAATCCATTAACAAAAATAGAAACAAATCACATCTACAGTACCATCTTCACGATTTCAAAAGTTAAAACATCTCAATATCAATTTATTAAGCCCATTTGTTATTATTTATATATACCATCATACCGATAATGAATGTTCATCGTTACCTTGAAGGTAAAATTTAGACCAAAAACCTAATTCGGTCCCTCACAATTTTTTTAGGCCCAAATCAGTCTCTAACCAAAAACAATACCCACATTATTTTCATATCAGTGACAAATTATCCCCTCTATTAATTATGACTCAAAGAACTAGTCCATGAAGCTAACTAAACTGGTAATATCGAAATTATTAGATCGAACATTTTCACTTAGGTTCGAACCCAGAACCTCGCAATTGTGTGTGAGTTTCACTCGTGTTTTCCACTTCGTCTATAGGCAATATCGATAAAATAGTCCCTCTATCAATTTTAAGACTAGATTACAATAGAAGACTAGTCCGGAAAGTCTAACTCCACTAGCAATGTCAATACCGTAAGGTTGAACAACTTTATCAGGTTTAAACCCAAAACTTCACCTGTGTGAGTTTCAGTTGTGTTTACCACTTCTACTGGAAATGTGATAAATTAGTCCCGCAATTAATTGACTCATTACGACAGTGAACTAATCTGTAAAGTTTAACTCGACTAGCAATGTCAAAATTGTTAGGTCGACTGAACCTGGGACCTGACAGTTGTGTGAGTTTTAGTTGTGTTTACCAGGAACAGGAATGTAACTTGACAGCTAAGTGAAATGACAGTTTAACCCTAAAACAGAAAAAATAATAAAGCATAAAAAAGGAGGAGGAGGAATAATTAATACCTGGAGAGGGAGAGACATAGGTTAAAGAAATCGAAAGAGTCGGTTGGATTGCCGGGTACAAAATGTGTAGCCAAACGGTCAAGAACTTTGGTGATTCTATAAAAATTGACTAGCGACGGCGATACTACTGGGTTTGGGTTTGGGTTTGGGTTTGTTGTTGCAGTTGTTAATGCACCTGAATCTGGTAACTGCGACGGAGTGTTGGTTGACATGGCGGTATTAGGCGCTGCTTGCTGAGAGTGATGAAGAGAGAGTGAGAGAGAATTGTTCCGTGCTTCCAAGATTCTAACAGTAAACAAACACGCTGATTTACTGGGTTTGATTCCCGATGAATTCTTTGACCTAACTATATATTAGGTCGGGTCATGCTAAAAATGGAAAAAACAATTGTTTATCAAATTTTCACTTTTATACTCTCTATTATTAGTAGGGTCACGTCACTAATTTTTTAATGTCTTAAACCGATAACCGGTTGATTTAAACAAGGGACTGTTAGTAGCAAACTCATCGTACCTACTAGAAGCTAGCTGTCGGTGTTGTATTGAATGCGGTAGTTCATGCTGGTTGTTTGCACTTTCAGTGAGCGTTGGATCAAATGGGGAGTATGTACCTGCATACACTCCGATGTTCAAGTAAGTAGAGGTTCAGAATGGGGAGTTTCAGAGTGAAGAAGATTCTACCTTGGAGGCTGCTAAGAGCCTCCTATTTATAGACATAGGTGAATGCAGAGCCGTTGTAAGGCACATGTGTGACCGATGGTTACGAAATTGTAAGAAGTGTAACCGCCGGTGAGATATTCGCGAAAACGTGGGTAGAGAGACGTTATCGAACGTTGCAGGACGTTTGAACTGTTCTTCCTTGTCCGTGTACCCCCCTCGCGGGGAAGGGGTGTGTCGTGAATAGTTCTGCCAAAATGCAACATTTGGGCTTGGTTTGTTATTGGACCTAAGTGGTTAAGCCCAAGTCTTTGACCGGTCCAGAACACAAACAAAGTCCAGCTTGGACATAACCTTTTGGATACATCACTAAGAGCCTGTTTGTTTTTGCTGATAGAGGGAGGAAAGATTGTGAGTGGAGAGAAAGAAAGTGAAAGGAGAGGTTTCCATTAGGGTAAAGCATCGGTCGGTTTCGGCCGGGTTCGGTTCGGAAATGGCAAATATGCAGCAAACCGTGAAGCATAAACATGCATCCACTTCCGACCAAACAAGCCACCAGTTTAGTCGGGTGCGGGTTGAGCGGAGCAGCGGGTTGAACGGGCGGATTCTTTCGGTTAGCCACCACTGATTCATCTTGTTGCATTTCGTCCATCTAGTGCACCATAAACGTGAAAATAGAAGTACTGGGTTTTTCATGGAGTCTTGGCAACATGTATGTCGTGTCTCATCTATGGTACTGATCTTACTAAAATAATTGTGAGAGAGAACCATGTTTTAAAAAATGTAAAAGGAAAAGTAAAAGTTAAAATGCAATAGTAAGACAATTAAGCTTTGCGTGTTCTACTTCTTATATAGAGCCTAGCCTACACTCTTTAGTGCTAAAAAGTTGACAGCTTGCACTATACTTTATTGATGTGACCATACTCTAATGCAGAGATATATTAGACAGGAAGCAATACACGTGATAGTATTATGTATAGAGAATATTGTCACTCTCTCGATCGGTCATGAGTTTCAATAGAAAAACATTTTGCATCCGAGTCCGACCGTAGAAACTCATATGTACTCGATTTTCCCTTTATTTTAACCCGACAACCGACCACACCCGCCCGTATTATTGATATTCGGTTCGGATTTGGCGGGTTCTGGACGGGTCACGGGTATATGCTCACCCCTAGTTTCCATAGTTTGGAACACCATAGAGAGGCATAGGAAAGAAGCATCTTTGATGGGGCCCACACCAAAATTGTTTATGCGCTGGTTTGAGCAGAAAGTGGAGAGTAAACTCATTTTTAAGATGAAAAGTCACAAATACCCTTACTTTATTACCTTTATAATGTTCATCAGTTTTTTTAATTTCGGTGAATGGCATTTTTTTCCAGCGCTATTCCTATGTTCTTATGTTTTGCATTATTTTTTTATTTGGTACATTTTTTTGGGTATAACATTAAATATATATTAATATAAGTAAATACATATTAATTT
>Ga0228710_1009500_pt1 | contig 13450 bp, 6 predicted proteins | sample MedpolnodulmetaG_FD_177995 | JGI IMG/M metagenome (GOLD analysis project Ga0228710, IMG submission 177995) | Root nodule microbial communities from Medicago polymorpha collected in Santa Monica, California, United States - pink nodules | ecosystem: Host-associated > Plants > Roots > Nodule...
AAAACTCTTTAAATTAATAATTATTAATTTATCGATAAATTAATAACTCTCTAAATTAATAAATTTCTCCGGTCCTGACATTATTAATTTATAGAGTTTCTACTGGATTGTGAATATGTTTCTTGAATAGGCATTTGAATTTGTAGTAAATCCGGTTGGACTTTGTTATTTCACAGAGGGTGGGTACTGTTATTAAATCCTGGTTAACTCCTTCCACACGGGAAGGATAAGGAGGAAAATAAGATGAACAAATTTGACTTAAATAAACTGTTTTTCTTTCACACAACTTTCTATCTTGCTCCTGCTATTTAAACCCTTGGGCTCAGCTACCCATCTGCTTGATGGATTCTAATTTAACTAACTCAAAGAAGTTGATACGAGAGAGAATTTCAGAGAGAAAAGTGTGTATAGATTGTTCTGAACAATAACTCTTTGCGTTGTCTGAGTTGTACTCATGTATTTATACCACATTCAGTTAGTTACAAACTCTAACTGACAGTTGTATAACTGCAACAGCAACAAATTGACACGTGCTACCATACTTTTATACTCTACTATACTTCTATACAGTATAGTATGTTACAAGGTATAGAAACTAGAAAGTATATAAACCATACAACAAATCACATGCTTCGACAATACTAACTAAACAGAGATCTAACTGTCTAACCAACTCTAACCCTATTCCCGTTTATTCTTCTGGGTCCTATCATTAACTCATTCCCTAAAACTATTGTATTTTCTCGGTGTTTTTATGGTGCATACTGGTTTTGCCCAGTACTAACATAAACTGTTTGTGTTTTGTTTGAACATACATTTTTGGACATTTTTTATTAGCAGAGAAACAGTAAAGAGGGGAGTACAGCAGTACCCCAACCCATTACAATAAAGGTTCAGCACCCAAGAACACAAGGAAATACAAGAAACTGGATTCAAGCACCAATCAGAAAAAAATAAAAGGGAACTTAGGATATAGTCCGAAAAGCAAAACCACGTTCTAACTTTGATAAAGTCTAAAATTGCAATCATATCTCTAACTTAACTTTTAGTTGTAAAAGAATTCTTATAATAATTCTAAACTGGACAGTATTTCATGTTCCATTTCTGCAGTCTTCAATCAATGCAAATCTGGCTAATAATTGTTTTCTTTTTTCTACGAATATAGCAATATGATTGAACTAGATTATCTTTCCTCATTCAGGGAATCTGGGAGAAATTCCATCATCAGAGCACTCCATGGACAAATTTCACATGGAAAAACTTCTGTCACCTTTGGTAACTACTTGATTGTATACTGCAAAGACACATTTTTTGAAGCATATAATGCTTTTGTTTGGTACTCAAGTTTGTTAATGATTGTACATGCAGCCTACACCAGTGGATCCAAACTGCACTTTGAAAGCTTCATCTTTGCTTGATACAAAAAAGGGCCACACTTCATTCATGCGGGGAGTTCTGCCTGCCAATCGCTCATCTTTGTCTTCCGACCATAGGATGTTTGTAGGTAGTGAAAGTTCAAGTGATACACGTGAGGTAGTTTTGCACAAAAGGAGGACTGTGCTGTCACAAGAACATGACGGGTTTGATTTGGCTGGTAGTTGTCAACTGGGTGAAAAATCAAAGAATATGCTGATAGCACCTTGTATCACCAAGAAGCGTAAATTTATAGCGGGAGAGTATGACCTAAAGCAACATTTTGGAAATTCTAATGAGCAATCATCGTCAGGTAGAATTTTCTTAAATCACACAGCTCTTATTTCAGTGTGTAATAAATTCAATCTTGGTAAATAATTAAATTTTTCATATAGCTAGTCAAAATGCTCAAGGTGACATAGATCCGCAATGTAAAGATAATGTGACCTCTCAAAGTAGAAATCTTGAGTTTCTTAGACAAAAAGACAATCTTCCTGCTGATTCAGCACCTACTTCTGATGGAACCCAAGGATCAGCATTCCTTGCTCAGGTAAAATCCTTTGATGTGATAAATAGTTCTGCATATTGCACGAGATGTAGGAAATGCATTAACTGCCAATAACTGGAACCAAAATAAATTATCGATTGAAGCCAATCTGCTAGAGAATCTTATGAAATACATGAACATGAACAGTAAGGACATGATTAGATAGGATCTTAATTTTGACATTGGTTCTTGAAATGATTACACAAATTTAACTGGAAATTTCTAGTTCCTTTTCATTTGCTGATCGTTATACAGAAATGACAGTTCCTTTCTTAGAAAATACATTGATGAGAACTTTAAAGTGAGGATGCTTTGTTTTAATCATGCTCTGTAGGTCCGAGATAAACTCAGTGCTGCAGAATATATAGACTTCGTGGGTTACATGAAAGCGCTCAAGACCAAAACATTGAAGATTAGCGAAGTTTTACTAAGCATTTCTAGATTGTTTTCTGGACCCGAGAGGCTACCTCTCCTAAAAAGGTATGTAAATCTATAACAACATGTAAAGGGCAAACTCATTAATTTATAGCTAATATTATTGCATGGGCAAAGGCGTTGTATACGCTAACTGTAAAGTGTCTAGAGGGTTTTTGCCCTCCATTGAGATTTCCACTCAACTTGTCAATTTTGTCGCATGATTAAAAGAGGAAACACATTTCAGGCATTTGATCGAATTGAAATTTCTGATGTCAAATCATCTTGACCTTAGCCATCTTATGCACAACAGGTTCAAGGATTACATCCCAGCAAAATATCATTCTTTGTATGAGCAATATGTTGAAGGAAAGGTTGATTGAAAGTGTCCTGCTCTTGACTGTCTCTTGATACTTTTTCAGCTAAAGCTCAGGTGTGCTCTTAGCATCTCTCCTAGTTTGTGGTTGATAATGTGTTGTGGACAGGAATGAATATTTAAATATTAGTTCATCACACAAGTTGTAACAAGTCTTGGAATGTGGGAACAGATGAAGCAATGTTAATTAGAGTTTGGTGTTCTCTTTTATTTGATTGAAAAAATGATCTCATAATGTCTGGTTGAGGGATTTAATCCAAAAAAATAATTATTTGGGCACCTTATTGCAACAGGTATACTTTTTTGCACTGTCAGACAAATCATATGTTGGAAAGCGTCATATGGAGAATTAATATTGACCTTGTGACTTGAGTGAATTAGCACTGTATACTTCAGAATGACTCGATATACATCAAGAGAATGACCAGGGAATTTCTTTGGCTGGCGTCGAATCATTATGGAACAGAAACTTGCTCCTTGGTATTGTTCCCCAACTGTCTGCCTGTGATAATATATATCCATTTTTAAGCAAAATGTTGAGATATAAAATGTATCCCGTGGCAACCGATTTTGTTCAATAATCCATCAAGATCATTTATCTGTATTTTATTGTATATGCAGCTAGCGAATATTGTATTGTATAGATAAGATAATGTTATAAGTTTTGAGTTTTACTTTGTAATCAATCAGAAACATAGTCCATCAACAGATGGAATGCAAACAATATGTTGAAAATGTATTTTTCAATAGTGACTTGAATTGGAGTGTCATGACAAGTACCAACTCTCACGCTGTCAATTTCACTAGACTGCATATCCTTTTTGTTTATCATGACTAAGTTGCATAGATCCTAATAAACTAGAGGGATGAATAAACAATTTTTTTTAGCGAAAGTCTGTTAATGAACATATAATAAACTAGAGGGATGAATAAACAATTTTTTTTAGCGAAAGTCTGTTAATGAACATATTTATATCAATCAATCAATACTAATTAAAATGAACTGTACTTTGGAATACCAAACAAACTCAATAGCTTCTATCTTTTTCTTCATATGCATAACTGAAGCTTATCACACAGTACTTCTACAGAAGTTATGAGCTATCACCATTCATGAGTCTCGATCAACTTTTACCTCTCACTCCCATTCTATATTATACCAGCGTAATATTTAGGTAGTGTTAGACTTACACCATTAGCTACTTATGATATGTTTTGAATATTCCGATTTAATCGTAGGTTGGTATTTTACTTATAATTAAATTAAATGATTCTTCCATTATGTATTTTAAAAAGTACATACATTGTTAGTTTTGACTTATGTCAATGTAAAATTAATTTTATGGATATGATTAATCTATATAATAGTAACTTCCAAGTTATTTTTGACTCTACAATTTATCAGAATGGGGCTGGTCAAGAAATATTTGTTTGTGTACTTTTTTCCATCTAATTCTAAATTACTATGTATGTTAACCATTTTTTTAATATATAAATAAATCATATTATCATGATATGCACCATCTGAAACGTAGTTACCGTATATAAACAAACAAGCAAACAAGGTAGAGTATCGTATACCACCGGGGAACATGCGATAAACAATTTGATCATCAAGAATAGAAATCCACAAAATCAGCAATATTAAAAAAGCTAAAACCATTAACGACATCTTTCTTCAAGATCACTCAATATCATAATTTGATACACCTTAATTACCACATGTAATGCCTAAAATTATAAATAAACTCAACACAGTTTTCCATACTAACCTATTGATCGATCCTATGTTAATTTTTTTAACCATTTAATTGGAAATTCAATCTCAAACCGGTACAGGTTTGTGACTGTTTTAAATAAATATTGTTAAACATAGATATACCTTAATTTTTGTGTTTGTGTAAATTGAAGTATCATTTACGTGCAACTATGTTGAGTAGTAACACCATAGACAACAATCTAAGAGATATACTTTAGTTTACAAAAATAAAACTTGACATGCTTTTGAAGCATGAGTTTTATGCATAACATTAACACAAGGACCATTGGATCCTGACATAAGACTCCAATATTCAAGGATTGCTTTTGGAAGAAATAACCCCCTCCCTAATACATTTATTCTAATATATATTTTTATTTCATGAAAATTAGCTAACAAAAAAAAAAACAAAACTAAGAGGAACCAAATTCTATGGTAACCTGCTTGGTCTTCTTCTTCCTGACTTCCCTACCAATCCTAACAGTTCTCACGCTACACGGCTTTGCCGGAGCAGCCTCTGAATTCTTCCTCATAACAGTGATGAGATCAACAAAAGCACTTAATATAAACTTATGAGATTTTTTCTCATTAACATTAAGATAACAAAACAAAATCTCCTCCATGAAGTCCCAATCAATTTTCCTTTGATTGTTTTCAATCTTACCATACTTTGATTCCACCAATTCTTGCATGGATCGCCTGAAATCATCGTAAGGACTCGGAGAATATGATAACAGTGCAACACAATTCTCTGGAAGAGTGTGATGATTGTGATCATCATGGTTTACTACAATAACCTCTTTTGAAGGTGATGCTGTTGATGATGAATTTGAATTATTCGAATTACTCGAATCAGCTTCATCACTGTTTGTTAGAGACAGTGCATCTTCCATCAATGATCCTGAGTTACCTGGTTTCACGAAGAATCGTGCTGAGCCACAAAGATCTTGAGGTGGTGTTGTAATGAATCTCGGTGATTCCAACAACCAGGAACCACCAATACGTTTTGGTGGTTCCTCGTTGTTTTTTTCATCCGAGATTCTTTTGTTTTTGTTGTTGTTTTGTTCTGTTTCTTCATCATCTTTGAAATATAGAGACTTGAAATTCTCAAAGAGAAAACGGTCAACGTCAGCTAGTGTTGCAGCATCATTGATTTTGTTGTTAACGGCGTTAGAGGATGATATGTTTCTGCCGTTATCCAAGGAAAAAGATGGTGTTTTAGGATGTTTGCAGCCAGAGAGCATTTTGGTTAATCGAATTTGAGGTTGTGGGTTTTTGTTTTTGATTTTGTTGAGGTAATCTTGAAGGGTTTTTTGAAGCTTCTTAGGCATGGTGTTGTTTGTGAATTGATCACAATAAGGTTAATGGAATGGGTGACGAAAAATTTCAAGGTGAAGAGTGTGGTTTATACATAAATAAATAGAGGGGAGTGAGGATAATAAAATAATAAGAAAAAAAATACTAATAACAATAATAATAATAATAAAAATAGTATAAAAAAATATAATGTTAGTTGACAAATCTATGTTTATGTATATTATTTTTAAGTTAATATAGTTAGGGGAGAATTTGGTGAAACGCATGGTCTTGGTTGAGTTGAGAATCATGCTTCTTGCCAAATGCCATTAGAAAAAGTATATTTTGATTCACTGAATAAGAACTTCTTTTTGGACAAGATGCATGCGAACTTGTTGATATTGACCAGTAATCTTTTTTAACATTTCTTCTAATTGTGCTATTGTTGTTGTACAATTGCCTAACCTTGGGTGAGAAATGAGGATTGGGAAGATTAAAAATAAGGATGATGGTGTTTACATACCAAAGAAATACTCTTTTTCCATATTTTGTTGTTTTATTATTTTGACTGATACACTTTTTTATCATGGGGAAAGGAAAAAAATATAGTTTCAATGTGTTGAAAATATCTTTTATATAAATGAGTCAACATCATATACTATTTTTTTTTAACAAAAAAGATGAGAAATAGTAGTATGCTAATGAGAATATTATTATTGTCAAATGACCTTCCCAACATGTATTGTAGGCCGTTTAAATGCGTTTGACTTGGTGAAAGCTTACTGATAAACATGAAACTTACAAAACAAAGATGAAACTTGCGAGACAGCAATAATTGTGAATTTAGTGCTACATATGTTACACGAAAATTGTCTTACTCCCTCTCCGATTCTGTTTATAAAAGAAAGTTTGGTTAACAAAAGTTAATATACTATATGGTTAAAAATTTAGTCCGGATACATTAACTTTTGTTGGCTCAATTTTTTCTTATAAATAGGACCGAAGGAAGTCTTATGTTAGACAAATTAAGAAGAATATAATTATAGAACAACAAGAACAATCTTTGGTCATTATTATAAGCAAAATTTGACATTTTAGATTTATTCATTAAATGATATAAGCGATTTATAATAAAGATCACATACATCATTAATTGAATGAATATAAAACATAAATTTTTGCTTATAATAGTGATCAAATGGTGTAATTATAAACGGAAGTATGAGAATATTTTCTTTTTTATCAAGTTAACCTTATTAAATTAACGTCCAATTAATTTGTCAATTGAGATCGAGTCTAGTAGAATAAGCTAGCATCTTCTCCATGAGTTCAACCAAATCAGAGAATTTCTAGCCACCGTACTATTTGATAAAAAAAATGAGCTAGCCTCCTACAAACAAACAAATGTTTGAATCTTGATTAAAATAGAGGCTCACATTTAAAAAATGAATTTTAGAGGCTCACATTTAAAAAGTATATTATAGACCTAGTACATCAATTATTCAATGAAGATAAAAAGTGAATTGTTTCTTATACTAAGAATGAGAGGGAGTACTACATTTGTCACAAATTATAGGATATGTTACCCAAATCGCATGAATTATGTATGTTGATGCCACAAATATGTTGTTTGAAGAGTTGGTTGAAAGAAAAACTCACGTTAGATAAGTATGATTGACAAGGTTTTACTATCTAACCTACATCATACACAGGTTAGACTAGACCTTTATTGTAAATAGACAAGACTAACACTTTTTTAGAAGTCTACTTAACTAAAAAGATCGTGTTACGTGCTATAAAAAACTTTAAGGCTTAATAGGTCGATCAACTTAAGTAAACATAATTAAATTCATATTAAATTATAAATTTGGGAACATTTTTAAAAGAATTTATTTTTTAAGCGGTTAGAATCTGCATATCTTAATCGGTAGTTATTTTTTTTTGTTTTGGTACAAAGTAGTACTTTTTAGTCCAAGTGAACATATCTTAATTTGTATGGACGATGTATTGTAATATGCAAGAGTCGAAGTTCAAATCACGAGCACCTCATGTATTCACCTTAAAAGATGAATTCTAATCACTATACTACTTAACCAAAAATGTACTCCCTCCGTCCTTTAATAAGTGATCATTTTGTAAAAAAAGTATTGTCCTAACATAACCGACTTATTTCACTTTTCAATGCAATATTAATTTTTTTTTCTTCTTCCAATTATAACTTTAATTAATACTACTTTCATCACTCCAAATTCAATATATTTTACTTTGCATTTATGCTAATGGAGAATGCACCAATACTTAACAAGAACACTTAAAACTATTGTTCTCTCCCATTCACTTATACATTTTTTTTAATAAATATGAAATTAGTAAATGACTCATTTAATTTAGGACAAGCTTTCTTTTTTAATAAGACAGTATTATTACTGACATCTATTTCTTAGCCTCTAAAAAAATTGTTTTTTTTCTTTTATTCATTAACTAGTGCTATACCATGTAGTCTCACACTCGACCCCCATGTGATGTGAGAATAGTGCAAAGAAACCAGAGGTTTAAAAGAAAGTAACGTGACATCGAAAAAAATGAGAATATAGTGAGATGTGTAAAAAACATAGAAATGTCATGAAAGAAAAATGTATAAAAGAGAATACGTATGACAAATTATTAGGGTTTAATTTGTATACATCGACAATGTAAAAATATTTTTACACAGATAATCAATCAAATATCATCACATTTATATTTGTAGAGGAAGTCTTACTTGGACACAACTTCAAATAAAAAATGTTTAGGCACATACACAAATGAGAAAATATAAAAGGAAAGTTAATTAATCATATAATTTTTTTTTATTTTTTTTTACTTATGTGTACGCTTAAGTATTTTTCGTTTGTGTTTTGATCAACTAAGACTTACTATGCAATTTTTTTATGCAAATTAATCTCAAATAGATAGTAATATAGTTTATAAAAAGTGTCTAGTGCGGCTGATGTGTACGCGTGCATTTCATTTGTCAATGGTCATTACTGATTATTAAATTATATTCTTTTTCCCTTAAAAAAATTATATTCTTTTTGTTGACCAATCAGTTTCAATGGATTTTGCTAGAACCTCAACACAGTCTTATACACTCATACGAGTTTCTCTCTCAATATCATGTTGATTTGAGTGTTTGTATTTTTTTTAAGTAATTTAGTGATTAAACTTACACATCGTATATTGTTTAGTGAAGAATTTTAAATTTGAACTCAGTCTCATACAAATGAATATCATTGATAACCACAGCTAAACTGCACTTATGAGATGAACCTCTTTATTCAAATATTGTAGATAGACAATGGTAACCAATAAATTTTTTGCACCAATGACATGAATGTCCAAAAAAGATCACTATGCCTCCAGTCGATCTCAATTGTTAGTTAAAATTACTCATGAATTCTTCTGTACAAGAAAATTTTATTCATGTTTCGTATTCTAAAATATTAAGTAAATTTGTTGTTTTTAATATTAACCATTATACTAAAAAAAGTTCTTGTATGGATAATTTGGGAGCAGAGTCTCGTCTTAAAACATAATTTTTTTAAACATCATGATTTGATCTATAAATTCAAGTTGAAGCAGAAATATTCAATAAAAACGTCAATTTTTCGATGATTAATGTTTATTAGTGTATGGTACGTACGTAGCCAATATGTTTTGTTGTAGTTATAACTTATAATGAAAAGTTGAAAGACATCCTCTTTGTCTAAGTGTGTGTTGTTTTTACTGGTAGTGTTAATCTAAGTGGTTGAAAACTGAAATATAATACTACCATATATTATACCACTAAATGTGAATATCACCCACTAGAGAAGTGAGAAGGTTAAGCTAGAAGTGGCTCCATATATATAATAAGCAAATAGTAAATTTAGCACTCTAAAGTGAATAAGGAATAATGTCCATAGTTGATGTACATAATATAAATAGGTGTGAATGAAATATCAACTTTTCTCACTTTACAAACTATTTACATTTTATACAAGAAAATCCTTAATTTTAGGTGTAGTACGGAAATTCTAATTCCTTTAATTAAGTTGCAGGACAAATATACTTTTTACGGTGAATGCAAGCAATTTGCTTGGAGAACTAATTCATGAAAGAGAAATGACTTTTTGTAGTGTTCTTTATTTCAATGGTGTAAAATCAAGAATAAGAATTTGTGGTAGCAAACTGGACCAACATGTGCTAATCTAGTAATCTACCATCCAGCCCCATTAAAAATGTGCCATGACCAAGTTGACCTATTTTTAGAAAAGTGAATAGAAATATCTAACCCACTATCACGTTTAACGGCTATTGGAATTTGACTAACCAAAGAAATGAAATATGTCCTCCCATATTTTATCGGTTCTCTATTACTTCAAATGAGCACATTGTTCATTTTGATCGGTCCCAAAAATATTCAATTCTGCCAAAATATTCATTTTTTTTTATATATGGGAATAAGAATAACTATACTATTAAAGATACATTCTCATTCAAAGTTTTACCATAAAAAGATGGGAAGATAAGAGAGACACATGTTCAGTATTATAGAGATATTTTCCGGCCAAATTAGGTTAGAGTATTGAAAATAAGAGTAATTTTTTCAACCAAAATTAACTTTCTTTTTTACTAAAATATTTCTTTTCGTTAACTTTCTTTCTTTGTTTGGAGGTTATGGAACAATCGTCTTTTGACTACGGATAACTTAGTAAGGTGTGAGGCTGTCTCTCTCAATGATTCTCTTTGTCGTAGTTGTCATGGTGTTAGGGAAAGTCATCATATATCTTCTTGGAATGTGTTTTCTTTGGTTAAGTTTGGTATCACTCATCAATCTGTTAGTGTTATCTTGTGTTTTTGTTAATGATGTCATGGGTCATGCTTTCAGTTTTGAGGGCTATAAGTTTCCCAAGTGCAACCGAAAGACTCATTTTATATTATATGGTTGACATGTGTTTGTAATATTTGAAAAACTCGTAACAATCTTGTTTTTCCCCCGGAAGGATATTAATTTACCATCCATGATTGATCTTATAAAAAATCAGTGGCTCAGAAGCATATTAATTTACCATCCATGACTGATGACATAAATAAATGTCAAAGGTAATTCTCACCACAATACGGTTTTATAAGGTCGTATAAAGCTCGACCACTATTTACAAGATTAAGTTTTTGCACTTTATTTTGTCTTATTTGTACATACATTATACACGATAAAATTTAATAATATATGTGTTCATTTAGTTTAAAAAACAGAGAAAGAATGAAAGTCCAATTAACCAGATATATTTCTTCAATACCTGGACTTTATTTAGTGTTGCGGATTCGGCCAACTCGTCAACTATACAATTTTGAAATTGGGCTATGTGAAAAATGTGCTCTTCAATTATATGGTTTAAATACTTATATCAGACTACTCTAAAATGAACACCTTACTTTAATAAATTAACACTAAATATTGTATATACATCCTAACAAATCTCAAAATTGTTAAATTATAATAATTAATTTTTTCATTTCACACTTTAATCTGATAATTCAAATTCCAAATACTCATAGTGATTAGTGTCACTGCCTTTTAAATAGACCAATTTAGTAGACCTAAAAAGCTTTTCTAATAACATATAGCTTAGTCATTTGTCTATTTTGAAAAACCTAATCTCGCCGGGCACAATAAGACCATCTATAATGGTGGGTGCTTCACCTATTTAGCACCGAGTTAAATAAGCACCCCATTGTGAAGTGATATTTATGGTACTTATAGAGAAGAGTGTCTATAGAAGGCCATTCTCTCTCTTCATTTTTTTCGTGTGAATTTCATTTAATATTTTCTAATGAAATAAATGAGTGTTTTAGAAATGTAATAATATAAAGTTATTAATGGGACTTGGACCTATTAATAAATTTTGTAGTGGTGCTGGGTTGGAGAAACTATGTGCTTATTATTAACATTAAAAATTATAAAATGAATTATGTGTACATATGGGACACACTTAAGCACCAAAATAGGAAAGCTCCATTATGAATAGTCTAATGAAACTAACATTAATAGCGTAATAGAGTAATTTGCTTGTTTATCCTTCCTAGCTATTGTCCTTTGCTCCTTGCCAAGGGATGTGATCAAGACTTTTTTAGCATTATGTATCAAATTACCAAACATTATTTATGACAAATTGAAATTCGTAACGAGATCATGATTGTTGAGTTTTGAATTTGATTATGTATTGGGAAAAAGATAATTAACTATTTAGAGTTTGAAACATATTTTATTATGAACCATATTTGATATCACTTAATTAACTTTGGTCAACTTTAAATCTAATTTAATATTAATAATAAAAAATATTGTTTAGACAAAGAAATAAAAAAAAAAGTAAATATAGCTGTCAAAAAATTGACAAATGAATACAGCATGAACAAATTAAAAGTTTCTTAAAAATATCATTGGAGAGTCAACCCTTGAGAATAAGACCCCAAAAAAAACCATCAATTAATAAAAAAAAAAAGATGAATGTGAAAAGAAAAAAAGACCCATTAACAATTTTGCGGATCTCCTCCTTAATATTTTTTTGGGTTAAATATGTTTTTGGTCCCTATAAATATACTAATTTTTTATTTTAGTCTCTCTAAAATTTTACTTCAATGTTTAGTCCCTATAAAATTTTCAATCACTACTTTTGGCCCCTATTTTTAAGTTAATTTTTGTATTTTTTAATGAAATTATTCAGAAATGTGTAGAATATTGTAAAAAAAATTAGAATTTTTTTAACAGAACACAAATTAAATATGAATTTTTAACCACCAAAAATATAAAAATTTATATTGAATTCATGTTTTGTTAAAAAAATCTAACTTTTTTTGGAGAGATTCTTATAATATTATGAATTTTTATGCAAAATTTTATTAAAAAAATATGAATTCTACATATGAGTTTACTTTAAAGTAGGGATCAAAAGTGAAGATAGAAAATTTTTGAGGGACTAAAAGTTGACGAAATTTTTTAGAGGGACTAAAACGAAAAGTTGACATATTTATAGGGACCAAAAACATATTTAACCCTTTTTTTTTTAATTTCCTAAGGAACCAATTTTTTCTTCTCTTAGTCCTTTGTAACCCATTTTTGTTCTATTTGATTTCATTTATAAGTGCTTTTATCTTAAATTTTCCTATTTTGGACTGTGTGCACACCATCCCTTCATCGTAAATTTTATGTATCAAAATTGAGTGATTTATGACATCAAAGGTAGTTGCGTAAGTATTTTCTTTTCTTTTCATATGAGGTAGAGGGGAGAGAGAGATTACACTATTGAATATCGTTTACCCGACATGTATTTTTTAAATTTAATTGTTAGATTATAAGTTTATACCATATAAATCAGGTAGATTCTAGGGTGAGGGTCCAATTAGGTCCCTCACCGGTGAACCACGAGAAAAACACCAATAGATTAGATAAGTGGTTCAGATTTATTTAAATTAAAACAGGGAACATGTAGAACTGCTCACATTCAATCATATCCTGCAATGGTTTTACCCTATGTTACAATTCGTGTAGAAATTCTTCCCATAATCAGATAACTGCTCTTCCCCTCAAACCATCAAATTTGTAAATCAAATTACATGAACC
>Ga0228710_1009502_pt1 | contig 13448 bp, 9 predicted proteins | sample MedpolnodulmetaG_FD_177995 | JGI IMG/M metagenome (GOLD analysis project Ga0228710, IMG submission 177995) | Root nodule microbial communities from Medicago polymorpha collected in Santa Monica, California, United States - pink nodules | ecosystem: Host-associated > Plants > Roots > Nodule...
TATTATTTTTGAAGTTTTTTTTTATTCTATAACCTTTCATGACTGAAAAAGGAAATCACAAAATATGAATTTTTTTGATTGGATTTCATGTCAACTCTAAGACATAGCAGAGCTATAACTACTGTGTGTGTGCGTGTCTATATATATATATATATATATATATATATATAAGATGAATTATTTGACGATGTGTAATGATGAATTATTTGATGATGTGTAATTACAAGTTTTTAATGATGTGTATTGATAAGTAATGATGAGGCATTCATGCATTCATTGTCGTGTCTATTTGAAGATGTGTATTTAAATATAGGCTGGATAAAATTAGTAACATGTCAATGATATCCAAAATTGGTGAGTAGGTTTGGTACCACATGCATATTTGGTTGAGTTTAGGAGCATTGCATACATAAATGTATTTTATCGATGTGTGAATTCATAAATGATAATTGTCTTTGTTTAAGTGTTGAGTGCCCACTTGTGATTGTTTAAAGATGATAATATATTTGGATAATTGAGTTTTATGTATGCTATCTCTTTGAGTCTACTCATGATTTTTATGCATCCGTATTATTTTGAATGCATGCTCACCCCCTTCTTTTGTTGGATGCTTGTACCTTTATGTGGTACAAATAATTAGGACGAAGAACCTCATAAGTTGTGAGTCTTGGAGAATGGTGTGGGGGTGGGGGGTTTCTTTTTACTTTTTCAGATTTTATTTTGGAATTCATGTTGGAAATAAGTTTAATTGTTAATCAGATGTGGCTATGTTTTCAACTTATTTATGCTGCACTATTTTTAATTAAAATGAATTACTTTTGAACAATGAGAATATGTGACACCCTCGTATGTTTAAATATATTAATTGTATTTTTTATTTAGAAAATACTAGCTAGTTGGGGTTATGGTGTTACATAATTGGTATTAGAGCAGGTCAATCCAGTCAGACATGAGGTGCTTCGAGTGTGGTGGATTGGGACATCGTTTTCCTGAATCCAAAATCCAACTTTGGCTTGTTTCAAGTATGGGAAGACAGGGCACCGTGCAGACGAATGCAAGAGTAAGGATGTAGTTTGTTGTAACTTTGGATAATCTGGTTACACCACTATTAAGTGTCAGAAACTGATGAAGGCGCAGTTGGATAGGAAGTGATGTTTGCTTACATGATGATGGAAGTGGAATAGCATTTTAATGGATGAAGTGAAAATGAGGGATAACTTAACAATTGAGACATTACTCACTACTAAAAAAACAAAAATTAGTGAGGGATATTTAGTGAGGGAAAACGTGAAATCCCTCTCTAATTCCGTCACTAAATTTTGCGACCAAGGAATTTGTGCGGAATTTCATTTTTTCCGTCACTAATTTCCCTCGCTAATTTTTCTTTTTCTAGTAGTGACTGTTGAGAATTAAATATCGAGAGGTAAAACAACTAAGGGGGAAGGATATTGTCTTGATGAAAGTGGCATGGGGAAGACCTACTCGAGAAAGTGTAACTTGGAAGTTGGAGAGCCGTGTGAAGGAATCTTATCTAGAACTAATTCCTTCAGGTAATTTTCTAGGGAAAAATTTCTTTAAGTGTGGGAGTGTTGTAACACCCTAATTTTTCAATGGAAGTACTTTAGAACAATGAGAATGTGTGACACCCTCGTATGTTTAAATATCAATTGTATTTTTGATTTAGAAAGTACTAGTTGGGGTTAGGATGTTACATCTTGTGGTAAACAACAACAATGTTGCATGATTGTGGCTTAAATGAATTACACACATTCACATGGATCATTTAAATAAATTAGTAAAACATGATCTTGTATTTGGATTACCTAAAATTAAGTTTATTAAAGACAAATTATGTGATGCTTGTCAGAAAGGTAAGCAAACAAAAGTTTCTTTCGAACCAAAGCATATTGTTTCAACATTTAGACCTCTTGAATTAATTCATATGGATCTTTTTCATCCTTCAAGAAATAGAATTTTAGAGGAAACTATTATGCCATGGTTATTGTTGATGATTATTCTAGATATACTTGCACTGCCTCTCTTGCAAATAAACATGATTATTTTAAAGCCTTTACGAAATTTGCAAACTTGATACAAAATGAGAAATCCTCGATGAATTTTATGACGATTAAGGAATTTCCAATAACTTTTCGGCACCAAGAACACCGCAACAAAATGGTTGTCTCTTCAAGAATCATGCTTCATATGATGGACTATAGCATGTTCTCCTTGTATCACTTTACGTTATGTTATTACCCATTGACCCTATTTTTTGGGATCTCCGGTTATTTAGGTCTGGTTACCATCATGAGTTATTCACTTTTCCAAAGGCAGTAGTTCCATTTTATTTAGTGTTATGGACTTTCACTCTAGCTAGTCCTTTCATCAAAGGATCAGCTAAATTTTCATTACTGTGTTCTTGATCCACACTTATAGCCCCTGTGGAGAGTAACTCTCGAACAATGTTCTACTTACGACGTATCTACCGTTATAGTAACAGTTCTCAATTTTCGCAATAGTTGCCGTACCATCGCAATGGATCAACACAACTGGAAACAGTTTTTCCCATAAGGGAATCTCTGCAAGCAAGCATCTTAACCAACTTGCTTCTTCACTAGTTGTTGATGGTGCTATCATCTATGACTTCATAGTAGACTTGGCTAATATAGTCGGTTTCTTATATTTCCAAGTAACAGATCCTTAAGCGATACTAAATATATATCAATCGATCACTTTGGAATCATTTCATAAAGTGTTCCATTCTGCGTTTGTGCTTCCTTCCAGGACAGAAGGAAACCTTTGATAATGTAAGCCAAGGTTCATGGTTCTTTTTAGGTATCTTAAGACCCTATCAATAGCTTGCCAATGCTCATTACTATGTCTACTAACAAACCTGCATAATAATCCCATAACATAGGCAATATCAGGTTTAGTGGAATCAATGGCATATCTGAGACTACCAATGATGCTTGTATATTTTGATTGTCTCGCACTTTCACTAGTGTTCTTAAACAATTTTACACTTGGATATATGGTATGCAAGCAGGTTTGCAGTCAAAGTAATTGTATTTCTTTAAGATCTTCTCAACGTAGTGAGATTAATCCAAAGAAAGTCCCTTTTCTGATTTGGTAATTTTGATACCCATAATTATATTAGATTTTCCAACATCTTTCATATCAAAGTTGTTAGAATCTATTAGCATGTGGTCAGTTAGGTGGCATCGTTGTTCGTTTAAAAAACTGTGCACCCCCAAGGGCACACCCTTGAGCATGATACCTCCACTATATAAACATTATTGTTTGTGTGTAAACAATCTCATACGAGACATATGAATTTTTTCAATTCACAGATCAACACTCATAGTGTTCCAACAGACACAACTGACTGGAGATAACTCAAGCTAGAAAAGTGGTGGAGGGAAGTCGTTTGATGAAAGTGCAAGGCCATGCAAAAACAAAAAACATTTTTATTCGATGCATGTATTTTTTAGACTTTAATTTGATTAGTTGCTTGGCATAATGTTCATGACCTCTACATCTTTCTGTATTATAAAATTGAGGACATTTTCCTTTATCAATAAGTGCATCTTGATACAATGATATTGCATGTGTAATTCAATTTGTTATTCATTTACGATGTAAATTATGGTTATGTTCAAAAGGTTTGTATGAATTTTCTCACATGAATTTTGTTTTTTCATTTGGAGCTAAAGCAACCAGGAGTAGAGAAGCTAGCCTTAACTATAATTTTTGTTTGCATATGACAAATTTTGAAAGAACATTTTGGACTATTCTTCATAGATTTTTTAGAAATCAAACACTCGTTGATGTACATGTATTATCTCCAATTTTACAAGAAACCAACCCAATATCTGTGATTATAAATATGATTCTTGAGGAGTTAATTACTAAAGCAATTGCTTAATTAGAATTAAGGGAGTAATGGCTTGAGCTTGACCTACCCTGCATGCATCATACCCTGTGTGTGATGTTGTGATGCATGTAGGGTAGGCTCAGCTCGGTCTGTTAATCATGGTTAGGTATGTTTTAAGAATTACTCATCAAGAGTCCTATTTATAATCTCAAATTGACTTAATCTCTTGTCAAATTGGAGATAAAGCACGTACGTATTTTCTATTAACTTATTTTAAACAATACCTATTAATAGTTTTCACGTGTAAGATTTTCCATAAATAGTGAATTTTGAGATAAAAGTTAGTTTAATTCTCAGTAATCCATATTTTTAATTTCAATGAGTGTTTGATTTCTCAAAAATCAATGAAGAATAGTCCAAAATACGTGATCTCTGAAACTTTTTGTTATCTGCACAAAGACAAAGCAATAGATCCATAGTTCTAGCACAACAAGATTATAGGTAAGCCTAACCTCTCCACTCTTAGTTGCTTTAACTTCAAATAAAATTTAAGACAAAAATTAAAGTGAGAAATTTTATATCAAACTTTAGAACATAACCATATTTTTATATCAGAAATGTTAACGATTTGAGCTACACATGCACGTATTGATAAAGGAAAATGTCCTGAATATTCATGAAGTAAAATTCATGTCATGCATCACCTTGCTAGTGAATGTTCTACAGCAACATATGCTCTTATATATAGTTAGCCTCTATCTCATTATTGCAATGCTTCCGTATCAAAAAGAGAAAGGGATTTTACCATCGGACCTTGTTCCAGATCTAAAGTTTTTTAGACAATGAGAATATCGAAATTTCTTTTGAAAGTTGACATATTTTGTAGCAGACTTATAGTGATTTCAGAAGAGAAGATACAGTTAAATCGAAAAGATGCTTCAAGTATTGGACTGCATAAAGAAGAATATGATTTTATATATACTACAATAAGATCAGGACTATTATCGTACGCATTTCTAGTGTTATTAAATTGGTTGTATACGACATAGTTTAAATAGAGACTCAATTTGCTATTCAATTTGTCGACGAAATCATAGATTTAGTCATCGATGACTCATATAAGCGATAAATCGCTGTAGAAAAACAAGGAATACACTGTAACACTAGAAACGAATAACAAATGATACAAAGAGCTGATAAAAGGAGGATCTATAAACTGGAATTCAAAATTGAGAAGAAAAAAAAAATCCAAAATACATTTTTCAACTTTTCAGTTTCTAAAGTTTCAAATATGCTCATGGATACTGAATTTTGATCTATCTCAAAATTTTCTTCTTCATATTGTAATTTTTATTTATATTTTGATTTGAATTTAGATATGGACTCATGTTCCGATTGTGTTAGAGGTAACAAGATCATCATGAGTGCGTCGCCTAGGTAGGAGTGGGCAGCTAGGAAATAGCGGGTGAGTAAGGTTAGATGTCACTAACCCGGACCATCTTAGTTGCTAGAGCCTGAGCATGGACCTAAGCTTGATCCTAAGACAACAGAGAAAGTGTATGAGCCCCAATAAGAGGACGTTGAGATGCAAGAAGCAGTTGCTGAGATTGTAACTAAAGAGTAAGGTTAGATTTGACTTTGTATCATGACTTTGCTGTGTGTGTGTGTGTATAAGCCATTTATTTATTGCTTTTCTAATGAACATAAACGAGTTGACTACAAAAGGTATGTGCTTCAATAAGTAAACACATAAATACTTATGATGTTTAAGTAGGAAGGTGAGAAAAACACGATAATTGGTGGTTAAATTGTGTTAGCTATTTCTAAAAATCTTTTTCAAAGTTATAAAGAAAAACATAGTATGCAAAGATAGACAAAGAAGAGATAAGAGAGCAACATGAAGAATTAGTTTGGTTCACTTTACAATTCAAAGCTAGTTCAATTCCTTTTCACTTCTAAGGGATTTTTTCAATATAATGACAAGATTACAATTACTTATTCAAGCGAAAAACTCATTTAATGATGGTGGTAGAATAGGATCGATGGCTTCATCTTCTTCATCGAGGCTCTTAACAAGGTACTTAAAATTCGGTGACACTAGGTACCGAAATCATAGTATAGTTGGAAATGATTCGTTCAATCATTTCAATTATGGTGTGAAGAATTGGAGCTTTGGATCTACAAGCAACTCTAATACTTTGCCAAAGAATTAATGTTACTTTTTCTCCAATAAATAATAACCCTTTTACTATTCAAAGCAAAAATAGATCAACAGAAGTGGGAATAGAAACCATGAGTAAAGGAGGGTTTGATAATGCTTCAGCAGATAGCTTTGGGGTTGAATTTTACAGGTCAAAAGGAAAATAGGAATTTTAGATCTTGCGTGAACCAAACCAAGCTTTTCATTCACGCAAGATCTAAAATTCATATTTTCCTTTTGACCGTAAAATTCAACCCAAAGTTATTTGCCGAAGCATTATCAAACCCTCCTTTATTCATAGTTTCTATTCCCACTTATGTTGATCTATTTTTGCTTTGAACTCTAAAAGGGTTATTATTTATTGGAGAAAAAGTAACATTCTATGGCAAAATATTAGAGTTGATTATAGATTCAAAGCTCCAATTTTTCATATCATAATTGAAATGATTGAACGAATCATTTCCAACTATATTGTGATTTCGGTACCTAGTGTCACCGAATTTTAAGTCCCTTGTAAGAAACTTGATGAACAAGATGAAGCCATCGATCCTATTCTAACCCCATCATTAAATGAGTTTTTCGCTTGAAAAACTGGAAGATCAGATGCAAATTGGAAGATCCTATTCTACCAAAAAAAAATCTTCTTGCTATAATTTCATTGATGACAGAAATTGTAAGATCGGATGCAAATCTTGATCTTAAAGCTCTAAGATATTCCTCCTAAAATTCAGATTCCGAAATAATAACAATGAATGAGAAAAATAATTTTTGTATGAAATGAAGAATTTATGTCTTTTATAAAATTGAATGTTCAAATTCCGTTCAGATTAAAGGAAATATAAACTATGATTAAATATTGATGTCATACCTTTGGTACTTCGTTGATTTGATTTGTTAAATTGATAATCTGCTAATAAGAATATCTTCATCTGCATTGTCATTATCACCTCAGCTTCATCAAACATTATAAAATTCTGGCAATATTTGGATTTACCTAGATCTGGACAAAATCGATCCAGTGAAGTTATTAAATCGTGGATACTTTCGAAATTTGTGGTGGTTATGGTAATGGTGGTGGTTTGTGGTGGTGTTAGATTGGATGTAAAATGAAATAAACTGGTGAAACACAGACACCCAACTTTCTCATGAGTTTATCTCCTGAAGCACAATATTATCGAAAAACAAAGAATACCCAATAACAACGAATATGAAGAAGGGGAGATGCATAACATGGAAATAAAAATAACAAAAAAAAAAAAGAACAATGAACCATAGAATGAAATACAACGGCGCCTCTTTATATAATGAGTAAGAAAATAATGATCACAACTTAGGGTTAGGATCGATTATGGGCTTGGGCCTTGACTTATTGTATGCATCTATTGTTAGACTATTACTCTTCCCACCCTATCACTTACTGATGATGGAGCATCATATGATTTTTTTTTATGTTTTTAGTACTTTTGTTTGCATTTGAAGACAAATAACATGAGATTTAGAAGATTTGTCAATGGTTTGAGGAATATATTGTATTGTTTCACTCGAGTCGTTGTAATTCACTTTTATCCTAAATCAGGCAACTCAATAGGTGTTTTGAGTGTTATGTGGTGAGAAATCATGTAAATCAACGAATCAAGACATAACATGAAGGATCAAGGGTATGAAGAATGAAGACCAGTGATTCTTATAAGGTTTTTGAAGACAATACAAAGTGAAGAAAATTCATTTCAAGTTCCTTGGAGTTTCCAGACAGAAGAACGATTGAGAACGGGATGAAATCACAAGAATTCTCACACGGGAGCTGCCTCATTCGCATCCTTCACACAAGCCATGTGCCTCATGCACCCCTGTTATGCGCTGATGTAAACTGTCTGTTTCTTATTTTTCAAGCTGGATCGGTGGAAAAACCCCAATTTTCTTCTCTTAAACCTTAAGTAATCATATGTTATAAATAGAGACCCTTGAACACATTAGTTTTCATTCATAAAGTTAACGGTTCAAGGAAAGGGTCATGCATCAGATTCCAAGGCAGAGGACTTCAATCCTTCTCTTGTTTTATCTAGGGTATGTTTTTCCATTGTGTTGTTATGATGTTTGTTGTCATGTTCAACTAAACCTCTTTGATTAGGGTTCTAAGATGAACCCCCTTCTAATTTATTGGATTCAATTAATAAATTTTCTATCCAGTTATGGTTTTCTTGTGTCTAATTTAATTTGTGATTGCTTATTCTTAATGCTTTTTCAATTGAGAATCTCTATCGGTGATCTTGAAAATTGATCCGTATAGAATAAGTAGGATTGACAACCAGAAATTACTCTTTTGTTCATGGCAGTTCTAATTGCTTCTACTTACTATATATTAAAATAAATGCATATGATTTTCCAATTTTGCCCTTAGCAGGGGCAATTTAGTAATATAATAAGTCTTTAAAATTTGGTGAGTGCCACCTCATCAACATTTGACATATATTATATATATATATATATATATATATATGCATTTCATACATTTCTCCCATATTTTTCAAAAAAAAAAACATTTCTCTCCAATATTTTCATTGCTTCACCGATATCGTTAAAGGTGTTCAAAATCGAACCAAACCATGCGGTTGAGTAAAAAAATGATATGAATAAATCTGAACCAAATGTTGTTTCAGTTTGAATTGGTTCGGTTTGCGGTTTTGATTTTACCAACCGAACAAAATTAAATCAAACTGCAATATAAGAAAAACACTAATTTAACACATATTATCTACATCAATACTCATATAAATTCAAAGGAAACGTTAATAAAATGAAATATTATTTTCTCATGTTAAGTTTCTTCATTGCTTTTTCTATCAAAAATGTATTTATGTGCTACTTGAAGTCTTAGAGAATTATTAAAATTTTAGTCTTTTGAATTTCTTACAAAATAGGATTACTTGTTGTCCACGTTTTAATTTGGTCTACGTAGTTGGGAACACTGTTAGATAGAAATAAAATTGTAATGTTGGATGAAATTTAAAACATTATTGAAAATATGTTGTGTTTTACCTTTTTAATTTGTTTTAACGTTGAAAAAAAAATGTTGTCTAAAAAAACCGCAACAATCGATCCAATCCAAACTGGATTGGTTTGGTTTAGTTCGGATTATATTTTAAAAGTTAACCGAACCAAGTCAAACCGCATACTTATTTATCTTGCAGTTCGGATGACTTTTAGCCTCAAAACTGAACCAAACCGCACCGCAAACACCCCTAAGTATCGTAGTGGGAGAGCTATTTGAGCTGAAAAACACTGTTTGAGCTTCTTCTTCATCAGAGGTTATTTATTTATTTTTTCATGAATCTAAAACCATGCATGGCATACATTGAATGAGTTTTTTGCATTGTGTGTTTTATTTTTTGTTTTGCCATCCGATTGCGTGTTAAAACTTTGTTTATTCCTGGTTTTTTCATTCTGAGGGGATTTTTGTCGCATGTCTATAGAAAGATATTATTTTAATTTTAAGGGTTTACTTTTTCAGTTTTTGTTTGTTTCTTTGTATTTTTGGGTTTATTTTGGATTAATCCAGAAAGATGAATTTTTGGTTTCTAAAGAGATGTTTTTTTTATTTAAAGGTATCATCTTTGCATGTGTGGTCTTGTGATTATGGTAAATAAATACATGCATGTGGATTATAATAGTGATTATGATGATTAATATCAAATTTTTGGTGATTGAATTTTGGGGAATGCAAAGGCTCTAACACAACTGATTACAGTAAAATCTACTAACTATTTATTAAAATAATACTAGATAATTTTCCTATTTTGCCCTCCTAAGAGCATTTTTGTAATCTAATAATATGTGAATGTTGTTGGTTGCCACTCATCAATACTTGGGCTATTTATTTGGTGATTTATGATTTTCCCAATCTTTTGCATCTTCGGTGGAGAAAACATATTCTCTCTAAAACAACACATACAACACCACGTCGCAAACCTCTCTCACTTTTCCACCGTCGTTGATCTACACCGCATCTCCGATCAACACAGCCGCCGTAGCTTGCACCGATCACCACTGTCGTAGATTGCACCTATCACCACGACCTCTCCGATCAAGCAAAATTTCTAACAATTTGATATGTTCCACCATAACAAAATCTCGGATATACCTTCAGTTTTCTTCAACAACAAAGGTGCTTGCTTATTCATTTCCTTCTTCCGTTTTCTTGATTATCAATGGTTATTTTTTTACTTTCTCATCTATTCACTTTTCCTGCATTTTTAGCAAGACCCATGTTTTGCATGTGAGATTTATCACCATCCTTCATCTTATTGGAGTAGGAGGAAGCGCTAAGTCAAGTTAGAAGGAAGCTAAGGGCCAAGTTTGATTTTTGTTGGAGATTTGTGAAATTTGGGAAATAGGTTTGGAGATTTTGGTTGATTAGGATTATGGGGTTTAAGAATTTGTGTTGTTTGAAAAGAAATTGATGTTTTTTGATTGCAAAGTTTGGTTATTAACAGAGTTATGTGAAATTCTGAAAATGGGGTATCAGTGATTTTAATATGAAACGTGATTTTGAATGTTTTGTTTTTAGAGTTTAGGGTTGGAATTTTCTGAAAACTGATAAATTTTTCCTATTTTATGAAATTCTGGAATTGGGTTTTGAGAGTTTTGTAGAATTTATTATTCTGGAATTGGGAGTTTGTGTTTTTTGAAAGTGTTAAACTTCATTAGGATCTATGCTATTATGATAATGGATATGAAATTTTTTCATTGTTTTTACTTCTTATGGTTTTGTAACAAAAGTTTTGCTTATATAATGAATAACGTATGATTGGCTATACATTTATTTTTCAAAGTATATATGTAATCATGTTATTCTTTTAATTGTTGGTTCTCTTACCCTTTTGTTTTGCCTTTTAAACCCTTTTGTTCATGTAACATGGTTTGCCGAATGATTGTTGTTTTATTTAATTTTTTTATGTTTCTATGTATGTCATTATTAATCCCATTTTCTTAATTTGGGAATTTTGTTTCTTTGGTTCATTTTGTATGATGTGAATATTGGTGTTAATCCCTTTTTCGTAACTCTATGACAGTAGCGCACGCTTTTATAATTTTCGCTAATATGTAATCGTAATATGCACATCATTGGTCCCTTCATTGGTTCCAATTAGTTTCATCTTAATTATTACGTTGTTTTCCTGATCTCAAGAACAAAATATATGCTCTTTTCATGAATCAATACTTGGTAAGGATTAGGTATAGGTAAGTTTTTCTTTTTATTGTTTTTAATTTTTATTTTTTATTTGTACACCATAGGTTGTATATATATAATCGAAAAATCACTTTTTTTTGTAATTAATCAAACTTATTTGTGTAAACAATCAATTTTTATGTTCAGTTATATATACACAAAATCGAAAAAAGTAGATACCTAATTCCTTTGCACCACAAGTTGTGTTGCTTCTTGTGGTACTCTTTTCTCTACCATGCATTACCCAAAAAGGCCCTTTGATTACCCTTATTACCCATACACTCCACATTACCATCAAGGGTGGTACACACCGTACCCCACACCATATCCTACCCCATGGGAATATCCTTATGAAGAAGAAAACATCGAGGAATTGGAAGAAATGGTGGAACAACTGTTTAAAATCTCCACATATTGTTTTGAAAAAATAATCCAGAGATAAAAGGTCTTGAATGAGAGGCGAAATGCATTTGTATCCTACATCTCCCTAGTCTGTAACAAATATTACTTCCACAATCATGGAGGTGAGCAAAGAAGTGATTGTAGTGTGACAAGAGACAAAAATCTTTGTCATGCTCCAAAATCAACACCTCTTGCCCGAACAGACAAACCTGAATCACAGTTGGTTTAGTTGCTGAAAAACATAGGTGAAATAGAGGTAACACATGTGTTGGTAGAAAAACTATATAATAGTCCAACTTATAATAAGTTTATAGGATAGTTATTTTCTTCCAAGCGAAACCTTAAAATAAAGGAAGTAGTAATTCTTACTTAAACTTGTAGTTCCATTGATAGAAATCGTATGCCTAAGAAAAGGAAGAACTTATGACTCCTTACCATCCCGCCTTCCATTGGGGAAATAACCTTTAAATCTTATGTATGTGATCTAGGATCAAAAGTGAATTTGATGTCATTGCCAATATGCAATAAACTCAAAAAAGAGATGATCTGTCTGGTAAGAACGGTTGAGTGGCAACAGTGACAGAGAATGCTCCGGTGTGACGGTAACGGCTTCCAGCATGGAGGCGATGAGTCTTCGCGGTGGGACGAAAGGTGTTTGCAGGAACGTTAGCACTCTGACGCTCGAGTCAGTAATGGAACTGAGAAAGAGTGTGTAGAAAGTGTTCCGAAAAGTGATGTGTACCTTGAGGGTGAACCAAGTTCACCCTTGTATAGGCGTGTGATGTCCATAACTGTCTCAGAATTATGCGGCGTGAGATTAGGGACGGAGAAGGACATGTGTAAGGTGATCCTCGTGCGGGGCCGTTGTTCAGTGTGGTACGACACATTCCAACTAGCGTGCTCCCTCCAGTGCGGAACCTAATGGCGGTGTATCGTATACCACGTGTTAACGTCTGATTGTTCTTCTGGCCAGTTCAGAACAGTTGCCCCCTAAGTTGTTGTGGCATGTAGGGCGCAATGGCTTTAGCCATGGATGATGCTTTTCGACGTGGTGTCTGTAGAAGCCCGACCTTTGTGGCGTTCGATGCATTTAGTGGGAGTAGTAGGCATTTAATGCTTTCAACTGAAACGTGTAACTGCCCGATTTTCACTAGATTTATTTTTAATTGTTTTAATGTGTGTTTGTTTATGCTTGTATGTGATTATTTGCCTATGTGTGTATTTTAGTGGGTTTTAGTGCTAAAGGGGTGTTTTGGTCATTTTTCGAGTAAGGGTAATTTAGTATTTTCATGGTGAGGATTATTATTAGTGCTTAAATATGAAACATTATTTTACTAAGTTACTAGTGTGGTAATTAGTTGTGAGCCGATAAGTATTCAATAACTTTAACCATAGGTGAGTAAATACTTTGCGGGTTAGTTAGCAAATGAGTTGAGCCCATTAAGACATAAGGGTTAAGCCCAATAGCGATGAGCCTATTTAAACCTTAGTGTCGCGCCATTTTTCGGAGATCAAGGCTATTTGATTAGCGTTTGACTCACTATTTTATTTCACGACCGAACATTTAATTTTAAAAAGAAGGGGAAAAAAGTTCGAAATACCCCTTTGAAAAGATTTTGGGTTCGGGGGTTAGTTACATAAAGGGAAGGTGTTAGCACCCTTTATGTCCGTAGTACTCTACGGGAACCTCTTGGTTTTATTCAACATTTTGTGCTATAACTTGCTTATCTTGAAAAAGGAGTTAA
>Ga0228710_1009504_pt1 | contig 13446 bp, 6 predicted proteins | sample MedpolnodulmetaG_FD_177995 | JGI IMG/M metagenome (GOLD analysis project Ga0228710, IMG submission 177995) | Root nodule microbial communities from Medicago polymorpha collected in Santa Monica, California, United States - pink nodules | ecosystem: Host-associated > Plants > Roots > Nodule...
TAAACCCTATTATAAAATATGAAACAAGCCAAAATAAAATTAAAACATGTGAAAAATTACTAAAGACAATAAAGCATGGTTATTTAAATGTTAATTTTATACTCTAAATTATTAAATCAATAGAAAAGTATTTAAATTTAATTATCATGGACATTTAAAATATAAAGAAGTGAATTAATTTTTCTTAAATAGTGGTTCAAAATTAATATATATCATAAAAAATTATTTATGTTAAAATAGATGAAAGTGCAGTGCATATTTAATTATTAAGGGAGGGGGTTGTAATTCAAGCATCTTATAAGGGATGAGAGTATGTATATTTTAACATAAAAGGGGAGGGGAGTGTAATTTAAGCATCTTTGAGGGGAGGGAAATGTAATTTACTCTAATATATATTGTTAATTTCACTACCATTGACCAAAAAATCATTCTCTTTTTTTTTTTCATGGTTCTTTAGTACTAGTTTTTCCTGTTCCTTTAGATAAGATATGAAATAGTTTTAACATGTGGATAAAGATAAATACCTACTTTTTTTCCGGTTGTTCGTAGCTTTTTGAATGTGTGTGAACAAATTATGGTTGATATTTGGTACATACTATTATGATTGTACTCTTTATCCAATTCAACTCCCTTGTTTCTGACCAATCCCCATGTGATGGGAAAAGAAGGAAACATTGTAGTGCTGTCGTGTCAACAAGGTTGAATATTATTGTTTACATTGAAATGGGGTATACCAATACCATTCCACTTTTTTAGCCTTGTGATTCTGACAGATTTTTATCCACAAAACAGGTTATGACTAATGGACGATTCAAGAGTGTGAGGCACAGGGTTTTAGCAAATGGGTTCAAATCTAGACTCTCCATGATTTATTTTGGTGGTCCATCTTTGAATGAGAAAATTGCACCTTTGCCTTGTCTCATAAAAGGAAATGAATGCTTATTATATAGAGAGTTTACATGGTTTGAATACAAGAAATCAGCTTATGCTACAAGATTATCAGACAATAGGATTTGTCACTTTGAGAGAATCAAAGATTCCTAAATACTTACTTTCTAGATAAGACAATTGGCTTGGTCAATATTAAGATGTCTATCTCATGTGTGTGATAGGAGTGGATTTTGCTTTTTGCTTTTTTCTTTTTTCTAATGCTTTTCTTTGTACTACTAGGTTATCTAGTTATAAATCAAGTTTCATGTTAAATTTAGTTTGATTATGAGTTTGATAGAATCATGGCTCACATGATTAAAGTGTAACTTTTAATTTATATTAAAAAATGTAACTTTTACGAATTGATTACGGTGAATTAGATGCAACATCTTAAAATTGTTCAATCAAGATCAGACGTCGACGATTTGGATTTTAAGATAATTTTTAATATTTATTTACGTATGATTTCTAAGACCTATAAACTAACTTGTAAATTATATGTTATAAATTCGATGACTAAAAACATATATTTGTAATGTCATTTTATCAAAAGTTTATAGCTTATTTAATATAAATTTTTAAAGTTTTAATATGGACAGTCCAATCTTTATCAATTGGCCTCGAGCTTGACCACTGTATGACTCACCTCACAAAGATTCTGCCATCATTATTATTATTAATATCAATCCAAACATTCATCGTATACTATGTATGTATTAACCTGCCTTTGTAATGTTTGAATACGCATGTCATGCTGGAATGGATGGATAGCTACAACTTTACAAAAATGTAGTAACTTTTTAATGATGTCGACCTATCGATATCCTTTAAAATTTTACAAAATCTTAAGATACTGTTCTTATTCTGGTATACTCCATACACAGAGCATGACTTTTCTTGCATTGTGTGGTCCTTTTTCTTGTCAGAGAAAGGAAAAGATAATGAAGCAAATGCAAACGATACATATCTTGACGCCAGAAATGAATGTTCTGGTAATCCAAGTCGGCTCCAAGCTGCAGCTGAGTGGATTCTAACAATCTCTCCAAGGAATGCCTAGAATTTTGTGATACACTTCTCTAAGATTTAACAATATTGATTGAATCGAACATATTTCTAATGTGTTCATCTTGATTTTTCGATTGTAAGAACTTGTTTACGTAATCTTGTTGTGGTGAGATGGTATGACGTAGGAGGAACTCTAATGCGGTGGAAGGGAAGTAAAAATAATAGTCACAAGAAAGAGAGTTTGAATTATTGTCTTTTTGAAATTTTGGCTACTTCTCAACCATAAGTTTGGACAGTCAAGTTATTAACGGATTGATTAAACGGTACTCATTTAAATGATTGTTTTGTGGGATTTTATCCTCTATAGTTCTCGAGTTGCACCCATTTCACCTAAGGTTATATGCGCATCATAGGCATATGATCGTCAATCCCAAAGGCACAGTGCACCTTCGTACAGAGTTTTAAATGGGAACCTTACTCTCTCAAAGGTAATTGAAGCATAGACTTAAATTAGAGTTCCTAAATTCTCAATTGTCCTAAAGGTCCCCTCATATATGAATCTTAAAAGTACATCAGCATACTCTTCATCTTAGTAGTTCTATAGACGGGCAGCCCTATTTCGTCTACCTTACCAAGTATGAAGGAGTAAAATTACTATGCTACATTCAGATGTTCATTCATAGTTTTCCTAAATACGACAGTTTCCAATATTCGGGTGGTTGTCCACCGTTATCTTAGATACTTCCTAATTTGGGTAATTTTTTTTAGAGACCTAATTTGAGTAATTATTTACTGTTATCTTAGGTATTTCACTTTCCTAATTTTCTTTGCATAATCAAATTAAACAAAATTCATAAAATAACTGAATAAAAAAAGCTAAATAAATAGATTCAACAAATAAAATAGAGGTTCATCTTAGAACCCTACACAATAAGGTTTAGTTACTCATGGTAACTAAAGACAACTTACAAAAGAAATAAAACATACTTTAGAGACTTATAGTGAGGAGAGAGAGACTCTTCCCTTGAAGCTCCTAGTGGTTGCCTTCCTCTTGAACCACTTCATTCTGAATGAAAAATTATGAATGAAGGGAGTTGTATTTATAGGCTTTGTTTTCATTTGGGTTTGGGCAAAAAATCGAGGTTTTTTCCACCAAAAAGTAATAAAAGGAAGTTATTTCACGAAATAACACACCCTAGGGCTCACAAATCGCACCCGGGGGAACATAAGTTATTTTTCTGTTCCTGGGGCTCATGGAAAACACCCTAGGGTGCATGCGTGTTATTTTGCATGCTTGGGGGAGCATGGGTCACACCCCGGTGCACATGAGTGCAGTTTATCGTGTGTAATCATCTGTTTCTTTGTCTTTTGGGTGTTTTCTTCCATATAGCTTCTCTTGGGACTTGGAATAGAATTTCTCCCTCTTGCAATGCCTTGAGATGCCTCTTGAATATTCAATTCATTGTCTTCTCTAATCTTCATAAGATGCTTTACTTTGCCAATTTGCATGATTTTCTGTTGAATTACATCAGAAACACCTGATAACTGCTTGGTTTTGAGAAAACTAGAATTACACGAATCTAAATAAAAACATTACAAAATGTCCCAAAAACCATAGACAATTGTTCTAAAACTCCTCTAACGAATCTAAATAATCAAATACAATATAACAACAAGTAAAGAAGATAGGGAAGAGAGATAACACTGATATTTTTATAGTAGTTCGCTCTTTCTCGTCCTCGCTAGAGATACGTCTACTCTTCTTGATGAAGTACACCTTCACCAAGGTCATCCACTAAGTAGCAAATGTTGATTACAATGTGTTTACAAGAGTTTCTTGAAATTAAACCTAATTCTTCAACCCCTATGCTAACACTCCCTCAAACTCCAAGTAACCCTTGAATTTGGTGCTTCTTGAATCTTTGAATCCTTGATTACCTATGCAACCTTTGAACTCTTCACTCAAGCCTTTGATGCTACGTCCGATAAACGAATCCCCTTCGACTTCAAGAACGGTTAGAAAGACCTTCAAGACCTTTGGAGGTGGAATGAGATTATTCACTTCACTTTGAAGCCTTGATTAAGCCCAATCATTCTTCTTGAGAGAACTAACTTACAATCCCTACTGGCATCCTAGAAAATCAATGTGACTCAATGTACAAAGTGATTCTAAGAAAAGATGTTTAATCTTGAAGAATTTATGAACAATGAGTTTTTGAGACCTAGAGAGAATAGTTGCAAATGATTCAATGAATTGGGAGTTATGATGTGAAAGGTTTACATAGTGAGGAGTAATAAGACATAATTTTTGCACAGAAACAACTGAGTGAATCGATTCAGACATAAAAAAGACAAGCCCAGAAACAGGGAAAATATATGAAGATTGATGCATGTCATGTGAGATTTGAAACGATTCAAGTTGCCCAGATGAAGGATTGAATGGTTTCAGAGTTAGTATGTGTTAGCTTGTAATTTCGACAGGCTCATTTAATATGGTCAACATTTGTTTGACCTTTAACTTTGCAGGAATTGAAGGCTTTCTCATTACAACTTAAAGATTTCGACAAGACGACAAGCCTAATGCGCTTAGTCAGAAGTTCGACAGAACAAGGCTAAAAGAGCAACCGCGTCGAACTCAAGCAATGAAGGCGGGAAAGACACGATTTAAAGTTTAAAGACGGTTTCCTTAGTGGGAACGTGGGGCAAGCGATTTTCCAAGAAGGAAGAATTGTTGATCATGGGATTAGTGGTTCACCAGTTAGTTATTTTAGTATAGATAAGTGTTTCCAAGCCGGAAAATGGGTCGCAAATCATTTATAGAATTCTATAACACTCAAACTACCGGCGTCTAGGGAAACGAGTTATATAGAATATATGTAAATTGATTTTTAAACCACCTTTATTTTAATGCAATGCATTTTACCTTTCCTTTAAGTTTATGTGTTTAAACTTTTACCTTTTCATTTATCTTTATATTGCTTTTTCTTGCAATCTCAAACCTATCGAGAGACAATGCCCTTTTATATTTCTATACTCGTCCTACTCTCTAAGTAACCTGAGTTCATCTCGTGGCGATTTTCAAACCTCTTTTCGATCAAAACCTTTGCACAACATGCTCCTGAGATCTCTAGTTAGGTCTCGCTTGTAATAATCAGAACTAGCTTGTAGTTCGCCGAAAACACAGGTAAATAGTATGAATCGATTCAGAGAGAGTCAGAGAGTTTAGTGATACGACTCACTGATACGATTCAAACATGAACTGATTCATAGATATCATGAATCAATTCTTATCAAGTCAGAGACTTAAATGAAACGATTCAAACAAGGGTGAATCGATTCAAGCAAAGAAAAGACACATTTTGACAGATACCAATTGTTTTTCTTAGGAAGACACACAAGCTAGGGTGCTTTAACAAAATCTAAAGAAAAAAAAAGGCTTAGACTAGTAACATGCAATCTAAATAATACTAATTAGAAAATAAAGGCTAACATCATCAAAACTATTCAACATCATGCTCAAGATTGTAATCTTCTTTCTCAATGTTTTCCTTCATTTGCTTGACCGATTCCGGATTCGTCCCTTCAGCCACAGTTATAAACTCGTAGTACCAAACACCATTGTCATCATACTACCAATTTCCATTTGAATCCTTAACATAGTGCCTTTTTTGAACCGCTTTAGCATCTAATCCACTAACTTCACTGGTATTGTGAGTAAGGTTTCAACACTTAGAACACGGTCGGATCTAAGAAGACAACTTATGAAGGAAGGGTATGTGAGCTTTTTCCTACGATCATTCTTGTAGGAAATTATGTGATTTGAGAAGAAAAGAGGCCAGTTGACTTTGATTTTGTTTTTCAGTAACCACATGACACTGAGATCATAGTCATCAATCCTACCATAGTTATGTTGCTTACTCATGATAATTTTCACAACGACCCAATGAAACAACTTGTCATCACATTTCAATTGAAGAGGGCTAAAGTTTGAGAAGCTCAACTCACCAAATCCAGTTTTAGACACACTCTTAACAAAATCAGTATTGTCATAGTTAGCAAAAGTGTCTTTAGCCTCAAGATCTACACCACTACAATCTAATCCAACTAGCGAGTCCCATTTCTCTGGATTGAATGACACTCTAACATTTTTGAAGACACATTCGAAACTTACATCATCTTGTCTTTGAGCATTCCAATAAAAAGCTTTAATTTGGGATTCATCATACCCCTTTTTCCGCTCAACAAATGAACCCAAGTTTTGAAAGCTAAGAAACTAATGAAAACCAAAACCCATGGATTCTATATCCCATAAAGAGCAATAAAATTGAGGAGAAACATCCTTTTTATACTAAAATTTTTCAATATACCTGTCATAATCTTCATCATGCAACAAATCTTGAGCCAAGATCCCAACTTGTTCTTGAGTGGGAGGAGGATGACCCCTACCTTTTTCTCTTTGACTAGCAGTTCCTCTTTTTGGACCCATTGGAGATAGATAATCAACAAATATAAGGATGGGTTGGAGAGGAAAAGGTTGTGGTTGAATTTGAGTAGAAGTAGGTCAAGATTAGGGTTTTTGTGAGGTTTAAGAGAATGTGTGTGTTTTTCACGGTAGGAGAGAGAAGAGGGTGGATGGGAGTGTTCGGAATGGGGGACCAGATGCAAGAGTAAGGCAGTTTTCGCACATTGAATCGATTCACAGTGAATCGATTCAAACCTTGTATTGAATCACTTTGAATCGATTCAAGATGTAAGTTTTTCAAAAATTTGTTTTTCAGATAATTGTAAGTTGTGAATATGAGACAATATATTATGCAGAATTAGATATGTATAAAACAATTTTAACAAAGATCAATAAAAACATCCAGGAACAAGTTAGTACACAATCGCAATTGAAATACAAGCAAGCATGCAAGATACAATTCAAAAAGAAAGATAGCATGCAAAAGGATGAAAGACAATCAACAAACATGTACCCATAGGATAATCTCAATTAACCTATGAGAGAAAGTATCAAACAATACGAGAGAGGTAAGACAAGATTTCCAAGGAAAGATCAAAACGCATTTGAATCTTCCAAGAAAACTTTACCTACTATCAAAATATACTTACTCCCTTGCTAAAGTTCTTCAATGGCAATGATGATTGAGAGGTCACTCGTGATCAACCAACATGATAAGACAATGGAGAGGTTAGATATTTAAAGTCCTCGAATACGTCTTCATCACACTTTTGCCCATGATGTCTGTAAGAATAAAGGAGCTTATTGTGGAGCATCATCTGTGACTTTCTTAATTCATCATCAAATCTATACACACTAAAACAAACAAACCTTTCCCAATCTTTTCGGAGTAAGAGAAAATAAGGAATACCATAGTTGATTTGTGAGTTTTAAGATGTGCTAAAGGATATGAAAGTTTGAAAAAGAGGCACATCTTATTTTTAGTGTCTTGGACAACTTAGAAGGAAAAAAAATTCTTTCAAAGTTGCAAGACACATTTACACAAATCAATTAGGATTCCTTTGGCTTACAACAGAAGTTGGAGCCTTGGGATGAGTTTCACAACAAGTGACTTTAGGCACCCACATCATTACCCCCTTAGGAACTTCAACTCTCCTAATGTGGTAATGAGGTGTGGTGTGGCCACTTATACCAAAATAATGACACCTAATTGTAAGAGCATGAGTTTTACTATGATTGCTATTTTTCCTTACATAGGAGTATTTAGTGTAAGGTCTTTTAAAATGGGCTCTTTCATCTTTTGAAGTCATAGAAAAAGTCATGGTACCTTTAGAGACACTCTCTAGTTTCTTATTTAGAGAATTTATCTCTTCATGAAGACTAGGGCAAATCTCACAACTAGCAAAGTCCATCCAATTATCATATTTGGGTGACTTTGTCTTACGTGATTCAATTGTGGGACTTACAATTTTCTCATTAACAAGTAAAACATGCTCGTCTCTTAAACTTTCAAATGCTTCCTTAAGTTTAGAAATTTCGGATTCTAATTTCAAAATAGTTTTCTTTTCAACAATTAGTTTCTCAAAAGCATTTAGAGATTCGGCATGCATTTCTTCAATGGAATCTTGTAAGTCCTTATACGTGGATTTAAAGTCAGAATAAGAATCGGAGTCGGAGTCCGAGAAGATTACCTCATTTTTAGCTTTCTTCATTTAACCCATGAAGCATAGGTCGTCGTCATCCTAGTTTTCGGTGTCACTTTTATTGGAGGTAACTTCATCTTCTTCTCAAGAAATGTAGGCTTTTCTTCCTTTTGAGCTTTGATTGACTCCGAATCTTCCTTTTTCTTTAGCAAGCTCCGGACACCCATTCTTATAGTGCCCTACCTTTTCGCAACGATAACAACTAACCATTTTCTCATCATTATCCGATTCTCTTCCTTTTCTTCATTCTCTTATTTAGTATGAATCGATTCAGAGACAATCAAAGAGTTTAGTGATACGACTCACAGATGATTGATACGATTCAAACATGAATCGATTCATAGATATCATGAATTGATTCTTATCAAGTTAGATACTTAAATGAAATGATTCAGACAAGGGTGAATTGATTCAAGCAAAGAAAAGACACATTTTGACATATACCAATTGTTTTTCTTAGGAAGACACACAAGCTAGGGTGCTTTAACAAAATCTAAAGAAAAAAGGCTTAGACTAGAAACATGCAATCTAAATAACACTAATTAGAAAATAAAGGCTAACATCATCAAAACTATAACTAAAGGCTTCAATATTGCTATCACTAATTGGATGCTTATATCTGGATATTTATATCCCTTTACAGATAACTAAATTTCTAGGAAGTAAGTGATTATTAATTAGCCAAACATACCATAGGAATTGTTGACCCTAGGCATAGGTACTCAGTGGATGATAGCCATTGAGTCGGGTGGTGCCTTACCGAACCTAGTAATTAACTGGTTAGTAATTAGGGAAACAAGCACCTAGCTGTCCAATTTAAGCTATAACCTAATAGAACCATTCTCTTGAGACCCTTAGTAAGGTAGATGTAGATTAGGGTTGCCGTTTGTAGAACTACTAAGTAAGTGTAGAGAGAGTGTGTTATGAGTATCTTAAGATTCATAGATCGGCAAACCTAAGGGAACCTTGGCCTTCATTGCCTTGGGAAACACTAGAAAGGCAACATAAAGTTTATGTTTCAATTACCTTTGAATTAGCAAGACCATGCACGTAAGGATCACTGTGCGATCAACATGTGTAGTTAGCCATCAGAGGGAAAGACCTAAGTAGGTACTCAGTGGATGATGCCCATTAAGTCAGGTCGTGCCTTACCTAATTAGGAACTCCCAACGGCCTCATCACTTGTATAGTCTACCTTAGATAAATAAACACGACATACTTTTGTTTATTATCCAACAACGAATATACAGAGGGGATTCGAAAAATCCTAACCGCTGCTTACTTTTATGCAACCAAAACAGGTAAATTTGCTCATTTGCAAACAAATAAAAATTGCAACTTAACTTTTATGTCGTCAACCTACAAAAATAAGTAACGCGAATTGTTTGGACGAAACGACAATCCATGTGGATACGATACTCTACTTATCACTTTATTACTTGATGAAAATGACTAGTACACTTGCCATATCACATTAACAACAAAAAATTCACATCAAGTTTTTGGCGTCGTTGGCGGAGATTGTTGATATTTTCGACTAAACAATTTAAATTACTTATTTTTATTTATCTTTATTTTTCAGTCATTTATTTTTCTACATTTTATTTTTCCGTTTATGAAAATTCAAAAATACCAATAAAATAAAAAAATAAAAAATACCAAAAATATTATTCCAATTGACCGTGTTCTACTAAGAACTTTGTGTAGTTTGTTTTATGCGTAATACCAAAACAGGTATTCTGCACTTTGATCCATACATAGACAAAACTGAACGAGCACTTTGGAAAGCGGCCCGACTTGCAAGATTAAGGACACAACAACAGGAAACAATCTTAATTCAAGACTATTCATCAGACGAGTCCGTAATGGGAGACGAATGCCGCATCACCCTAGGAGACTATGGGAGACTGTACAACTTGGATGAAGTATCACTTGGATTATAACCAACAAACCCGGTTGTGTTTAACATCAAGAAAATTGTCTTGATGAATTTGAAATCTAACCCATTTTAAGGTAAGGAGACGGAAGATTGCAACGCTCATTTGAAACACTTTTAAGCTGCCTGCAGCATAATCAACCCAACTGGAGTGTAAGAATTAGACAAACGACTGAGGTTGTTTGGATATTCTCTAACCAGAAAGGCATAGGATTGGTTTGACGCTTTGCCAAGCGGTTCAATCGAGAATTGGGATCATCTCAAGAGAGAGTTCTTGGACAGATATTTTCCTACTGCGAAATACTTGGCGCGGAAGAAGGAGATTTCCAGCTTCAAGCAACAAGAGGGAGAAGTCGTATATGATGCATGGGAGAGGTTCAAGCTACTGTTGAAGAGGTGTCCAGGTTACAAGTTGTCATAAATGGATATCATGCAAGCCTTCACTACGGGACTAAAACTAGATACTCGGATGTTACTAGATGCTTCTGCAGGAGGAACAATGAAAATCAAGACAGCTGACGAGGTACGTACCCTGATTGACAACATGTCCCTCAAAAATCCAGCTTCGAAATTTTACTAGAAAAATATGTTATGGATCAATCCAAGCAATTTCAAGAGCTTAAAAATTAAACTGGATTTTTGAATGACTCTCTTGTCAAGATTACATCTAAAGTGGACTCCATTGCTACTCACACTAAAATACTAGAGACTCAAATCTCTCAAGTAGCCCAACAAGTAGCTACTTCTTCTCAAACCTCCGGAGTCTTTCCGAGTCAAACTAAAATCAACCCCAAAACCCATATAAATGCTATTACTCTTAGGGATGGTAAACAATTAGAGGACCCCGTTGTGAAAACCACAACAATTGAGAGTGAGATAGAGAGTGATGAGCCTCAAAGTGAGAAAGCCATAGGAGAGAGTGAGAAACCAATTGTCCCAACACCTTATAAGCCAAAAATCCCTTTTCCACAAAGGCTTGTTAAACCTAACCTAGATGCGCAGTTTAAAAAGTTTGTAGACATGCTGAAAAAAATATACATCAATGTTCCATTTACTGAAGCTTTGTCTCATATGCCTCTTTATGAAAAAAATTTGAAAGATATTTTATCAAAGAAAAGAAAAATAGAGGATAATGAGACAATAGCTCTAACAAGAGAATGTAGTGTTGTCATACAAAAGAAATTGCCTCCAAAGCTCAAGGATCCCGGTAGTTTTTCCATCCCTTGTGTGATTGGGAAGGAAACCATTGAGAAAGCCATGTATGATTTAGGGTCTAGTGTTAGCTTGTTGCTCTTGTCCCTCTTGAAGATGATTGGTATAGGTGATTTTAAACCCACTAAGATGACCTTGCAGTTGGCCGATCGTTCCATCATCTATCTGGCCGGAATTCTTGAGGATATCCTCATTAGGGTGGGAAAGATTTATATCCCGGCGGATTTTGTGGTAGTAAACATCAAAGAGGATTCCGAAATCCCAATCCTTCCAGGAAGGTCATTCCTTGCTACTGCAGGTGCTGTTATTAATGTTAAGTATGGTAAAATAGTTTTTCATGTAGGTGATGAGAAGGTAGAGTTTGAAATTACCAATTTGATTAAGGGTCCTTCTATACACAATGGTCTACGTAACCCAGATTGAGAAACATAAATTCTTTTGATCGTCAAGCTAATAACTTTAAACGAGCGCTTCGTGGGAGGCAACCCACGAGTTTAATTGTTGTTATTTTGTTTGTTTTGTGTTATTTTAATTTGTTTTGTAGGTATTTGTCCAAGTATGATTAAAAAAATGAAAAAAATTGAGCCTAGTGTGACCAGAGACTTGGCACGGCCCGTGCCTGCGGTGGCACGGCTGTCCTGACCAAACCTGCCCAAAACCTTCATTTTCCAGAAGCTTGGCACGGCCCGTGCTAACCCATCAGCATACAAAACCAAAATTGTATGTCACTTTACAATACCAATGAAATATTAATGTTACTTTTTCTATTATATCCTTAATTATTTATTACTCTTTCTTCTTTCAATTCTTTCATTTATCTTACCCATATCATTTATTAAGGATAATTTTGTAAAACAACTTATAATATCTATTTCCCACACAATATTAATTACATTTCTTAATATGTATGAAATGGCCAAAACGTCATACAATTTGGGACAGAGGGAGTATTAGTTTAGCTTATTTTATTTAGATTTTATGTGTTTTTATTTACTTTCTGAAACTATTTTACTTCAATTGCTTGTTATTTAATTTCATGAACAAATATGGTGAAAGATTGAGTCTTCGAGCAAAAGAAAGGGTGTTAGAGCATAATTGAGCAAAAGAATGAATGATTAAAGCTTGTTTGAGAAGAAAGCTAAAATGGGAGAAATTCTGCCATATTTATGTACTGATTTGGTGCATATTTATTTGCAGATTTAGTACAATTATATGTTCTGATTTGGTGTATATTTATATGTCGATTTAGTACAAATCTATATAGGTCCCGATTTAGTGCAATTTAATGCTCTTCCCTTAGCTATAAATAGAGGAGCCATCAGACTTGTATATTCATCTTTTGTTCTTGGAAATAATAAGTGACAATTGTTTCTTTGAATAAAAGCTCACCTTTATTTTCTTTATTTTATTTTATGTTCTTCTTCTTCTTCTTGTCTTGAGATTGTTGGATGAGTCTAATGACCTAATCCTAATCAAACTAAACTTCGAACCCTCATTTTATGTAAATCTACTTTCTAATCTAATTTCACCGTTTTTATAATGAATTAACAAGTATCAAACTCATATAGCGACAACGGAGGGTTAGTACTTGTTAAATCATCATCACAAATATCAAAGCGAAGTATCGAAAGAAGAAGTTTTGATATTGGAACAAGTGAAATTAGACAAGGATTGTGAAACATGAGAATAGTCTAGCAAACCTTGAGACAAATAAAGTTTCGTTCTTCAAGGATTTCAATAGCAATCAACCATGAGAATAGGCGTGGTTGCTAGAGAAATACACTCACTGAAACCGAAAGGAGATGTGATAGGCTTAAGAAAAACTTGTCTTTAGAAAGTGGGTCCAACATAAAGTTCTAGGTTTAGGGTTTGGTTTGTGAAGGGTTTGTTATCAAGATGAACCAATCACTAGTGCAAAATTGACATAAGAATTATGTGTATTATACCTATTTTTATTAAAAAAAGGTGTGAAATATAAATAAGGTGGCAGTTTTGTAAATATATTGTAAATTTTGTTTTTGTGAGTAAATTTCAAAACCTGATTTTAAGAATAAATGAGGTCAAATATGAGATAAAAACAAGGTGGCAAACTTGTAAATATTATTTTATATATGATTTTAAAAAAAAAGTGTGAAATATTAGTATATTAATTGTTATGTTAATGTTTTTATTTCTTTGCCAGGATTCGAACCCTTGAT
>Ga0228710_1009509_pt1 | contig 13440 bp, 9 predicted proteins | sample MedpolnodulmetaG_FD_177995 | JGI IMG/M metagenome (GOLD analysis project Ga0228710, IMG submission 177995) | Root nodule microbial communities from Medicago polymorpha collected in Santa Monica, California, United States - pink nodules | ecosystem: Host-associated > Plants > Roots > Nodule...
TATATAAAATATATAAAAAATATATATATATATATATATATATATATATATATATATATATATATATATATAAGGATAGAAAATTTTAGACTATTTTTTTTTTCAATATTTCAATTATATCCTTCGTAGTTGTTTTATTTTATTTTTTATTTTAATCCAGTTATATCCTTCATAGTTGGGTTATTATGTTTTTTATTTTAAAAATGGGTAGAAATATAAATATCAAAAGAGATGCGGGTCTCCCGTATAAAAGAGAAATGGATCAAAATGGTAATATTTAAAAATATAAATATAAAAAAAGAAATGGGTTGAAGGACTAATATGCAAATTTAAAGTATGTAGAGATCAATATGCAAAATTTGGAAAATATAGGGGTTAATAAACAAAGTTTGAATAAAGCAGAGACCACCATGTAAATTTCGGAAAAAATAAATTGGGAAAAGTGTTTCAAACTTGAAATATCTAAGAACCAATTTGATACTTGCATTTTATAAGATACAAAGAGAAATTATAATTGATAGAGGGGCCAACATTCACACATAATTACACTTGAGGTGGTAGTTCAATCGTAAGAGTTTAACCTTGTAACCTCAAGGCATGAAGTTCAAATCCACTCGATAATGTTGTAAAATGATTAAAAATGCAACTTTAATTAATAAAAATTTCTTCCTTTCCCAATTTTTTTTTAAAATCTTACCTATAAATAATCCTAAAAATAAAGGTTTTATTATTGGTCATTAGTGTCACTTTAATTAATAAAATAATTTCCATTTCCTTTTTTTTTAATCTTACTTACAAATAATCCTAAAAATAATGGTTGATTAATCGCTTCTATATAGGTTTATATTTAAGTGTAGCCTAGGTAGCATTTAAAGAATTATGGATAATTTATCCGGTGCATCACCAATAAAAATCATTAGCATGTAGCCTACCATCTATGTCAAACATGTAGTATTTTACATATTTTTACCGATACACTACAAAAAAAGTGGCGTTAAGTCACTTTTTTTTTTGTTGAACAAAATGAGTTGTTGAGGACTGAACCCTTGACCATATACTCATATGTAGTTTGTCATATGAGTAGACCATTGTATATGTATATTTACTAACTTTAATTGTGTACGATTATTATTTTCGAGCCTTATATTAAAAAAATGGATCCATAAAATATTGAGACCTTGTGTTATAGTCTAACCATAACGGACTATAAGCCAACCCTGATTATGAATGTGGGGGCGAACGACTTCATAGTAATGGGTTAACATTGACTACCCAAAAGAAGAAAAAACTTGAATAATTGGTATAGTTTCATATGTAGCTATCCCATTAATATATTATTTGCCTACTCTAAATAATTTTGTTGGATCAAAGGAATATGATATTAAAAAAAAAAACGTTAGTAATCTATTTAAATTAGTGTCAATTATGGATAAATTTGACTTCCTAAATGTAGATAACTTTTGATAATATAGATAAATGTCATTTGGTTTCCTACCGTGTGGAAAATATGGAAAGAAAGAAATAACTGAATTTTCAACAGTAAAGAATGTTCGATTATGCGTATAGTGGACAAAATAAAGTTGTTTTCCTTCTCGCAGTTGAAGGAGAAATTTGTTTAGTTCTCTTTCAATTACCATGGTTGGTGACTTAGTCCCCTCGCAATGTTGAGCTACGAATAGTTGTTATTTCTTTCCCTTTTGTTTTTGTTGTTTTTTCTTTTCCTGTTTTGTAAATATTGTTTAGACTTTTTATGTTTTTCCTGGACACACTTATGCTAGGAATGACATTTTGATTTGATAATACATTCCATTTTAACCTCTTGAAAACAAAACAAAAAAACTTTCGATAATATTGAGAACAAAATTAAAAATAAGTAAACTTGACTTCTTAAAACTCCAAGAGAGCTACTTTTAATTTCATATTGAGATTAAATAAATAAAATAGCTTTTTTCTTTTGATAATATTAAAATTGTTAAAATAATGAATTTAAGTTTATGTATGAATATAACAATTAAAAAAATGAATCTGAATATATTGACACGAGAATAAATCTGATTGGTGAGTCAAACCATGATATTCGCCATATCTTTCGTTTCGTACATGTAGTGTGATTGCCGAATAATAACACCACAACAAGAACTGAACTGAATATACGATAGTGTGAAGCAACCTCTTTCTTATAGTACTAGTACCTCTCACATTAACACGTTTATAATTATAACAATAGAGATTAAGAATGGAAGAAAAGAAAAAGATGGAAGGGAAGAACACATTCGATTTGGTTTCAGATGATTCCGATCACCGATTCCGCAACAACAACATCACCGGAAACTGCTTCAGCGACACAAAAAGCGCTGTTTACAAAAGAATCATGAAAGAGTGGAAAATCCTCGAAAAGAATCTTCCTGATTCCATATACGTTAAAGCCTACGAACGCCGCATCGATTTACTCCGAGCCGTCATCATCGGCGCCGCCGGTACACCTTACCACGACGGTCTCTTCTTCTTCGACATCCAATTTCCCTCCGATTACCCAAATAACCCGCCAAAGATTAAATACCACTCATTCGGGTACCGTTTAAACCCGAATCTCTACCCTAACGGCGCCGTTTGTTTAAGCCTTCTGAACACTTGGAATGGTAGAAAGTGCGAGAAATGGGACCCATCAAATTCAACTCTTCTCCAAGTTTTAGTTTCTATTCAAGCACTTGTTCTTAATGAGAAGCCACTTTTTAACGAACCTGTTTATCGTGTGTTGAAACGTTCTCTCCATGAAAAGAAGTCACGTGCTTACATCGAAGAGGCTTTCGTTCTCACGTGCTACACTTCCATTAACCTCATTCGGAAACCACCTAAGAATTTCGAGGATTTTGTTAAGGAACATTTTCGTGAAAGAGGTCGTGTTCTTCTCGCCGCGTGTAAGGAGTACGCAAATGGGCGCGTGAGAGTTGGGTATTACAGTTACAACAGCAAGAACAAAAACAAGAACAACGTTAAAGTTAGGGAGTCTTTGAAGGTGTCGTTACGGAATGCTTATTGCCTTATGTATAAACCGTTGTTAGAATGTGGTGCTTCTTTGGAGGGTTTTCATGAAGATTTGGAGTTTGAAGTACAAGAGAAGAAGAAGAAGAAGAAGAGCAAGAGATCCAACGGTGGAGATGGAATCTTGAAGAAAGCTTTGGATAAGATCAAGCTAGTTTTTGGATTGAAGAAGAAGAAGATGAGTACGTAACGCAGTCAAATAGAGCTTCCTTTATTTTCGCTAATAAATTATGCATGATCATGAGTGTTATTTTATTTTTATTTTGTAATGAGAAAAAAATTATGAGTTTGTTAGTGTAGAAGCCTAGAAGGGCCTATTCTCTTGTTAGGTTTTTAGCTACGTATAAGGAAACTCTTTTTATTTTTGTGCTAAGCAACAAAAAAAGATATATATGGTAGAGTTTGTTTCTCTGAAGTCTCTATGGAGTATGAAATGTTTCTAGCTTCAGTTTATGAATAAAGTTTTTTTTTCTTTCTCTGTTTTGAATTGTGTTTGGTTTTTACTTCTTTTCTCTAAATGAAGTTTATTCGTGCCTGTGATTTGATGTGACTTGGTGAGGTTAGTTTAGCTTGTATGGCTTCATGCATGTGCTAAGAAATAAGAAACAACTGATTATGATCAATGGTAAATATGATCAATGAAGGAAAACAATTCTCGTTTTGAGGCATACTTAGTGACTTTGTTCATTTTTGGATGAGTGAAATTGAAAAATTAAGCAGTGATTTTTAGAAGTTATAAAGTGTAACTTTTGTTAAATTTATTATGATTCACGGTAATTTCGTCAATATCATTTGTCAATCAAATATTTACTAATTTTTTAAAAGATCTCAACGAGTTTATCTCTTAAAAAAAGGCTTAACTTTATTTATTGAAGCAGATAGACATTTAATTTGCGAGGACATGGGATGGCCATGGCCTCCTGATTAAAATAGGCTGAAATTTACTAAATTACCCTTAACTTAACATAAAAATTACAATCGTTGCCCCACTCAGTTTTTTTACTTCTGAAACGCGTACTCACTTAATAAAATTTTTCTTCTTCTCTCTGCGACGCCCTCCTCCATTCCATCTATCACCTTCAGTTCACGTCGTGACGGTTACGCCCTCCATCTCCGTTAAAGCTTACTCATTCGTCTCCATCCAGCTCTATGTTCATCTCGAGTCTCTAGCTCTCCACAAACCCTAACTGTAACTTGTAATTGTAAGTTAATTTTTCTATCTCCTGTTTCGATTTACCTTTGATTTGTTTTTTCCCTTCCATTTCGAATCATGCGTGGTTTGTCGTTGTTATTGTTGTTTGGTAATGAATTTGATATTTTCATTTGGTTTCACCTAAATTTCTCCATAACCCTAATTAAACCCTTTTCTATACTGTGTTGAAGGAATGATAAAATCGAATATAAATTGTTTGAAATTGAATCTGTCAAATGTGTTATTTGATTTTGAAACTATTTGAAAATTTGAATTCGATTATAAACTAAAACAACACTGTAAAAATAAATTGAAACTTGAAACTGGGTTGATTTTGAAACTGCTTCATTAAACCATATAAATCGGTTGAAATTGCTTCGTTAAGAGTCTTAGCATAATAAGTGTTGTGTCCACCAAATCAAAAGGATGTCGGCCATATGAATCTAAAATGGGGTCGTTATCAAATGCAATTAGAAAACTATCCCTTGTCCGGTATTGAGAATCCAAGGCGGTTTCAACACACTTGGTTTAACATGTTTCCTTCATGGCTAGAATATTCACCGCCAGAAGATGATGCATATTTGCTTATGATGTTATCTCTTTAGCAAAAAACCAAGTGGACAGCCCGTGTCACATGTATTCATTTCTATGTAGTTTAATTTTTTGATGATCCACTTTATGTATTATGTAGTTTAAATTTTTTATGATCGATTTCATATTTATTACAACTTAAATGTGTTGCATACAATATGACCTATATGTTTTAGTTTATTTTGATGGCGTTCATCCCAAACTTTTTTGTCTGGCTCCGCCACTGCACCTTTTATATTTTGAAAAACAATGATAGATAACTTTTATTTTAATCGGAAAAATTTATTAAACATAATTGAGTCCAAAGCACAGGGAGTATAAGTTTCATTAAGAGTTTATATTATCTTACTCTCTTATCGTTTCAGGAATCATGCTTCTCTAATTTACTGTAACATGTTTATCTCATATCACTTCATGACTTGTTATTACCCATTAAACATATTTTTTGAGATCTCCGATAGGTTGGGTTACCATAACGAATGTCGGTTCATCTCATCTCATATTACTTCCTTAGTTTTTCTTAAAAGAAAAAGGCATATTGAATCAAAATTCTTGCAACAAAAAAAGTTAAGTTTCTCACTTAACGTGTCATGGTCTTTTTAAAGCCCAATTTCTCCATGTCTAACCTAGAGAGTAACCTAGAAATGTTACAACTTACAAGAGAGACGAGAAACAAACATTAAGAACTGAAAATGATCATATTTTTTAAAGGGGCAAAACGGATAAATCAAGTTTTATTTTTTGTAGGATCAATTCATCAGGCGTAAAAGTTGGGAAAGGTAACTTCATGTCAAATCAATTTGATTCAATTGAACCGGTGTGTTTTTGTTAAGTAGTTTAGTGACTAAAATTCACATTTTGAAAGATGAATAAATGGGGTGTCCGGGGTTCGAACCCCGCCTTTGCATATAACAATGCATGTCTCTAGCAACTGTACGGGGACAATTGAACCGGTGCTTAAAATCAAACCCAAACATGTTTGTAAATTCCATAACCACATTTTGACGATCTAAACATGTGTTTGATATTGTCAGGTACGTGCTGCTACATTCGTGCATCTTGGAGGTAGTAAAGAGAGGTGAAAAAAAACATAGAACAAAAAAAATTGGATTAAAAATAATTTCAATCATAACATTTACCATGTAACCAAGTTGATTTAGTTTTTTTTGAGGAAAAGTTGATTTAGTGTTTTGGTTAAAATTCACACACACCACTCAAATTAGTTTTTATTGTTTTTAGGAAAAGTTGATTCAGCATTTTCTTTAAAATCCATTACGTAGATTTAATTAATTTAATTAGTAGACTTAATTAACGAATAAGTCAAGATGGCCGAGTTGGTCTAAGGCGCCAGTTTCAGGTACTGGTCCGAAAGGGCATGGGTTCGAATCCCATTCTTGACAACTTTTTTTATTATTTCTTTATAAATAACCAATCTTGGATATGGACTCATTTTATATTTCATATATTCTTTTGACATTAATAATTTAATTCCGAGCTATAACAACATCAAAATTCCCCTAAGAAAAACACATCTAAATTAATTTGGAATATGTTTTTTCAATCATATATGATACACAATAACTATCTAGGCTTAACTTTACCAAACGCAACATCTTCATCAATATCAGAAAAGGAAGAATAATCTGCAAAAATCCTATTCTTTGATCCAAAACAGTAACAAGCCCACCGCAATGTTTTCTGAAAAACTCTGCATGGTAGCATTAGGCAGCAACAAACAGTGGCTAGTGGACAACACACACATAACAAACAACAACTACAAAAATATTCAACCAATTTTTCTTTACATCTCCAACCTGGTTTCATCTTAGGAGAGACCACACTAGAACATGAACAAGCCTTTTCTCCTGTGTTCACACAGTAGTGTTTCTTCTTCCTATTCAAAAAATGAACCTTTCCTTTGTCTTCATTGACCTGTTTGTTCCCCATATTATAGTTTCTATCTATCTATTCCCGACCATAACACCATCAGATATTTGTTGTTTGGTTGGTGGAACTAAGATGCGACATGTACAACGTTTGATCATGCAGCAGTTGGTGTTGCATGGAGGAATGATTGTTTCGGTTAAACAGTACATACAGAGTTTCATTGAAAGTGTGTATTTTATGTTTCTTCTTTCTTCACTTTGTGGTTTGTTTATTATTGAATAAACGAATATTTGTTGAAACAAGCCAAGAATGTTTTCATGTTCGAGGTCACATGCTATGTTATTTTATTTTTTTTCATTTTTCTGTGCTGTTGAGAAGTCTTTAATCATGAATGATCAAATGCAATACTATTATAAAAGTAAAGAATCTCACGCTTTCCAATTTTCCTACACCAGTTTCTGATTACATGAATTGTAGTGGTTGTATTTCGTGCAGTCTAGTTTGATGCACTTATTTAGAATGTTTGTAATATACAACTTCCATTTGACATACAATTTACATTATCTTGCTTATAATTTAAGCAAACAGAGTTTGGGGTGACATTCATTTATGAATAAACCATCAATTTACTATCAACCTCTTAACACTTTAATCCCTAATAAAATATATAAATATAATAAGTACTAGATCGATGGATTTTATATAGTTTATGAATTACTTTATTATATTTACATAATTTAGGGTCTAAATTAGAGAGAAGGTGGTAGTTTAGGGACTACATAGATGGTTTGTTCTTAATTTATTTCCCCTCTATACAATACTCCGGGAGAAGGAGAAAGACACATGGAAACCTGTCTTTGAAACACCTTACAGATTATTACCACAAATTCTAAGAATTATAAACAATCAAATTTTAATTCTGGGTAGAAAAGCCAAATTTGAATAGGTTAATCCATCTCTTGCAAAACATTGAGCTTTGCTACTCATTGTGCAGTTCAAATAACTGATCATAATTAAGCAGTGTCAAAGGATTACTGATCCTTTAGTTATCAGTGTCGTAGAGGGTGTCCCTTGTGTAGATTAAATTACTACATTATTGGTGAAAAAACAAATGCCTCTTGAAACATGCTTATAAGTTAATAATAGTATGGTATACACACAAAAAATGCCAGTCTACGTGATTAGTTCCTATTTTCAAATTCCACTCTTGTGAATGAAAAAGACAGACATTACAAGAATTTTGTGTGCTTAATAAAAAAAGAGCCAGCTATTACATAACATTGGCTAAAGACCTAGCCTATTGTCGAGTCTCCTATTATTTGATTGGGGCGATGAAAAATGAGACGACCCAGATGAGATTAGATGAATTTCAACTCAATTTATCTTTAACGAAAATACTAAAAGAATAAGAATTCATATCATCTTAGCCTTACCATCTAAATATGTACATCCTAATCAGTCCAAATCACATACTTACATATTACAAAAAAATAAGCACCTATCATATGGCAAAACAAAATGATTGAGCCTAATCCTGCATTGGACGTTTCCCTCTTGGATCTAATTCAGCAGTAGCTGAACTTCTACCGGTGACGGTGGTAGTAGAAGTGGCAAAATTGTTGCTTGAATCAGAAGATTGAGAATAAGAGGCACCAGAAGTACCAACTGTGGAAGACAAGTTAGAATGTCTAGGAGGTCTTCTATATCTGCTACCTGGTATTCCTGGTCTTGTTGGTTGTTCCATGTGGCTTTGTGGTGATTTTCTTGAAAGCTTCACCACTATGCGCCTCATTGTTGGACGCAGCTGTGGATCTCCTTGAATGCATAGCAAAGCTAGCTGAATGCACATGGCTACTTGTTCTGTTAACACTGTAGATGCTAATGCAGAATCTACAATTTCTAAGCTCCTTCCTTTCTTGTACATCTTGTATGCCTATAAATAACGAGAAATGATATTTGAACATTAAACTTTGGAAGTTAAATACACATATCAGTATTCTGATGTTCAAATAATGCAATTCTTAAATAACCAAAAACGTAGACAAAATTGACACCATTCATTCTTAATAAGGAATGTTTCATATGATAATTGATGATGTTGTTTGTTTGATAAAATGTGAATGTAAATGAATGAATTAAAACATAATATGATACAATTTTGAGTTGGACTCTTTCAAACAAAAGCAGACCCCGAACCATACTAACATGTCATCAAACGTGTACCCCTTTATAAAGTCAAAAGATTAAGAAATAATACATACCCAATCAAGAAGGTTATGCTCCTCCACGTCTAAATTAAAGGATGAGTTTCTTTGGCCAGTGATCAACTCCAATACCAAAACCCCATAGCTAAACACGTCAGCTTTGACAGATAGTCTTCCATGCATCATATATTCCGGAGCCATATATCCGCTGCATAATTCTAAAATATTTTTAATAAAATAAAGTAAAAATCAGGTCTCTACTAAATACATATACTCAGTTTTTGTTTATTAAAAAAAAGTTTATTTGGTTTGATTCCAAAGACTCGCCAAAATTAAAATAAATCTCAAACACGAAAGATCACAAAAAGGTACTCATGGATCAAATTTTCAAGTATTTTGAATTCCTAGCACAACCTGCTAATTTTTTTTTATTAATTGTTCTTAAACTTTTTTTGAAGGGTCATTCTTAAAATATATTTGTAGACAAGATATCTCTATTTAATAATTAGGAATAAAATGATGTATCTTACCAAAATTTAAATAAAAAAAATTCACTTATCCGGATATCCATATCACATGCACACACATACCACATATCAGGATTCAGGGCTTTATAGTACATAGGCTATTTGATTCGTAATATATCCATCAAATATTGCAACTGCAACCTTTACACTTTTAATATATTGTTTGTAAATTGACCTATTGTATAAGACTAAATCAAACTAAACTATCACACCTGTGTTGTATTAGACTAAACCTATCATTTCACGGATTAGGACATTGAAATGTAAAATGAGAAAATATTGTGTGAGATCTAGACCTTTGAAATGTAAAATGAGAGAATTTTAACATTTGAAAAAAAAAATGGAGAAAAGTTGGTTAAGTGATTTTTTAAGAAAAAAAGTTGGTTAACTGTTGAAATTAAAGACTCGAGAAAACGATAGCATCTATTACCATGGAACATCTACCTTTTTTTTTTCCTCGAGTAGTGGATAAAAATTTACCGTGAACAAGTGAAATGTACGAGGTTCGAATTCGACCTATGCATATATTATGTAATATCCTTGCGAGCTAAGCTCACGGGGGACTACATCTATCTTTTTATAAGTTTTGGAAAGAAAAAAATAGCTCATAATTTAATTTCTTTTACAGGAATATTTTTTTTGTAGTGGCCGGGGTTTAAACTCCAGACCTCACATATATTATATATTGTCTAGCCTATACAAACTAACTTAAGCATACAAGGACTCACTTACATGAATTATAAAATATGAAATGAATGCATAAAGATAAACTTACTTGGTTCCAGCCACACGTGTTTTGACTTGGCTTTGATCTTCAGGGAAGAGACGTGCCATTCCAAAATCTGCAATCTTAGCCGTCCATTTGTCATCAAGCAATATATTACTGGCCTTGATGTCCCGATGAATTATACAATTGTGTGAGTCTTCGTGTAGATAAAGTAACCCCTTTGCCACGCCTGTGATTATGTCAAACCTACGTTTCCAATCAAGCTGTTCTCTCTTCTCAGCTTCTTCTGCTCCCATCAAAATAATATATTGTTATGTTCTTTTTACAGTTTATTTTATTTTTGTATAGATTTAGTACATATATATAAATTATGTTTCATCCATGGGCGTGAGCATGTGATTGATGGTTTAATCTAATAACTTACAGAATAATTTTGATTTTTCCATAAAAGAATATTGATTTTCTAATTTCTATTATCCCACATGACCATATACCCCAATTTATTTTGATGTCACATTTTACCTTGGGTGTGGGAAGTTTCTATTATCCTTCTAGGAAGTGGAAGCCTGGCCCAAATTTGAAATTTCTATGACTTTTATAAAGAGAAAATTATAGGGATCCTTCTTGTGGCAGAAGACGTCAGACGGCTTTGGTATGTTGGATGAGATCAGGTGTTTGATTGTGGGTTCAGCTTTATGATGTTTAGGCAATGCATTCACTTATTTGATCTGGTATATGAATCATTTTTTTTATAATAAAGTCAAGGTCAAACGTGTAGTCCCTTTCATAGTTACTACTAGTCCTGCCATTCAACAAAGAAAACATATTTTGTATTTAAATTTTTTGAAGAAAAGTAAAGATGGTTGGCTAGAGCATGAAAGTTCACCATGTTGGGAGAAATTGAGATGATCATAAAGTTAAATAAAAGTGAAAAATCCACACATTCGTTGAATGAAATAGTGCTTCAGTAGTAGAGAGGAATATGTAGAAAAGTAAACATGTTGAAAATCCCAAAAGATTATATTGGTAATACTCGGTTTTCAAACTTTTCTCGCACTCTAGGGTCTGTTTGGTTCAAGAATTAGAAGGGGAAGGGGAGGGATTTTAACGGAGGGAAGGGGAGGGGAGATATTTTAATTAAAAACGTGTTTGGTTCGGGGGAGGGATTTTAAAATTATTTTACTGTTTTACCCTTAAACTTAATTAAATAAAAGAAACTACTTGATTTTACAATTTCAGAGACCAACCAATGACAAACACACATCTAAGCTGTTTATTTTATCTCAAACTGACTCATATTTTCCACAACAAGACATGAACCGGTGAATTAACATTAAAAAAAAAGGATCAACAAGCAATAATAAGTCGTCTCTAAAAAAAAAGCAATAATAAGTTGAATTAAAATAAAATAATAATAATAATAATAAAGTCGTTGACATCAACAAAGTAGTAGTAAAAGTGGTTTTAGATGTAACAAATAAGAGTTATAGATAATATAATAATAAAAGTTGTTAAAAAAAAAACAAAATAATAATAATAATTGTAATAAGAATAAGATAACCTAATAATAATAAATAATAATAAAAGTTGTTACAAGGTTAATATTGAGATTTGAAATTAATTTAAGGATAATTATGGCAATGCAATCAAATTTTAAAAAGATTTGCTCCTCTCCCCTTCTAAAAATTAAACCAAACACTTCAAATTAAAAATCTCCCCTCCCCTCCAAAACTCTCGAACCAAACGGACCCTTAGGCTTTGTTTGGGAGTTTGGAGGGGAGGGGAAAGAAAGACTTTGAAGGGTTGAAAATATATAAAAAATGGTAAAATCTTTCACATTTTTTTAAAAAAACTAATTTTTTAGATAAAGATAAATTAATGCTTATGATTAATAAAATTTTAATTTGAAGAATATTATAACTACCCCCCTCAATACAATTTTTGAGTCCCCAAATGAGGAGGGTTTTGTATTATGTAGAAAAATGAAACCCCCAAAGTCTTCGCCTCTCAATGTCATATTTTTTTTTTCCCGTTGCTCCTTCCTTTTTCCCCAAACCCCTCCCCTCCCTTCCACTCCAAACTCGCATCCAAAACCTTAAAAACTTATTAACTCTTAATGACGAACTTTTTAATTTCATTACCGCTGTTTCCTTTTTTATAACACATTTACCTCAGTTCTTCAAGATGCAAATTATGTATTATTTTGAATCTAGAAATCTAAGGGAGAGATTGATATTGGGTGATTTTAAAATAGAAAGATCAATTTTGTGAACGAGTGAAAATAAGAGAAGCAAAATTGTGATTAAGATTTGAATAGAACATAATCTAAATAATCATAAAATTGTGATTAAAATAGAAAGATCAACATATAGTATAATTCATAAAACAATAATTCATATTAGCTCAAAACTTTAAAATCAAGAACCAAAATATAACTATTGATGTCTTAAAGAAACTAGTCAAAGAAAAAAGAAATGAAGAATATTTATGAAAAAGCATAAGATTCAACATATCGATGACTCTAAAGGTTATACTTTTGAATGAATGTCTTTTATTTGATTTGTTTCATGAGATCTTAGCACCATGAGTCATGACTAATTGGAATAAAGTTAGATCACATAGATGGCTCGTTTGAGGGATAAAATCTACAAAACGCCTATTCCCCTATCTTAAATGACACTTGCTAATATAATGTATAGGTAAACATTAGGCAAAAAAACATAAATAAAAAAGAGTATCGATAACTACAAGTCTCTCTCTTTTTTCTAAAAGGAAATTATAAGTCTCTTTTAAAACATTTGTTTGTCTCTAAACATAAGACCTTGTGCAAAAATTTTAGATGTTTTATTACTCTTTCTTTTCTAATCTATTAATACCAACATTTTGCTTTGAAATGTCTAAACAAGTTTTTATAGGAGTAAAACTTTATCTTAAAAATAATGCATTCAACGCATTGAAATTTTAGAAAACAAATTTTTTTACATACTTCCTCTGGTCCTATTTATAAGAAGCATTTAGTTCAACAAAATATGATGTATTTAGTTAAGAGTTTGGACCGAATATATCAACTTTTGTTTACCCAGATGTCTCTTATAAATAGGACCGGAGACAAGTGCCCACACTTGTTATAGCATGACATTTTTTTTTACTATCGTATCAAGCTATAAACAAATGGAACCATTAGCATTCAAACTCGTAAACCAACCTTGCGCACTACGCCATATCGATTGTAGTACTTTATATATATATATATATATATATATATATATA
>Ga0228710_1009510_pt1 | contig 13439 bp, 10 predicted proteins | sample MedpolnodulmetaG_FD_177995 | JGI IMG/M metagenome (GOLD analysis project Ga0228710, IMG submission 177995) | Root nodule microbial communities from Medicago polymorpha collected in Santa Monica, California, United States - pink nodules | ecosystem: Host-associated > Plants > Roots > Nodule...
GCCTCACAGTGCAGCGAGACTGAAATTCCCCTACTATTGGGATGAGCAATGCTCTCAAGAATCTTCAAAAGACGAACTGTGACTTATGGTCAAGGTGTACACTTAATACATGTTTTATTGCGGGGATATTGTATTGTGTACAGAATTTCTTAACTATAAGTTCAAAACTGTTTAGACATTCATATTCTTTAGTCTAATATCACCACTTTCCACATAGACTTGAATAAATTAGCAGGTTCCAAAATTTTGCTACTAGTTGTTCAACATGGTTATGCAAAACCAAAAGAAAACAAACAGAAGATTCTTTAAAAAGGGATGCGCCCACGAATGCCAACTCTTTGAGGTGCGTTGTAATCTCTCTTGAAAAGAGTAAAAAATTTAAGAGATGATGTAAACTTGCTATAAAGGAAACTCATCATTTCCCCCTTAAATGCTTAAGCGAAACTTACTCTACAATTCTGACAAGGACTTTGATATTTAGGGTGCCCAAATCATGCATTGACTAGTATGAGACGTTCGGTGGACTATTTAAGTAACTTGGTTCTTCGCCCTTGATAACTAGTTTTTAAGGGAAGGTTCCCCAAGTCTTATGATACTTGTCAATTGATATCAGTGTTTGACTTGGGTGTTATGGGGGGGTGCCTAAGTCCCACATGAGTTGTGTGGATGCTAGGCGGAGTATTTAAGTGGCTTGATTCTTCCCTTTTGATAGCTAGCTTATAGGAGAGGTTTCCCAAATCTTTGGTGAAGAGTAAATTGATGAAAAGTTAACTTCGGATTGTTTCAGAAGTTAAATATATTTGTTGTATGTTATGAATGTTATATGTTATGCTTTCGACTTGAAAATTAGCCTCATAGGAGGCTCAAAAGGTCAAAACCGTACCAATATTTGAGTATGCCTATTGATAGTCAAAGATGTTAATTACAGTAAAGTAGAAAACAAAACCATATTCCAAAAAATTCATTTAGTTATTTGCAGAGAAAAATAACTTAATAAATGGCATATATAATATTCATTATCATATGACATGTATGATTTCAAAAGTCATATTAAATACACGGAGAGTTAGGGAGAATGTATTGTTTTAAAAAAACATATATTTGTTTTGGACAAGAAAAAAAAACATATAGCCTGTGTTGGTAACACAAATAAGTTAACTTATAGCTTGTTGGACTAGCTTATAAGCTTGTTTTAATAGAATGCGATGTGTTTAGTAAAAAGCTTTTTTCATTAGCTTATAGCGTTTTTTAAGTAGCTAATCCTAGTAGCTTTTGAGCTTATAGCTTTTTACATTTTCTTCCATTTTTAACATTTAACATTATTTTATTATTTTTTATAAAAAAAAACTGGCCACGTTGAAAAACAAGCTACCCACGTTATTATAGTAACCGCTGCACTCCTTCATTGATCTTTTTTATTGATTTTATGTTTGAAATGGTTTCTGTTAAATTCCTATTGCTTATTTAGCATTTCTTTTTCTTTTTCTTTTCGCATATTTACCATATTAAATAAAACATACAAATTTTTCAAAAGTAAAAAATAAAACATACAATTTTTCATAAAGAATTGAAAGATATGATTATGAAGTTGAGCAAATTTAGTTAAAAAAATATCTCAATGAAGTTCATATTTCATATTTATAATTTTCAAGAGGAAAAATACATAAATATATTAGTTAAAAATGTTTATACATTTTTTTAGGTGAAAAAATGTTTATACATATAACTTATATAAATTAAACATACATGTACTTTTATGTCATTTCATATTTATTAATTAATTAAAAAGCTAGTTTTACCAAACACTTTAATTTCAATCAGCTAACTTTACAGCTATAAGCTTTCAGCTATCAGCCAGCAGCTATTAGCTAGTTTTTCAGCTATCAACTAACTTATCAGCTATCAGCTAGCTTATAGCTTAATTTTACCAAACACACTCATATTTGTTGTTGATTCATACATACGGTTGGTTGGTGGTGTTTTTTGTTATTGGTATGTATGACTTCAAAAGTCATTTTTAATACATGAGAATGAGGGGAAATCATTTGTGTTTAATTTATCTAATATTAAAAAATTATTTTAAATGTAAACTTAATGATATATTATTTATGTTTTCATACTATCTTTAATAAAAATTTGCAATACTTAAATTTTTAAATCAAAAGTAGGCTTATACGTCCTTTTCTCCTCATATTGGAAGAAGAAAAAAAAAACGAAGTTTTGGCACCCTCATTTTGAAAACCATATGAGATTACTATAGCATTTTTCTTTAAAAATTTGAGTGATCAGATTAAACATTAAATTTCTATCCAACTTTCCAAACTCTAAATATCAATATCATAATATGCTCTAAAAAAACATCATAATATGAAAAATAATTTAAAAACAAATATTATTAGGAAAAAAAATGAAAAATACAGTACCAAAAAATAAAATTATTCAAACAAAATTTTAAAAAAAAAGATTATCATCGATTTGCTTTTTTTAAATGGAAATACTCTACCTTTTATTTTTTGAAAAAAGCCAAAGGAAACTGATATATTAAGAAAATCGAATCAAGTTATCTCAGTACAAGGTGTATTGATAAAAGATTGACAGAGAAACAAAACACTACACAATATCTGAAAGAAAGGAATAACAATCAAAACAAGCTACATAATTGATAGTCAAAGTCGAATAAAACATATTTCGACTTAAACCACAAATACAACTGAAGTTTTACCCTTTAATAGAAAACATGTAAGTTGTCCTCCTTCCTCTGAAAATATGTTTGTTACGTTCATTCCAAATAATTCAAGCAACATAAAGCTCAATAACATTTAGGGAGCTTTGAACTTTATGCAAAAAACCTCCCAAACTACCAAACAGATAAATATATTGAAGAACCTTACCATTGTAAACAGTAGAAAATCCAAGTCAGGTGGAAATTAAATACCAAAGTCTGCCATAAAAATCACATTTAACAAAAAGATGGTCAATATCCTCATTCATACCACGGTTCGCCGTGCAGCCTTGCTCACTAGCTGTAATGATGCTCCTATGCAATAAATTATCCTTTGTCGACACTCTATTATGCAAAAGCCTCAAAGCAAAAATAGAGAACTTTAGAGGAACAACCTTTAGTCAGACAAATTGATGAGGATTTTGGTGCTAATTGATGTCAACTTTTGCCGGTCTGTTGTAAGCATTATTGACACAATAACACTAAGATGAATGCAAATGCCAAACCCAATGTTCAACTAATCAAACCTGCAAAACCACTGAAGTTAGTCGCCCCACAGACTCCCTCACCAACTCTTCCTCCCAGGCAAATAGCCTCATATGCCTCACCATTCACACCCCACCCCATAGTAAACATATTCTCTACAATTGTCCATTTATTGTCAGCTAACTCATATAATCTTCTATAACTATCCTTCAGGGACATACCATCGAACCAGGGATCTAACCAAAACAGAGTAGAATTCCGATCACCCACCTTTTAACTAATGTTATCTCTCAACCACCCACCATCCACCTGCCCCACACCCTCTCTGATACTTCTCATTGTCTCCCACCACACCGACCCATCACCCCTCTCAACACACAAGCACCCCCTTCCCGCCCACAACGCGCACATAACACCCTATACCATAACTATATGTATCCTCCAACACCATTTATCAAGCAAAGTTAAATTAAACTTCTTTAACCTCCTAACCCCCAAACCATCATGTTCTTTTTTCAAGCACAAAACATCCCATTTAATCTAGGATATTTTCCTAAGTTCTTCAGGCTCTTCCACCTTGACAACCTTTTCTCGATCTGGTCAAGTAACAGATACAAAAAATGCGACCTCCTAGGATCCCCATCAATAGGCAACCCCAGATACAAAAATGGGACACAACCATGCTTACAATTCAAAACCAGAGCCACGTCATGCAACCACGAATCTGAAATATTAACTCCAACCATAACAATTTTATGAAAATTAATCTTCAGCCCAAAAACTGCTTTAAAATAAATCAAAACCGCTTTTAGAGCTTGAATGTTCGCCAACTCTTATCCCCAACCAAAAGTGTATCATCGACAAATTGAAGGTGAGTGATAGAATTCTGTCTATGCGGTCCAAAACCATAACCAACAAACAAGTTTTTTTTGGCCAGAGCATTCATCATTATGTTTAATCCTTCAACCACTATAAAAAAGGGGAGAAAGAGGGTCACATTGACAAAGACTTCTCTCCATCTTAACTTCATCAGTAGGACTACCATTAACAAGAACTGACACTGATGATGTAGAAATATACTCCATAATTCACCTCCTCTATTTACAAGGAAAATTCATTCTACCCATAACATCATCTAAATAAGAACCATTCCGCGAAATCATATGCCTTTTCGAAATTCACTTTAAACAAAGCTAACTCTTTTTTCAATTTACAAGCATCTTCCACCAACTCATTAGAAATCAAAATATCATCTAGAATTTGAAGACCATTGACAACGTTGACTGAGGCTCAAAAATAAATGAACCAATAACTTGTCTCATGTGATTAGAAAGAACCTTTGACAAAATTTTATAAACATTATTCACCATGGATATAGGACGAAAGTCTCCGAAGCATCGAGGACTATCAACTTTAGGAATCAACACAATAAAAGTACTATTAATTCCTTTAGTCAATTTTCCATGAACATTGAATTCATGAAAAAGCGCATCAAATCACCTTTTAAAACCTCCCAAAAATCCTTAAAAAAATCCAAGATTAACACCAATAGAACATGGGCTCTTGAAATTATCACACTCCCATATAAAGCTTTTAACTTCCTCTTCAGAGAAAAGGTTAATCAGACTCAAACCACCCCCCCCTCCCCCCTCATTTGAAATTGCCTCGAAAGATAAATCATCAACACTAGGACTAATGTCCACCACAACTTTAAAATGATTCCTGAAATGGTTAAAGACAACAACCCTTACTCCATCTACCCTTACACCTAGATGTGGTTCACTATTATAGAGATAATATTATTCTTCCTCATCCTAGATGACATAAAAGCATGAATTTTTTTTGAGTTCGCATCACCTTCATGTAGCCAATTTAATCTAGACTTTTGCCACTGCATGCTAGAATGTAGCTTAGATAAAGAAAGAACTTCAACTGAAAACGAATGAAGCTCCTCCATCTCCTCAACCACTGGATCCTCTTCTTCACTTTTAACATCCAAAGAAAATACATGATCCTTCGCCTTGCTAATTTTACCCTTTAAATTTTGAGTATGAGATTGATGCCATCGTTTCAAACTTCCTTTAATCAATTTAAATTTCTCTTTCAACACATAATCACTCCATCCCTCAATATGAAAAGAAGGTAACTTTTCCTTCACAAAATCCTTGTACCCTGGAATATCACTCCAACACTTCAGCATGTGAGTCGGTCTTGGACCCCAATTATTTTTATCAAGAGTCAACATCATCAGACAATGATCAGAAATAGACCGAGCAAGAGCCACCTGACACAGTTAGGCCACACACCAATCCAATCTTCAAATAACAAGAAACGATCCAATCTACTCATCGATGACCCGTACCAATCTACGTCAACCCGGTACCAAGTATAACGACGCCCACATAACGACAAATCAATCAAACAATAATCATCAATCATCAATAAATTGATTGAACCCAAAAAAGTCCTCCATCCTATCAACTGACCCCCTACTCCTCCTCTCTTTTTCCGAACGAATGGCATTAAAGTCACCAGCCACAGACCACACACCACCACTGATATTACTAATCGACATCTCCAACCTATCCCATAACAATTGCCTCCCACCAACATCTCAAAAAGCATAGACATTAGCGATATCAAACTCAATATTATTCTTGAGAAACCTCCTCTTAATTATCAAAACATTATCAAAACTCGAAGAGAACCAAACCTCCACCTCATCAGTATCCCATAAAGAAAGGATACCTCCCGACCCACCAATTGAAGGACGATAAGAGTAACCTACCGAGGACAACCCCCAAAGGGATCCACACGCCACATCATCTACAACAATCAATTTAGTCTCTTGCATACAAACCACCGATAGACTATGCTCCTTAACTAACTTTTGAATCTCCCTCCTAATTTTCTCCCACCCTCCTAACCGGACTATTATAAGAAATGATCTTCATTACAACCACCACTCCCACACTCTTTCTTTAATATCGATCATATTAAAGAGTTGAAAAGTAAAATTGTTCAAATCAAATTTAAATCTTATAGTCAATTGATCTCTTTAATATATCTTAATCTTTTTAACTCTCTAATTTCTTTGTATCTAGTGTGTTATATCATCAATCAGGGCCGTTCATACGAATTTGGAGGCTTGACTCTGTAAGTGAAAAGAGGTCCGTAGTAAAATAAAAATGTATTTTTTTTTTAAAAGAACAATGTTCTATTTAAATTTTTTAAAAGATAAATACAAGGTGTCATATATATGTTGTACACCCAAAGGTGAAAATCACTACCGTATACATGAGGAACCTCAAACCACCATCCCGAAAAAACATCTGCCTAACACCAAAAGCAAGAGGACCTAATTTTACTAGGCTTAAAACAAGACAACAGAAGGAAAAAAAGAAAAAAAAAGGAAACTTGGGAGTAGGCCCATACCTTGGGGAGGCCTAGTTCCATTGAGCGGTTTGCACACCCCAAAATCCGGCCCTGTCATCAATCATATAAGTTTCATTATGCAAGCCTCTGCAAATCGATGAGCTTTTGTTTCATTCCTCTGTCTTATTCCCTTTTTGTTAAAGCACTCATACTTTTTTTTTAATGTATTTTGTATAAATATTGAGTTTGTAGAGGAGTCTTTTAGCAAGGTTCTTTAAAAAAAATTATTGACTATGAAACTAATAAAATGTTTGATTAAGCACTTGAAAAAAAAAAATATAGAATCTGAATTTACTAATGCTATTTTTAATGTTAAGAAAATTGTCAATGAAAAGAAGTAAATCTTTTGTTCAAATACGTTAAATGCGTAGAGAGAAAACTATGATAAAAATTTGTATGAAAGCAAAAACAAACATTGAGCAGGCTGATGAGTCTTTTAGAATTCATTTATTAGATATTGCTAATGAGTGTGTATGACACTCTTTAAGGATCCTAAATTTAGAAATTATTCATTCAAAATTCAAATACAAAGGTTTTGGGACAGTTCCAAATAGCAACAAAAATGGCAACTATATTAATATCTTTCTATATTATAATATCCTCCGAAGATTATTCTCTTCCCTACAATCTCTCTAACCAATCCCACACAAACATTCCCTTTTCCTCAACCTTTTTACAAAATTTGTCTCAAACAGCTACGCGCAAACAAACAACAGATCAAGAATTATGGCTCCAACTCTTTCACCTCTTTTTGTTGCTTGAGACAACCTTGATTTCCCCTACATTAACATAAAAGGAGACAGGATGGCCTTTGGAAAATCACCACTCCATGGCCTCCTGTCTTTCCTCCTTCTCTTCTTCTCCCCTTCCCTCCTCCATCGTCATGTTTCCGCTGCAGTCACCGTCACAACAACCTCCGTCCACCTTGATGTCGTACGAAAGCCTTCCCCTGATGCCCCTATATTTAGAGAAGCCCCTGCTTTTCGCAACGGCAATACATGCAACAAAGAAAGCATTCACATTTCCATGACATTGGACTCAAATTATCTAAGAGGGACCATGGCTGCTGTCCTCTCCATTTTGCAACATTCAACTTGTCCTGAAAATGTTGAGTTTCATTTCCTTTGGGCAAGGTTTGAGCCTCAGGTTTTTCTAAGCATAAGATCAACCTTCCCTTACCTCAAATTCAAGATTTATCGCTTTGAATCCAATAGGGTACGAGGGAAAATATCGAAATCGGTTCGTCAAGCATTGGATCAGCCTCTTAACTATGCAAGAATCTACCTTTCTGATATTCTTCCTCTTTATGTCAAGCGAGTTATATACCTTGATTCTGATATTGTTGTTGTTGATGACATTGGAAAGCTAGGGGAGGTTGACTTGCAGGGCAAGGTATTGGCTGCACCGGAATATTGCCATGCAAATTTCACCGAGTATTTCACGGATTTGTTCTGGAAAGATGCCGAGTTAGCTCGTACGTTTGAGGGTCGGAAACCTTGTTATTTTAACACGGGGGTGATGGTAATGGATGTGGAGAAATGGAGGGAAGGAGGGTATACACAGAAGGTGGAGCATTGGATGACAGTGCAGAAGCAAAAGAGAATATATCATTTAGGATCTTTGCCACCTTTTCTTTTGGTTTTGGCTGGGGATTTGAAGAGTGTGGATCATAGGTGGAATCAACATGGACTTGGAGGTGATAATCTTGAAGGAAAATGTAGGAGTTTGCATCCTGGTCCTATTAGTTTGCTTCATTGGAGTGGCAAAGGAAAGCCTTGGTTGAGGTTGGATTCAAGGAGACCTTGTTCTGTTGATCACCTATGGGCACCTTATGATCTTTATCGTCCAAATACTCATTCTTTGGAAGAATGAGTTATCGTAAAAGCGAACGGGGAGGAGGAGGAGGAGGAGGGGGAGGAAGAAATAATAATAATAAAAAAAAGAGGCGAGTAATTTTAACAATTTCATTTGTTAATATTTTTCTTTTTGTTTTTTAATTTGGTCCTTTGACATATTATAATTGAGAGAATCTGTTGAGGGTGAATTATAGTTTACAAGACTTGGCTGAAAGTGCTATGAGGGAAATGGAGTTATAATTAAATTTAAAATAAAAAAAGCTTTTTGCAGTTTGGTGTTGAAGAAAATTAGTAAAGGGAAGACATGGATCAATTTGCAAAAGTCTATGTTCAAGACTTACCTGCTACAATTCAGAAGCCAAGGGAAAAAGAAAGAAATATATAGAGCATTGTTGGTTATGTGTTTTTATGTTTTTCTCTTTATATTTTCTGGGTTTGGGGGGTTTGAATAAGACAATTCCTTGGACATTGGTTGTGTGGATGATGGTATCATTTGCATCAGTGACTGGTAGCTGGATCGATGAACATCGTCCAAAATTAAGTGTCCCTGAAAAATGATATCTATGAATTTTAATATTTTTTTATTATCTTGATAGATTTTGTACATTCTTGTGTTCAGCTCAATTGCTGTTAAAAGATTTTGCCGTTTCAAGTTCTATTTTTGACTGAATGAATAGTGTGCATGTAATTTATATAGTCATGCTCTATAAAATTGATTCAGAAAAATACCCACACAAAGCTATAATGATTGTTTAAAACCTTGAAAGTTGAAAGTTTAATTTAAGGAAAACTCGAAATCTAGAAGAGAGGAAGTACGTGTTTGGATTCACAATGAGTTTGACATAATCACGGTGAGACACTACGATTTTTTGTGTCAATCCTATTTGTAAGTTGTAACGATGGTTGTAAAAAAGATAAAAAAAAACATGCACATCCTAAGGATAAGGCTAGAAATAATAAAAAAATATTCTTCATTAATTTTTATAGACAAAATAACCTCATCAGCAGACAAAAAAGGCCACAAATAATAAAATTTATCTCATACCTCACTTACTATTAAAAATTATTGGACCGTGGCCGTAAGTGGTCTCGATTTTTACCAAACAAACCACATCATTTGCTGTATAGGGGGGATGTTGAAGCCGAGGCAGTCACCGGTCGTCCAATATACCTAAAATTGTGTTCCGAGACGCCCATAATTCTATGGCCTTACGATTAAGAGACATAGGTACCAAACTTGAAACAATACACACTTACTAACTTGCTTAGAGTATATTTGGATAGATGATTTTTGAGGGAGAGTTTTTTTATTTTTTTAAATTGAGGATGCTATAAAATATTTTTAAAAATTAATCAAGTATTATGGTAAAATTATATGATGACCTATCTTGTTATTATTTTGATTTTTTTTCTTCAAAATCTTAAATATATACCAAAATATGGATTTAATCCTTAACACCTCTCTCCAAAATTATTTCTCCAAACATATCCCTAAGGTGGATGTTTACTCTCACTTTAAAAATCGATTTTGTAATGATTTTTATTTGATACACATATTTTGTAAATTATTAATTACACCATATCTAAAATTTAAGAGATAATAACAACAAAAAACAAGTTGATTTGTAGATATTGCATGACTAAAGTTCATCAGAGCTCAAATTTAGTACGTCTAAAATATGTTTATAAGTATAAACGCAAAACCCTCAATCATACCACCCTTACAAATTGTCATGCCAGTTCAAAATAGAATTGGCTATCTATGCATGTGAATCATGTTGATCTGTAGAAGTAACATTTGTCTTTTGAAGAGTGCACCCAGTAGAAGTAACATCTGTCTTTAGAAGGCTGCACCCAAGGCCTATCTCATTACTCGGAATAAAGTTGTTCATATTATTAAACAACAAAATATTGTCTGAAGATGATTCACTTGCTTCTTTCTCAGATTCCCTAAGGTGGATGGATGTTTACACTCACTTTAAAAATCGATTTTGTAATGATTTTTATTTGATACACATATTTTGTAAATTATTAATTACACCATATCTAAAATTTAAGAGATAATAACAACAAAAAACAAGTTGATTTGTAGATATTGCATGACTAAAGTTCATCAGAGCTCAAATTTAGTACGTCTAAAATATGTTTATAAGTATAAACGCAAAACCCTCAATCATACCACCCTTACAAATTGTCATGCCAGTTCAAAATAGAATTGGCTATCTATGCATGTGAATCATGTTGATCTGTAGAAGTAACATTTGTCTTTTGAAGAGTGCACCCAGTAGAAGTAACATCTGTCTTTAGAAGGCTGCACCCAAGGCCTATCTCATTACTTGGTATAAAGTTGTTCATATTATTAAACAACAAAATATTGTCTGAAGATGATTCACTTGCTTCTTTCTCAGATTCCCATAGATCGCGAAGCTTTTGTTGAAACTCCTCCATTGATGTCAGTGTCTCCATTGGTGTCGACCTCTCTGCAAAATAAGGTATTAATGATTAAAAAAAAATATACATCATATATGGTACATATTAATGAATAATCATTTATTTGTATTATCTGAAGAATATTAGCTATTAATGTGTAAACATAAGAATGAGATTGATTGATCAATCTTAGACCGACTCTTCCTCAGTTGTCTTTTTATTAGCATAATTATCTCAAAAAATGTAGGAATATGGAGTTGTATGTGTGTTACAAAGTTTGGCAAAGTATGTCTAACGTCTTTTAATATAGATCAATTGTAGTTCCATCTTATTGATAGTGAAGCAAATTAGGGTTTACAATCTTACAACTCATACATAAATATTACGGTTCAAATTATAATAATACCCCTTAATTGTACCCCTGAAGAATATTCTTACAGTGTATTTCTTGCTTACTCTTCTTGCTTGTCCTGCCTATTTTACACTACTTATGAGTCATACCCAACATTTTCATTCTCGGCCCATTAATTTGAGTATATATTTCAAAAACTTTAGCGGTGCATGACTTTCTCACCCACCACAATAAAATCAATGCATTATAAAAGTAAAAATAGATGATGTAGTATGGAGGGAAATTGAATAACTTCAGATTTAAATTTGGTGAAATACGAGCGAACAATTAACTAAATTATTGCAATTTTTATTACCTGGAGTTTGGTTTGAAAGCTTTGGGTCACTTCTAGATGCTTTTTCAATGTCATGGTCTGATGACAGATTTCGCTGGGCTATCTTCGGGAGATAGTTTTCAAGGGTTCCTTTAGCCTTGAAATGCAATCCACAAGATTGGCTTCTCATATGGTCCTTTACGCCAAACTTTAGTTTCTATTGAAATCATGTTAACGTACAAATAAACAAGAGTGATAATAATGTAAGATGAGATTCACGTTAAAAACTGGAGTAAAATAAAAATAAAAGTTTATATGCGGTTAAGTTTGAATCGATTTTTGGATATCAAAATTACAATTTTATGAAAAAGAATCTATTAAAATTAATATCATAAAGACACAGTAAAATCATAGGTTTGATGCAAAATATAACATATAATATACTAAAAATTAACAATAAGGAAGGAAAAATCGATTATGTTTGGGACACATGAAATGTTAAAAAAATTGAATTAAATTTAAATAATAAGTATTATTAAAAAAAGAAAAACAAACCGGTAATAGATTCGTTCAATATTTTATACATATAAAAGAAATACTAATATTTGTGTACGCGGTTCGGTTTGATTTTGAAAAAGGAATTCAATATTTGATCCGATCAGAGCAGCTGTTACAAAAGCCTATCCAAATACATCCAATAAATTTATGTTTAAGCAGTTTTTAATTTTTTTAGATCGGTTTACTGTTTTATTTTAGATCAGTTTGGATGTAAACACCTCTACTTTGAATATGATTTCCTTCGGTACAAGGAATCTATGGAAAAAAAAACTCAAGATAAGAGATGGCTTACCATTGATTCCACAATTCACACATGGACCCGCCATGGAATATTGTAATTTGAGTTAAGATGAATGGGCAAGAACAAAATGCAACTAGTTGGACTTGAATTCAGTAGAAGTGGCTAGTCTCTCACAGGCTGATAAACCTAACTTTAGGTTTCAACTAAAAGAGGTGCAATATTTATTGTTCGACCATGTCTTGAACAATATTACCTTCAATAGCGCGAGCCAATAGAAAACCAATAAAAAAGTGAATAATGTTACCTTCAGCGGCGCAAGCCAATAGAAAACCAAAAAGAAAGTTATGATAATATCAAAATGTTTCATAAAACAAGTCAAATGAATAAATGAAATTCTAAAAGTTTCATACCTTTGTTTTTTTGGTTGAATAACTTTGTTTGAATCGTAGTAGTTTTGTACAAACTAATACACAACCTACCAAAGAGAAAATGAATGTTTTTGAAGGAATCAACTTTAAATATTTGGTCAAACTCTGGTTGACATCTTCATTTGCTCTCTATCCCCGACTCCTCGTGACTTCGCATCACTAAATGTTGATTTTTATTGTATTTTGGGTTAATTGAGTAAATGGTCCCTGTAAATATTCATAATTTTGTTTTTAGTCTTTATAAAATAAAATCACATTTTTTAGTTCCTATAAAATTTTCCATCAGCATTTTTAGTCCCTGTAAAAAAATTTCGTCAGCATTTTTAGTCCCTGTAAAAAATTTCCATCAACATTTTTGCTCCCTAAAATGCTTAAGAAAAATGTCACGGAGACTAAAAAGTGTGATTTTATTTTGTAGGGACTAAAAACAAAACTGTGAATATTTATAGGGACGAAAAACTTAATTAACCCTTGTATTTTTTTATATCCAGTTTGCTACTTGTCATTAATATTTTCTTCGTTTTCTCCTACTGAAGTCACTGATCAGAAGCAGATAGAATTCAGCTTCTGATGTGATAATCAGAATCTAAATGCAGCGGATAAAAACAGAGAGAGAGA
>Ga0228710_1009511_pt1 | contig 13439 bp, 5 predicted proteins | sample MedpolnodulmetaG_FD_177995 | JGI IMG/M metagenome (GOLD analysis project Ga0228710, IMG submission 177995) | Root nodule microbial communities from Medicago polymorpha collected in Santa Monica, California, United States - pink nodules | ecosystem: Host-associated > Plants > Roots > Nodule...
TAATGGTTGGTAAATCACGATTTTGATATGAAAAGGAAAAAGGAATATGCAGTTTGATTAAAAGAAGGAAGAAGTTTCACTTGAATGTGAGATGGTGAGAAAGTTTCAATGTGATATGGAAAGAAAATTGGAAAAAAGGTTCCATATTCTCTTGAAAAATAACAACACATTGATGGGCAAAACTGTAAATTACTTAATAATATTGTTTTTATATAACTTAAGGAAATAAGAAGTGGCCTTCAACAACAGGTGATTTTAGAGGGTCCATGATTGGTCCATACAAAAGGGGTCCATATTAGAGGCCAGCATGAGTTTGATTAAACAATTTTAATGATGAATTTTATATTTTTGCTTTTCTGGATTTTTTTGGGTTTTTTTTTATATGAAGATCGTTGAAAATTATAAGAAGAAGAATAGGGAAACTTAAGTGTTTGGGGATTCTGCCATTTTTATCTTTACATGTTTCTTTCTTCCTTCAATCTTCATTAACTTCTTATTATCACAAGTTTTTTCTCTACAAACTAAGACTTTAGACATTAAACCTATAACTCGAAATCCCTGAAGGATTTGACTTGAGTTCTAGATTGATCATCGAGTTCATTTGTTGAAATTTCACCTCAACCAAGTTGAACATGGATGTTAGGGTGTTCATTTCGGAATAATGAGAACTTTAATCATCACACTATATATATGTTACAATCTCAATATATCCGACACACCGCATTTTGTCTCTTATCTCAATGCGAAGAATGACTGACTAAGGCATAAGAAGTCTAGGTTGAGGAAGAACCACAAACATGTGTTCGTCATCTGTTTCTCTTTCTATGGTTTAAGGATTACCGTCGTTGTTGTCGTGAGACTTTTCACCATGAATCCAAATATTTGTATAATTCTTAAAAGATCAGCATGTCATAAATCATAAAACTTATTTGACTACCACGGTAAAGTATGATTATAGTTATCATTTATGTCTTTGAGCATGTCTTGCATAATTAACTACAGAGCAAATTGCACTCACCTCCTCCGAAGTTTTATTAAAAGACGCTCACATCCCCTCAAGTTTGGAAAAAACATTAACCTCCATTGGGTTAACACCGTTAACTAACATTTTCTACCTCCACTACTTATCTCTAACATCAAAATTTATACCCTAATTTGCTTTTTCTCCCAAAAACTAGGAATATGAAACGTTGTCACCGACCTTTCATCACTTTTCCACCAAAACACAACTAGCCTCACACCATTACTTGAGTATCTATTAACTTGCAAATTGATGTGCATACGTGTTCCTTTTTGTTTGAATGAGAAAAATCAAACTCATTTTATGCATTATTATAGAAACAGCCATGTCTTGCTGTATCTGTACATGGTTTAAATAGGCTAAACTGCACTTTTCGACCCCTAAGTTTTAAAAAGCTGCGATTTTGTTCCCTTATTAAAAAAAATTACAATTTTGGCCCCCTTCGTCCCAAAATTGCTGAGAAGACGCCACATGTCACAAAAGAGGGGCCATAATCGCAATTTTTGGAGAAGATAAGGGGTTAAAAGATCATAATGGAATTTGGTCAAAAGAGCATATTTCCCTAAACATGGGGTCACTTCTGTCATTTTTTCTCTTTTCATAGGGGGCCAAAATCGAATTTTTTTAAAACTTAGGGGTGAAAAGTGCACTTTTAACTGTTTAAAGAATACCAAATTCATCCCGGTTATGCATAATCAACTTATACAAATAAACCAACAATTATAAACAATATGTATCCTAATTCAAGCTCCTTTTATACATTGTAGAAACAACTACATGTCTTCATAATATCTTTTTATTTCCCCCACAATTACAAATCTAAAATTCCATTGATTCAAAAATCAGTTTCAGCTCCATTGCTTGATGATACTGGATTAAAAAAACAAATAGATTTCACTAAGACAAATCAACAAACACCTTATGCTCCAAATTCATATGCACCGAGTTAAATTTCATAGAATATAAAAATAAAAAAAAACTTGAATGATAAAATGCAAAAAATAAAAATGATGAAGAGAGTTGAAGAGATGAAAAAATAATGAAAATTGGAGAAAACATATAAACGATGAAGAGGGTTGAAGAGATGAAGAAATAGTGAAAATTGGAGAAAACATATAAACGACGGCGTCTATTGAACCAGTGTGCGGAGAATCGCAACAATCCATGAATTAAGATGAAGGACAGGGAATGAAGATGAAGGAAAAGATTTTTAGTGTGCACCATTAAAAGTAACGGTTGTTAGCGTCTAAGGGGGGAAAGTGCCTCAATCATGAAATAATTAAGGGAGGTTAATGTTTTTTGCAGACTAGAGAGGGTGTGAGTGTCTTTTAATAAAATCTCAAGGGAGGTGGGTGCAATTTCCTCTTAATTATATATTAAGTCAATTCTAACACACTGTTTTGTGCATTGCTTTTGCTATATGGAAGTGGTGAGCCGTTACGCGGGGGATTAGGATTCTAATAAAATTGTTATTGTTTCCTTAGCTTATTGATTATATGAGTTAACAAATTAAACATTTAGCCTGGAATAATTTGTTTACACTTAAATTTTTCTAGGCCAATAAAGTTGAGTTGGAGTGGATAAATTTTATTTTCCATTGAAAATTAACCGGTGTGTGTGAGTGAGCAGCATAATGCTATTTATTAAGAAACAAACATGTAGATTTCATGGATAAATACATACATACATTAGCTAATTTTGATATTCCTTTTTCATTTATTGTTGAATAATATTGATACACCAGCAAATCAGGGTTACATTATATCATATATTCCTGTGACTTAATTTAATAAATTGGTAACTTGTGAGTTGTGAGTTTGAAAATGCAGAATGTATGATATGATCATGGACGTGTAGTAGGGAGATGGTCTCCAGTTAAGAAAGAGTGAATAAGAGAGAGAGCCTCAGATGGTTTGTTGAGAGGCACTAAGTGACCAGCTCCTCTCACCGTCACATATGTCAATCCTTCATACTCCACTATCCTTCCTCCAACCTGCATTCCATTCATTTCCATTAAGGCTTTGAGGAAAAAAAAATTAGATTATAGCGGATAGTTTATAAGTTTATAAGGCCAAAATAGATTTATTTGGTAACAACTTTTTCTAATGCGTTTATAGTGTTCCCTTTTTACTAGCGTAAGTTTATGGCGTTTGCATATAAAAAAAAAAAATAGTGTTTCTTGATAAGCTACTTCAAACATCTTATAGTATACTTATTTTTCCCTTAATTTTACCTCTCTTATCTTAGTTGAAAAAAATTAATTATTATTTCCTCTAAGAAAATAATTTAATTATTAATACAATTTTTTTTTATGTCAATTCATATTTATTTCCTAGTTCAACAATTAATTTTATCAAACACTACAAGATCAATCAAGTAACTTATGAATTATCCATTATAATCTAATTTATCGGTTATCAACTACTTTTATGAAAGAGAGACTAATCATTTTCCTCATTCTCTCTCATTAAAATGCTCAATAATTTATACAAAATATATTTTTGTTCTTTATTCTAATGATTAAAAGTAAAAAAATACTACGATTTCATTTTAATTAAATAATTTACACTAATAAAATAAAAAATAGTTGAAGCTATACAGTGGCAAAAAAGATAAATAGAGGACCTGATTATTATGGTACCAAGATCTCCAAGTAGACTTTAGAGGCAGTCCTAAAGCTTCAACACAATATCGTGTCCCTATCACAGGTAGTCTGCCATCTGCATCTCCACTATTAATTCATTCCACAAGGTACAAACAAACATACTCATTAATGTCATCAATTCAATTCAACACTAATGCTTCATTCATCGATCCAAAATTGAATCACATGAGTACGTAACCCTTTCACCGAAAGCTACTAGTAACAATTCTATGCAACTACCTCTATTAAATTTTAAATTTAAAAGCATGTGACCATAAAGTCAAAATTGCATTTTTCACTATGCAATTATGTATAAAAATAAAATAAAGACACTTGTTCCATAAATGGATCCTTATCTATAATGATGAGACTCACATAAATTTTAATCACTAGTTGAGATAGTGAAAATACACGATCTATATGATTAGGATAACAGTCAAACATTTTTAATGACGTGACGTATAAGTAAGAGATACCTGTAAATCCATATCTTAAGGCCACCCTTGATTAGTTTGGTGTAGATAGGGAGTACAGAAAAAACAGAGAAGTTGTAAGTCCTCAATATGGAATCACTGAAAAATGAGACATAGATGGAAATTAGTATTCAATATTCTATAGAATAAAAATATCAATTAAGGGATCAATCGAATTGCAGTGCTTACTTGCAAACCTTCCATGCTATGCTATTGTTTTCTCTTATAGTATTTGCATGAAAAGATGATTGAACATCTACCCTATTGAAAAATTCTTCTGCATATGTTGAATAGCAAGGATCATAGCCCCCAAAAATTCTCATCCTCTTCATTCTATAATTATTGTTCACCTGCAATAACCAATTTTTCCCTCAACTTAAACATATATCGTTTTAACATCAAATTTTGATGACAACTTCAATAGTTAATGCAATTCAAATACTAGTTAATTATGTTAAATGAATATAACAAGCAGTCACATCTCATCAACCATTAATTGAACATAATTAACCACTCGCTTGAAAGTCATTAACAACCATTCATTGAACACGATTAATCATATTTTTAAACTACGTTAGCCATTTAAATTATTGTCGAAATTTTGTTGTCAATTTTGTGTGTCAAATAACACAATGCTTTCATTTAGAATCTATAGATTTGTGACATTAGTTATCTACCTTGGAAAATGATTCAGGGACATTATTTGTTACTGTCACTGAGGATGTACTATTTGAATGACATGCTGGTGCATAAATGTTGTATATATCAATTTCTGAGTAATCATGGAAAACTTCATTCATGACCTGATTGCACTCATTAGACCATTGAGATTGTTTGAAATCACAAACTTGTTTTGCTTTCTCATATTGCTGATCTGATATAACTGCATGACTCCATGCATATTCTAGAAGACCTTTGTTGTCATAGTAATCTTCAGTTTCTGGATTCCCTACCTGAAAAAATATATATACATACATAGTTCACTTAGGAAATAAAATCATTTAGGGGTGCATATTTAGGGCTGTTTGTTGTGTTATAAAAAAATGATTTTGGTATTAAAAAATTTAAAGATTATTTTTCAGAGATATTTTCAAAAAAAGCAGAAGCTGTTTTGTGTTTGTTTGTTATGATAATAGTCAAATTTTTAAAAATCATCTATCAAATGTAATTTTCAAGAGAAGATATTCAAAATAGCTCTCTGAAATAGTTTTTAGATTTATTTCAAAAAAATTGTAACAAATAAATGAGAACTAAAAATTATTATTTGAAAAAAGTTCTAACAAAATGTCCTTAATCTCCTTAATTTTCCATTCTTTTTGGTTAAGGATGATTTACTTACAATAAAACCTTTAAGATTAATAAAGGTGTATTTGCTTCTATCTTTGTTTCTGTCAAAGATTAACTCTGCAAGCTGAGGGATATAGTGGCCTGAAATATAGTTGCAATAAAAATGTGGTTATTATACAATAGTATATGCTAGTAGCGAACTATGAAGCACTAAGACATACACAGACACAACACTGACACTGACACGAAAATAACTTTTAATAATTTGAGAAAATAGAGATAGATACACATTGCACATACAGGACACGCCTCAATTTGAAGTATAGGTGCAAAGTTTGCCACAAAAAGAGATGATACTTATAATTAAAAACTAACCAGCATAGCTTTCTCCTGCTATGAAAAAGTCCCTGGATTTAAACTGTGGAAATCTTTGTAGCCAATTCACCAAGAAATTGTAGGCATCGTCAGCTGATTCAAGTAGTTTGTAATTAAATATGATTTGACTTTAACAAAATCAAAACTATTAGATTAGATGATCTTATCTTATGCAATGGAAACTCACCTACAAAATGATCCTCTAAAATAGTGAGATCAGAAGAAGTATTGGTGTAAGAAAAACCAACTCCAACAGGGGACTCCACAAATAACAAATTTGCTTCTGCATAAGTTCAGAATTTTCAAGCTAAGTAAGCAAAATTAGGATCATTATTCTTTTTGCAGCATTTATTGCCACAGCAATAATTGGATACAAACATAGATACTCAAACAAAACAAACATATAAACCTTGATTCCAAGAGTATGGGTTGAATTTTAGTCCTTCTCCATTTTGGTTGACTAAAAGAGGTCCTATCTCAACAACAGCACCATATCCAATTGAGGAGCATCCAGGTCCTAATTCAAAGGCAAAATTACAAAATGTAATGTAGCATCAGTAAAGTAAATAAATAAATATGACTGGAGTTAGATCTCTACAACTGCTGAAATTTGAGGCCTAACTCATCCTTACAAAACCAGCTTGTAAGGTGAGGATTGCCTCCTCTTTATATACTCTTCTCAAAAGTCTTGTCTATCTAACGTGGGACCTGGGTTTTTCCCAATAACAACCATACATAAAAAACTATATGTTATAAAAATATTAAGTCTTGGAAGGTATAGTCCACTGGCATAGATTGAGAAGTTGAAAGAATATTATGAAAGAGGTTCGAGGTTCGATCCATGTTGCTAACAAATTCATACTTCTCCCTTGCAAATTAACCACTAACATTTACTAATAATAATAATAAAATTAATAGTAGAAACTAAATTAGTTAAAAAAAAATTAAATGATGAAAGACCTCCATTGAGCCAGAGAAGGAGAGGTTTATTGGAGGGTTGAGATTGAGCTTCAAAGAACCAATAGAAAAGGGCCCTCCCATGATCTTCATTGACATTGATGTAACCTGAAAAGTGTGAAACTGATGGGTTTGAAGGTTGTCCTGGTAGATCAATTATTCTATCAGTTTCATAACTTTCAACATTTATTTCAGAAGCTTTAATGAACAATGAAGTTGTTGTAGTTAATAGAAAGAAACATAGGAACTGGACTACAAACAGAAAAACATTCATTTCTCTAGCTAAAATGAATAAAATTGGTTTTCTTTAATTTGACCCAAAACCAATGTAAAAGCATTGACTACTTTTATAGTGCCAATATATGTGAATGGGTGATAGCACTTGGGAGAGAAACACTTGCTTGGTCACAAACATAAATATGTGTCATTTAGACACACACATAAAAAAGAAAAGTATGAAAGAGAAAGGAATTAAAAAATATATCTTTTTAAAATAATTAAATGATAAATATTTTAATGAGTGTGTGCCTAAGTGATTTTGATTTAGTGTTGTGTTCATATAAGTATTTCTCGCACTTGGGATTGTCATGTCTGAAAATGACTGTGAGGATTAATAAAAAAAACATTTTTGTGATCTTTGGGCGTGTACTTCTAGACAAAGACATGGTTATTTTTTGGTATGAAAACACACTCATGTAATCATGAATTGTTTTTAGGGTTAATAGGTCTTTACCCCTCCTGTAATATAGGTCATTTCTGGTTTTCCCCCCTGTAAAATATTTTTGTTTTGATTTACCTCCCTAATAGGCCAAACAAAAACCAATTTTTTTTTTCCAAGAAATTTTCGTTTTCGTTTGGCCTATTAGGGGGGTAAATCAAAACAAAAATATTTTACAGGGAGTGAATCAAAATGAAAATTTTACAGGGGGAAAACCGGAAATGACCTATATTATAGGGGGTAGAGACCTATTAACCCTTGTTTTTATAATATGGCTTAGATAAAGTTTTTTTATAGACAAATATTAGTGGTTAGTTTGTTAAATAAAAAGACAAATTGTTAGTTGTGGATATTGAACCCTAAACCTTATTCTTAAGAGAACTACTTTTAACCTCATCGATGTTTCTTAAAAATCACCCCTCCAAATTTACCAACTTGGATTAAGAAACACACTGTTTTTTCTGCGTCCAGATGGTTAAATTCGAAAGAAAAACAATGTTTTTTCTCCGCTGAATGGGCAAATTCGTACGGGACCAATTTTGAGAATAATTGGAGATGATAAAAGAAGCTCTCTAGTCTTAATATTCCTTCAACATCTCAACTCATACCACTAAGCTACACATTCGAAGAATTCGGAGAATGGGGTGGGCAAAGTTGCTCACATATGACAATGAACACTTGAATTTGTTCGAGTGGGCCTTACCCAATCAACACACAAAAACCTTAGCCCACTAGGCCACACAACTTGTTTGGCCATAATAGTGACCACTACACTAGATGGTGCAGTGCACTAGCATTGTGCATCTCAATTTACTTTATCATAAGACTGTCATTAGTCCTTCTGTCACTCATTGGATTGAGGTAATCTCTTATCAAGATTTACAGATTAAAATCCACTTGTACCTCTTTGGAATTATTCATTTGTTTGTTTGTTACTAAATTATCCAAAAAGGACAAAATTTTCTATCATGGGGTCATTATTGGAGTTGGGTAATGCGTAGAAATTAGAAAACACTGACCAATAAGAAACCGTTAAAAAATTACACTAACCAATAAGAAAAGGAACAAAAAACAAGGTGACATAAAAGTTTGTGAAATTATTTGAGATGCAAAATGAGTAATGACTAATGAGTTTGTTTGTTTGTTCGATTCAAGCATTTCTTTGGTGAAATAAGTCCGTTTTTAAATTAAGTAAATAAAAATAATTTTTAATGTTAATAAGTTGAAATGCATAATACCATAAAAAAGTTAAAATTTAAATTAATACAATAATACACTTCAATTGATACAAAAATAAATATTAAACCAGCTTTTATGAAGAAAAAAAAATACTAATCTATCATCAAAGTTGATGGGATTGATATTAGAGTCATGTTAACTTGCGCTCTAAGGATATGCCATAGAACCTAAAATAGATATAAAATCAACTTTTAAACTTCTAAAAACTTGAATGCAAGGTTATAAGACAAAAAAATTTGTTGTAAGTTTCTTAAGATCTTTAAGACATGCGTTAACATTTCCTAAGATTAACAGTAAGATTTATGATTCCTAAAAGTTTAATTGCTTTGACGTTGAAACCTAAATTAGAATTTTTTGTGCCTCGTATTCGGGTTGTCTTAAATATTTTAGAGACTCTATTTTAATCTTAAAAATTGGTGTATGTAGGAATTTGGAGACCCTTAAACACAATTAATTTATCAATTTTCAATCTGAATGTTAAACGCATTGGTATCAAAACAGTAGTACTACCTCCGTCCCTAAATATAAGAGCCTTTTGCAAAAATTACGGAGATTAAGAAAGTTGGTTGTCGTATTAAATTTGTATATAATTACTATTGTTTTTACAATTTTATCCTTAAGAGAGAGAGTTAATTTATGTTTTCAATATAAAATTTATTGTTGATTGAAGAAAAAGATGCAAAATAAATAAGGGTATGTTGGTAAAGAAATAATTAATGTACTTGGAAATATTAAATGGGTCTTATAAAAAGGGAAATTTTTTTCTCAAAATAGTCTTATAATTAGGGACGGAGGTAGTATGTTGCTTCGGCTTGGTGTTTAGTCTTTTACCATCTCTTTCCAAGGGTTGCAAGTTCAATTTCCAAGGTGTGCCATTTTGAATTTTAAGATTAGCCTTATGCCCTATAAAACGTAAAATTAAACAAAACAATATGTGACAAGACTCAAAGGTAACATGTCACAACCATTAGGCAAACTAAACCATAATGGTATAATACGTGAGAAAGAGATATTATGAGTTGTTTTACAAAATTGTCCTTAATAAATGATATAAGAAAGATAAATGAAAAATTGAAAGAAGAGAGAGTACTAAATAGTTAAGAATATAATAGGAAAAGTAACAATAATGTTTGACTGGTATTGTAAAACGACATATAATTTAAGACAATTTTTTTCTAAAGCGACGTCGTATAATTTGGGACGGAAGGAATATATATGTGGTTGCACTTAGGGACAACCCTGTTCTCATTGTAAGGGTTTACTTGATTATTTCGAGTACATAGTATATGAAATACTCTTTTTTTTACAAAGAATATGTAATTCTTTTCATTGAGACACAAACATGCAGATTTCATGGATATATACACACATCAATTGATGTTGACATTTTTTTTGAATCAGCAAATATTATTAAACGTCATCCCCGCAAGACGCAAGGTATAGATGGAACAAGATACAAATGGTGCCGCATATATACGATACACCATAACCCCAGATAAAGCCCTTGAAGATAACTCCCAAAACACATCACCACCTAAGACGGCTGTAAACACAGTATCCACAACAACTCATTGTCACTACTCACCCCCAGAGAGCACCCCTCAAAATAAAACTCCTAGACTTCAACACCTAAACTGAGCCACATTTGAAAAGCTCCTAACCGAATGAACATGCAACTTCCACAACCTCTCAACCTCCGGTCCACCGAAAGAGCACAAAACAAAAGCCCAAAAACCAACTTGAGCCAAAGAGCCGACTCCCGATCTCGAATCAAAAGTGATCGGTCCACCAGAATTTAGAACCAAATCAGCAAGGCACCCATCACCCCTGATACACCATAGAACACCATAAAAAGTCAAACATGATTGCAGCTAGACACCAACTTCCGATCTCGAAGCAAAAATAACCGGCCCACCGGACACCAACAATCAATATGTAAGATGAAAGACATGATATGCTATTGGTGCAAACAACCAACCAATCACAAGGAAAAGGCTCAAACACAACGGGACACGCACGCTCCAAACACCCTACACACCTAAACAACCAAAAAAGCGGTAACAAGAGCAAGTGATGACGAACAAGGACCCGTGTAACAGAGGCTTCCTCCAAAGGAAAAACACCCCAACAAGCACCCACTTCCTCACCTAAACAAACACCCTCCTCCACACCTAAACCACACCAGCCACCCCCTAAAATAGCTCTCGTCCGCAAACCGTTTCGACACCAAATCCGAGTCTAAAAAACCACTACCACCATGACCAAAACATGCAAAATCTGAAGCTGCACAGCCTCCGGCGCGAACAACTACAATAATCACGATCCTTACGACAACCAACGATCTGGGAGTTCATTGAAGGGGGATTAATCATGGATGAAAGAGCTGCCACCACACCTACACCTGCCGAAATTAGACCACGTAGATCGGCACCACACATCACCCCGTCACACCACACGTACGACACCACCACAGCTCACCCCGACACCACCTACACTCGATCGAATCACCCATCAACATCACCAACACCAAACTCGAAAACACCCTAAAACACCACGTGACCACCACCAACACCCACACCCTCGCTACAACACCCACACCCAGAGCAGGGAACACGGTTAGGAATTGAAGCAAGGAAGGAACGGTTCAGAAACGGAACGGAATCACACCACTGTCATCTCCACCGCCTAGATCTGAAACCAGATCTGAGCTGGGGGAAAACGGCACCGGAGAAACCACCACGGCCACAAACGGAGACCACCAAGAGGGGGGGCGAACGGTGGTGCGGGGACATAGTCCCGTCGCACCACCACGGCCATAGATCTACATCTTGGCTGCCGGATTTGGAAGAAAGGGAAAAAGCAAAGAGAGAAGTTTTTAGAGAGAGTCACACGGTATATCTTTGCATTTAAGTTCTCCAATTACAACAATATTACTTTGTTATTTACTCCAGAACGTAAACAACTGATTTTGACATTGTTTTTTCATTTATTGAACATTGATACACCAGCAGGGTTACATTCATATATTATACTCATATGATGAATGCATTGTTTGGATATGCGGCAAAAGCAAAATTCTCGCGTCTCTAGACAATTTTGCCGTGAAAATAACAATGCTACAAAATATAGCATAAGTACAAACGTGCGTTTTTTCACTTCCACCGCTACAACAAACACACACTTAATAAATTGGTAAATGATGAGTCTAAAAATGCAGAATTCATGATCATGGACGTGTAGTAGGGAGATGGTCTCCAGTTACGAAAGAATGAATAAGAGAGAGAGCCTCAGTTGGTTTGTTGAGAGGCACTAAGTGACCAGCTCCTCTCACTGTCACATATGTCAATCCTTCATACTCCACTATCCTTCCTCCAACCTGCATTGCATTTTCATTTCCATTGTTTTCCTCATTCTCTAACATAACTCAATACATTTACATAAATATAAAAGGTAGGAAAAAAAAAATCAGAAAAGGAGGGTGTTATATGTTTAACTTCTCCATTAACTCTCAAACTTATACTTGTTACAAAAAAACATCTAACTAATTTTTTTTTCATGCATAAGAAATCTAAAATCATTTTAATTAAGAATTTCTAAGACGTTGTGGATGCAACATGATGGTAGTACTTGGAGAAGCCTCTGGTTTATTGAAACTTGGAAGCAATGAAGTAAAAAAATAATATTATACAGCAATATAGACTTTGGAGTTGGGATTTCAACAACTAAATTAGGTTCGATTATATTGTCTTGCACGACTATTTTGTTTTCTATTTCTAACAACTCTCGTCTCTCATGTGAAATTTTTAAGGAAATGAGTTAGATTTCTTTTGTGAAAAATTAAGAAAAGAATTTCTAATATTAAATTGAAAAGTAATTCAAACTAGAACAATAAATTAAAAAATAAGGGTTAGAAGCGCAACTTGTTATCCGCTTATCTTTTTTTGTAATTTTCTATATATGTCAAAATAACCATTTAAATGAAGGGAAAAAAAACTAGAACGTAAAAGAGAATTAGTGGACCTGATTATGATGGTACCAAAGCCTCCAAAAAGACTTAAGAGGTAATCCTAAAGCCTCAACACAATATCGTGTCCCTATCACGGGTAATCTACCATCTGCATCTCCACTGTACATAAAATAAATTACAAATGTATACATCATATAAATAGTTTTGACATTTTTGCATATATTAAAAAAAAATATTAATTTTGTATTGAAAAAAGAAATTATGAATGATTTAACAAAAATATCACTCATTAATAACATGAGAAAGATATACTAAAATAACTAAAAGAAGTGAGAATAATAAATAGTAAATAGTACGATAGAAAGAATATACATAAATGATGCATTAATATTGTAAAATAACATAAAATAATACACGGATGGACGGAGTAGAGGGTTACATTTTATTAATTCAATTTAATTTAATAACAACGCTTCACACCTCAATCAAAAAGTTTATTTTGGAAAGACAAAATTCTATTAGAAGTTAGAACTCTACTCGGTCAAAACAAAAGGAGTGTCGAGCATTAAGGCTGACAATGAACCGAATCAACTCGATAATAGTTCGGAATTCGATTTGACAATTAGCTCGTTGAACTTTGTTCGCGAACCAAACGAGTAGAACTTGAGTTGAAAATTAAGTTTGTTAAATAAATGAGTTGAACTTGAGCTGTATATAGTTCGACTCGATTGGTTCATGAGTTGGTTCGATGGTGTGTG
>Ga0228710_1009512_pt1 | contig 13438 bp, 9 predicted proteins | sample MedpolnodulmetaG_FD_177995 | JGI IMG/M metagenome (GOLD analysis project Ga0228710, IMG submission 177995) | Root nodule microbial communities from Medicago polymorpha collected in Santa Monica, California, United States - pink nodules | ecosystem: Host-associated > Plants > Roots > Nodule...
TATATATATATATATATATATATCTTTGCCATTAAAAAAAAAATAAAAAAAAATAAAGCAATAGGACAAAATTGAGAAATAAAATTGGGATTAAGAGATTAATGAAGGGTTATAGTCTAACTAGCAAGCTCGTTAGAGTGGCCCTTAACAACACTAGGATCAGTAATAATTGGTGCTAAGTGTTGTAACTGGTTCCATATTCCACTTCTCTCATGGTCCCAATGCCACTAGTAGTTTAGTGGTTAACAATTCACATAGTATTAAATTTGTAAAAAAAATAAAATTCCAAGTCTCATGCAAAAATTGACACGGGATAAAATAGTGAAGTCTAAAGAACAATTTTCAAGTCTGCGGAATTTGTTTTTCATTAATAATCCTTCCCTTCCTAAGTCTCATGCAAAAATTTGTTTTTAAAATAGCCCACTACACCAAGTCTCATGCAAAGCAACCATGTCAAATTTGTTTTTCCTACAAAAATTGGTTAGTACTCTATGGAATTTTATTCATTACACACCCCTAAAATTCCAAGTGATTACTTTCATTAAAATAAAAATAATAATAATAATGGCAAACTATAAAAAAAAATATTAAAAGATGAAAATCAAATAATTCAAAGTCATCCTAAATTTGTCTTGGGTAGCACTTATGTTGTTGCATGTTCTTCAATTGGGGTTTTACTAGAGTCAATGCAGGGCCGTCTTAAACAATTCAGAGGCCCTGGTGTAATTTAAAAAATAAATAAAAGGGTTTTACTTTTCTCACCCTATGTCTTTCCTCGCACGCCCTATTTTTTCCCACTTTTACCCCTGGTCCGAAATTCGTATTCCGGAATGAATTGTTAATGTTTTCATATTTATCCGGATTTTAAATTCTGGAATGGTCTTTTACCAGAATTTTTACAATTTTAAGCTTTGAAATTCGTAAACTAAAATGCAAATAAACATATAAACAGAAATAAAAAGACAAAAATATAAAAACAACTCATTTTATTGATATTTGAATAATACATTACAAATATGTAGAAGCTTTTTAAGCTTTTTACATAAGAACCTAAAACTATTTCTAATCATATTACATAAGAACCTAAAACTATTTCTAGGGGGGTGGTAAGATATACCAGTGGCTCTGGCTCCATTGACAATGCCCCTGAACCCATTGACCGTTCATACAATCCCTGAAAATTTCCAAAGAGACATGTTTTGATGAAAAGCCAACGATGAAAAATCATAGTTGTAGAAGAGGAGGAGAGGGTGGGAGAGGATGGTGTGAGAAATGGTGGGGTTTGGAAGGCTATTTATAGGGAGGGTGGGTCAAAAAATGGTTGGGAGACCATAAATGTAGTCAAAAAACGTGGTAAAACACGTTTTCTTGACTTGACCGCCGACAAAAAACGTTTGAAAAACGTTTTGCTTATGGTGCAAACCACCGGCAATGACACTGATTCAGTCCGGAAAATACAATCTGAAATGCACCTTTGTTTTCCGAAAGATATTTTCCGGATTAGTACGGCACTGGTGAACATAGGGCTTACGTATATTCTGGAAAATGAAATCCAAAATACTTCAGCATAAGATTCTTTTGTATGGACCACATTGCACCAAGAGTTTGTGTGGTCCACAACATCCAAGGACCTCTATAAATACACCATCTCTGGTTTTCAGCTTCAATACCAGCAAAACACACAAACACACCAAAGAAAATCATGCAAATTTTTGTCATTAAGCTGGGGATCTTTCCCACGCTGTCGCAAATAGATAGCTCTCTATTTAACGGCGTGATGAAGATCTTCAACATGCTGTCAAAAATACAAACAAACGCACCAGAGAGACCATGAACATTTTTGTCATTGTGCTGAGGATCTTTGTCATGCTGCCGCAAAATAGATTGCTCTCTACGTGACAAATAGATTGCTCTCTATGTGCCAGGATGGTGAAGATCCTCAACATGCTTTCAAAAATATATAGATTTAAGGTTGCCTCCTTGATAGATAGATGACTCAAAAATATTAAGAGTTAGATCTTGTTGCCTACCAGATGAATATGTCATTTGGCAAGGCAGCAGGATCTAACTCAAAGAAATCCTCTTGAAAACACCTTTCCAAAAGATTCAACATTTCTGTTATTATGATTTTTTAACTGTTTATTTGTCTTATGTTGCTTCTATTTATGTTATGTACCTTTGTTCTATTATTTTCCAAGGCATTCGTAACAAAAACGATCCAAATAAAGGGTCTGGTGCAGTTCAGACTTTATAATCCGGAATAAGTTCATGCATCCCGGATTATAAAATCTGGAAACCCTCAGTAACATTTTGGCCGGTGACATTTCACCAAAGGTTTGGCCGGTCAGTGGAGTTTGGATGCATTTTTTGACGGTTTTGAATGTGGAACACGTTTTATTTGACTATAATTAAGACCTATGACTTATTTAAGGCTATAAAAAGGCTTGAATCTTCAACATTTTCCTTCATTCTTCTTCACCTCCTTTCTTACATTTTCTTCAATTTTTTTTAGTTTTTTAGGTAGGTTTTAGGAGTGTTTGTGGTGTTATGGTCATTGTTGATCGCTCATACGACCCCTGCAATTGCATTGCAGCTTATGTGGGGGTCGTATAACGGTCAACAAAGACCCTTGACATCAAAGAAAGACGCAAAACATTCATTTCATATTTTTCCGGATTTTATTTTCCGGAAACACTAACAATCTAGTTCGGAAAACGAAATCCGGACCAGGGGTATTATTGGAATTTTTGCAGGGCGTGCGAGAAGGCAACATGGTGGAAAAAGTAAATTCCAAAATGAAATTAGGAGGGTAAAATGGAGGAGAGTTGGGCTGAAATACATAATAAATTAGGTCCCAAATTCAAAATCCATCAATACTGGAAAAAATTAAAAAAAATAAGCATACAAATGTGCTTCCTGGGAATTAAACCCATGTCAGCGCACATGTTCATGCATTACCCAACCGCTGGACCGTCTGAACTAATCTGATATGAATTTACGCAGATAATATATATTGTACTCTTTTAATGCCTTTTATTTAAAAAATAATTTTGGGCCCCCGAAAATTGGAGGCCCTATGCCATGGGCCTAAATGTTCTTGCTTTGGGCCGGCCCTGTCAATATTGGATCTGAAATTGAGAAGGGCTTCTCTCATTGAAAATTGTTCTTTAGACTTCACTATTTGCTCTCAGCTCAGACACCCACAAATGACTATTTTATCCCCAACGACAATTAACTGCTGTTAAATGGTCTATAATAAGTAGATCCAAACTTGTATATACAAGAACAAAAAAAAAACACTCATACAAAAGTTAAGTACCGTAGGAGCCTCAACCCCCTAGAAGTTGTTGTAGCCAAAAACACGTATGATGACAATCTTAATATATATAAATGTTAGACAGTCTGACCTAACCCTGATCCCGCCCTTTTTGGCGGATCTAAATAATTTTTATGAAAAAAAAGGTTTTCTAAGGATTCGGACCAGGTACCACATGGCTGCACTATACAAGTTTAACCACTAAGCCACTTCCATTTTGATTGAAATATTTCTTCCAAAATTGATATACAGTACTAAAGCATTTTTTTTTAAAGCCACAAATACCCCAGAAGTTCCTTTTCTGATAGCAATTTCTTTTCATTATTAACGATTCCTTTATTGATGATCGTTCTTTATTATTATTATTATTATTATTATTATTATTATTATTATTATTATTATTATTATTATTATTATTATTATTATTATTATTATTATTATTATTATTATTATTATTATTATTATTATTTTCCTTTTCCTTCTCATTTTTATAGATTTAACAACAATTGCGGTTAGGATCAGTTTCTTGGTGTATGCTTACTACGTGTAACAATATTAAAGTTATATTTTTAAAATTGTTGATAATTTGACTGATTCAAATGATAATTTTATCACTAAAAACTTCATTTTTTAGTGTAATTTTGTTGACCTCTTTGTTTCTCATATATTATATTATTTGCAGTTATTTATTCTGACTTTTTATTTGCAAAAATCACTACACGGGATTATAACATTACTTTGTTTTCTCCCTTTGACTTTTCAAACATGTTTACTATTTTTAATTTGCTTATTTTATTTGTTCTTTTAACATGAATGTTTACTATTATTTTACTTTGTTTTCAACCCAAGAGCGCTTAGATGAGATGGAACGGGTCTCTTCTAACTTAACCAAAGTCTTGTGTTCGAATCCAGCCTTGAGCATGCAACAACGTTAAAACTCTTAGGGAGAGCTTGTCGCCCATTTGCGTCCCACAATGCTCGAGGGATTAGTCTCCGTAGTTGCGCGCGGAGGATACCCGGTATACACCAAAAATGAATGTAATTGAATACAAAGGTTGAGAAAGAACAAATTCAGGAACACAACCTGGTAATACTATTTGATAAGAAAATAAAGTTAATAGCTTAAATTGATATAATTGTTGCATTTTTTTATTGCTTTTTGCAGTCATTTTATAGCATAGTATTGAATGTATAATCAGTATGATATTTATATATGAAATTCTACAAAACTCGTGCATTGCACGGGTTAGAGTCTAGTGTTTCTACCGGTTATTGTTTCATTGTTGTAATATTTTTCCTTCTCTAGATTACATACACCAACATCTGCACGATGCTTTGGCTTGTGAAAATACTACAAATTACCCTTGTAATTCAGAGATTTTGCAGGCTATATTACATTACATGTGCATTACAATGAATCAATTTGATAAGTGGCAGCAATGATCACAAGTTTCATTTTAGAAGACTTGGATAAATATTACTTCTTTTTTTTACAGTAAAGATTATATTAGTAACTTAGAATGAGATTATTCTCTTTTACTACTTTATAATAACTTTAGAACATTTGTCAAAAAAAAAAATTAACTTTAGAACATGACACTTTGAGGCTCCTACGACCCTTAACTGCTGCAGGAGTGTTTTTTTTTCTTCTGTATATGCAGGTCTGGATCTGGAGCGGCACTTAACGATCATAGACAAGCGAACGACAATTAACTATCGTTGGGGGTAATGGTCATTTCAGGGTGCCAAGAACAAACAATGCTGCCTAAATAGCAAGTTTCTCTCCCATTAGAATGGTATCAGGTCCATTAAAGGTGGGTTTGTTTGGTTAGATTGTTGGGCTAGTTGAAACAAAACTGGGAATTTCTGTTACCACCCTCCAACCCTCTCTTGCGCCCTATAAATTTTTTATATTCACCCATATGAATTGAAGTATAATAATATCACAAGAAAGAGGGGTTTAAATTATGATATATTAAAAATTTGCAATAAAAAAAATTCTCAAGAAATATCTTGGATTGGATTATTAGGTTAGTAGAAATCAATATTTAATAAACATAGTAAGTGTAATGTGTGTGAAATTGGAAATTAAAAGAGATTAGAGTTAGAGAATCACACACAAAAATTTATCCCGGTTCATCCAATTTGAGATACTCCAGTCCCCTTACAAAATAAAACGGGATGTTTTCATCCTTCCAAATTTATTAGTTACATTTTTTTTTTATTATAGTCTCTAAAAAATAAAATGGATGTTTTGGTTCCAAATGAACATAATTTTGATATGTCTTTGACGTTTCTTGCAAATAATATGAACATTGAGGGGTTTGACATGATATATTTTCAAAAATTGGACATGTCATGAATATAAAAGGGTCACAACCCTGACATTAATATGAACATAAATTGAATGTTAGGGACCAAAAACTAAAGGGGAAATTTTGGGTGCACAAAAACATCCCACTGTATTTAGGGACTAAAATCTTATTTAACCCAGCAAAAAATTGTACAATTTTCCGAATAAGTGGAGAATCAATGATCATGTTTAACGCGGAAAGAAAATGAATAAATCGTTTAACCCAACAAAGAATTGAACAGTTTTCACAAGAAGATAATATGATTGTGTTTAACGCATAAAAAAAATGAATGAACTCTTTAACGCTGAAACAAAGAATGATTGAGAAATTAAAAAACCCTAAACAAACGTCCTTTTGTTTTGGTTTCTTGCTTTCAGACAACGACTGTTTAGAATGAAGAAGATGGCCGACAAAATAATAAAAATACCAATTTGATCCCTTAAAATTTGACAAACTACAATTTTATCTTTTGGTGTTATGAAAAAACTGAAATATAATGACTGATTTCGCTTCTTTTTTTATTGGGACCAAATTCTCCCTAAAATAAATTAGTAGGACCCGAATATCTAATACATGTAGTAGTTAACTGTACAACTTGACTGTCCCACCATATGTCCAATCATAGTTCAAAAATAGAAAAGAAAAAAAAAGTGAATCATCATCTTATCCCCTGAATTTGCATAAATTGGCTAAATTTGTTCCCCAATTTAACGAAATATCAAAATAGTCCCTGAATTCGTAAAATGTCAATCAATTTAGTCTATCTGTCCAATTGAAGTGTTTACGGTGCTGACGTGACTGTTAACCTCTAACATGTCAGATGCCACATAACCATGGACTAATTTGGCCGATAGTGACCAAAATTTCCAAGGACGAAATTGATGGATTTGCATAAAATGTTCTTTCCTTCCCAACGGCTCTTTCTTTCCAAAATATACAAAATTGAAACCCTAATTTTACAATCTTTAATCTACACTCCAAAATCCCCAAAATTTCTTCCAAAAATTAGTGGCAACGTTCTTCCTCGATTCACAAAACTTCAAACCATAATTATTTGACTAACTATCAAATCGATCTCCGCATTATATTAAAAACTCATCAAATAAGTCCTTGAATTATTTAATCAGATATCAATTTGATCCTTGAAGCATATATATCAATAGCAACAACATTATCTTCTTCAGTACCTTGAGTAGCACCCACATTGTCTTCTTGATTTCCTTGAGTAGCACCAAACGTTTCATCCATTCCCTGAGTACCATCAAAAATTTCCTCTTGATTATATACTCAATTTTGCACACTAGCAACCAAACAGTCTACCACATTTCTTTCCTCGGCAATCTATTTTGCACAAATAAATTTGACTAATGAAATGAAATAGAGTATAAGAAAACTTATCGATCTTATTGATTGAGGTGTGCAAATGCAATCGACTTAAGAGTACTTCGTCATCACATATAAATTACCCAATTCGATAGGTCTCACAATTAATATACAACAATGACTTCTTGTTAACATTGGTAAGGTGTCTAAAACAATTTTTTGGATGCCCATAAGCTTATTTTTATTAGTATTTACAAAATAGTGTCGAGGAAAGAAATGTGGTAGACTGTTTGCCATACTAACTGTTGAGGAAAGAAACGTGGTAGACTGTTTGGTTGCTAGTGTGCAAAATAGAGTATATAATCAAGAGGAAAATTTTGATGGTATTCAAGGAATGGATGAAATAGTTGTTGATACTCAAGGAAATCAAGAGGAAAATGTTGGTGCTACTCAAGGTACTGAAGAAGATAATGTTGGTGCTACTGATATATATGCTTCAAGGATCAAATTGATATCTGATTAAATAATTCAAGAACTTATTCGATGGGTTTTTAATATAATGCAGGGGACGATTTGATAGTTAGTCAAATAATTAGGGTTTGAAGTTTTTTGAATCGGGGAAGAACGTTACCACTAATTTTTGGAAGAAATTTTGGGGATTTTGGAGTGTAGAGTAAAGATTGTAAAATTAGGGTTCTAACTTAATATATTTGGGGAAGAAAGAGCCGTAGGGGAAGAAAGAAAGAGTCGTTGGGGACATTAATTGAAAGAACATTTTCTGCAAATCAATCAATTTCGTCCCTGGAAATTTTGGTCACTATCAGCCAAATTAGTCCTTGCTTATGTGGCATCTGACATGTGAGAGGTTAACGGCCACGTCAACACCATTAACACTCCAATTGGACGGAGGGACTAAATTGATTGACAATTTACAAATTCGTGGACTATTTTAATATTTCATTAAATTTGGGGATGAATTTGGTCGATTCACGCAAATTTAAAGACAAAATTGATGATTCACTCAAAAAAAAGTCAGTTGATGAAAAATATTGAGTGAGGGATTAATTTCTCTCAGATTAATTTATAACCGACTAAACATGACCATTTTATTATGAAGGACTAATTTAACACCTCCATATTTTGTCAGGTACAGAAATGTTCTTAACTCTTCTTTTAATTAGTTTTAATTAGGGTGCACGGGAGAAAAAGACATGAGGCCATTAAAAAAGAACAAGAAGAAGGAAGCCTCGACTTTTATGAGAGAGTTGAAAAAAGATTCAGATTATTTTACATTTAACCTCTATTACATCATCACTCGTCATTTTTCTTTTCTTAACTTTTCGTATATGTCTTTCTTTTATGCAAGGGTTTTTGTATACGTATCTCTGAACAAAATTCAAAGAAAACTGAAACCATGACTTTGACCAACCAAACCTGAAGTCAATCGATTCACTTGATATACGTGTAGAAAGTGAAACTTGACAAATCATATGAGAGGAGTATATCGTATATATGTTTTGACACATGCCTTGACTTAATATATTATGGGGAAGATATCTTGCGATTGGAGGTAAAAACTCCACCAAATCATTAATATCATAACTACTCATTAGTTTAAGGTAACAAATAGGACGCACGTGAATTCAGTTCACCCTATTGACCAAGTTTTTTGGGTACATTGCATTGCATGAGATGAATGATCAAACACAGAATAGTCAATTTCAAAACATGTGCTCCAAAATCAAAGTACTATTAAACAAAGAAAAATCAAAGCATTTATGTTCCTAGTTTGAATTTGGACCAAATGAATAACAAAGAAAATGATGAGAACTGAACTGACAGTAGTATGGGAGTGAAGCATGGATTGCAGACAAATTTTAATGCTCATACTTACATGCACTGCACTTCTACTATAGTAGTAAACTTCTTAGTTGTTTAGTATATTGGTAAGCACAATATTCTATTTTATATTGGAAATTAAGGGCGAAGCAAACATACCAAAGATACAAAATTATAGCATCTCTATATATATTGATCAAGAACGACATACCTTTAGGTTTCACAAGAATTGATTAATCCTGAGGGAAATTAGGACTTGTGAGAATAAGTAATGAACCGTTCCCTTGTTCAGCCGTCCATAGAGAGATATCTATTCATATTCCACTCTGATCAACTATTAGGTAAACTTACCCAAGAAATTAGAAATTAGACACTCTTCTTGTGTCATACATATGAGCTTATTTACCTATCATAGTAAGCTTACACAAGTTATTTTAATTTCCATATCAACAAAACAAAATAAATAATAAAAAACATCTTTCGCCAATGTTCTTCGCGATATGCATTGCTCGAATCCAAGTCTGGAAATTCTTGTCGAGAATTATTTCACCTAAGAATCAAACTCAAATGGAAAATACTAACGAGTGTCCTCGAACACTCTTTAAAGACCATAAATGGTAAATATGTATGAAAATGTTTATATTCATGCACAGGTCCGTTTATGAGATTTTGGCGACCTATGAGCAAACCTATAATTTGGGTCTTAACTAATAAGTGTGTGTATATATATATATATATATATATATATATATATATATAAATTGAATTTCTAAAGTGTGAAAAATTGAAATATTTAACTTTTAAAGAATAATAACTTGATTGTACATGCTTAAATAATGTTTAGGATTAGGACACACTTGTTAATAAGATTCAACTCGGATTCTCCATAGCGATTTGTTCTCATGTGGAAACCACTAATCATTGATTTCAATAACTTTGTGAATAATTGATGTTTTGTAAACCAAAAAATTGAGTGTCCTCAAAATTATAATGACGGGGATTTTAGAAAGCAATTATGCCATATTTTAATAATAATATTATAGAACATCACGATGCAGTTGGATTGGTTTTGACAGGTTTGTCCTAGACTTATTTCTTCATTTTTGCTTACAAACAAAAACATTTGAAGATGAATGACACCATCATAAAATAAAATATATAACATCATTGAAAAATTATATTTGTATAATTATTTTAAGACATCTTTTTCATACTTTCATTGAATTTTTCCTCTTTCTTTTTCTATCTATTGTTTTTGTCCTAAATGAATAAGGGAAAAGAAAGTTGTCCTGTTCCAAATTATTGTACTATATAATTTCTCAACGTTATTAAAAGTGCAGGAACAGGGTGGCCACACATTAAGGATTTGATTGGGGTTGAAAATTGATTGGAAGTTGAGATGATAATGCATGAGAGGAGTTTGAAGGGAAATATAGAAAAAGAGAAGCAAATAAATTATCTATATTTATGCAGTTATAAATCATTGTATTGACCAATATAAATATGATCTCATAATCAAACGGTTACAATCGTTGTGATGTTGTAACAAAAAAAAAAACTCGTTGCGATGTAGTTTGTATAGTTAATTGTGGAGAATCTTTTTTAGTGTGATTCGGGTATCCTTCTCATGTGACTATAGATATTATTTTTGAACTTTGTGAAATTTAAATGGACGGTAAACTCTTCTTAAAAGTTTTAACGATGTTGAATTTCAAAACTGAATTTGTATTCATGACTTTGATTAAACTATAAGGAACTCGTGTGATTTCATCTAAGAGCTCTTGAGTTAATGGAGGACAATTTAAAGATGATGATTGTTTTGTATAGAGAATACAAGATTGATAGGAATTGAGATTTTTGAAATGATTTAAAATTGAGTTAAATGAAGATGTATAGACAATATAAAATAGTTTTATACTATCATCAATTGATAAGAATCCATCATATATTTTGTCAAAAATAAAATAAAATCCATCATATATCATCAAGAAAGTCTTTATTTTATTTAATATGTTTATAAAATCCATCAAAAATTATATCTTTATTATAAGTAAGTCTTTTTTAAACGGTTATAATAAAGTGGACATTGAGTATTTTATTTAGTTATGTAAGTATAAAATCCATCAAAAATTATATCTTTATTATAACCGTTTAAAAAAAATACTCAATGTCCACTTTTGTATTGTTTCCTTATATTTATGTCATCTTGACAAAAAAAATACCGAGTACTCTATTTTTATATTGGACGTCAGTAAAAAAAACTTTGATGCATGCCCCTAATCTCTTAAAAAACCCCTTCCCTCCCTTCTACTTCGAAACAGAAATAAGAATTCGCATTTTATTTCTCTTAAAACTCTAAAATTAATTAAAGGTGGAAAGAGGTTTGGTCAACCCAAAAAGGCTTACATCTTCACCTATGTTAGACAATGTCATGTTATACATTTTTTATAAATAAAAAATGCTATGACGTTTTTAGAAGTTTTTATTTGGCTAATATGTCCATTACATGTCATAAAAAAGTCTTGGAGGCCGGTAAGATTTTATTTAGAGGAGGCCTATGAAACTAAACTATTAAAGTAAATAAAAATAGTACTACTATTTTTTTTCCTTACTATTACTATTTTAATTATATTTTATATTTTATATTAAATTATAAATTGCTAACATTTTCTGTAATTTAAACATATCAACCCACATTAAGCTTTTATATATTTAGATGTATATTATTTTAAAGTAGAATTCAAATATGTATCATATAAAATCACATTCTTTAAATACGTTTCTATGAGCTTACATCAGTTGGTAAGGACAATGCATAACATATGCAAGGTCTAGGGTTCGAACCCCGGACACTGTCAACCACTTGAGTTGATTTGGTAGTGTTGGTTTGGTCGCTTGGGACCATTGAGTTTGCTCCTCTCCAAATTCATAGTTTCATGTTCGTTTCTCCTTTGTGTCAATTTCGGTGGGTTAGTTTGGTTTCTTCAAAATAAAAAACTCAAAATATATCATGTTAAATATCAAAATGAAGCAAAATCTCATTACTATTAATTTGTGTTTACACCTTTTGTCAAAAAAAATAATAATTTGTGTTTACGCCTAATAATAATTACCCTGCTAGCCGAATTCAGCAATTAGGCGATTAAATAGTTAAGCAAGAAAGCTCCTTAGCCGAGTAAAGAATAAGAGATGCTGGAGAAATTGAGTGAGGGAACTGATATGGGTCGTCAAATACTCAATATAACTCAAAGACATGGTGGGACTCAATAATTACGTTTTACGTATGGTCCTTGCTCTCGGTGCAAGTAACCATTATGAGGATATGATCACTTATGGAGCTGCGCACATAAGATCCTTGTCAATGGATCATGTCGAGAAGAGAAAGTTGAGACCAGACTTGGAGCGCCACGATCCTACTACCAAGTGAGTTATCATGCAACAACCCCAAAAATGAGCCGAATAGAGGTTACACAACGTAGATCACAATATTTGGCTAATAGACAATAGTTTTACTATAAATAATATGTTCATACATTGTAATTGACATATTTAATCAATTAAAAACAAGCTTATTTTTACGATTTCCCCCTTTTTCTTTGTCCTTTTATTTATGCATTTAGAAATGTAGCTAAAAAAATTCAAAACAATTGCACCTAATGTTTGGCTAGAGAAATTAAGAATTATCCCTTTTTCTTTGTCCTTTTATTTATGCATAACAATGTAGCTAAAAAAATTCAAAACAATTGTACCTAACGTTTAGCTAGAGAAATTAAGAAACTTATAGTTTGGGGAACTTAACATTAATCATTTAAGCAAGAAAATAATAGTTTGAGAATACCCTCACAATCTCGATTAATTTTAGCTTCCAACAACAATTTGGTAGTCAACTAAACATATGGCATTGTTAAAAAAATCAATGAATAAATTAATGACTTAATTTGACCCCCTAAGTATTGGAAAGTTGCGATTTTGACCTCCTAACAAAATAAAATACAATTCAACCCTCTAAATACTACCTCTTTTACGGTTTTGGTCTGGACCAATTTTGACCAAATCAATGCTGATGTGGTCACCATGTGTGTAATTATTTATTTTTTAATTATTTATTAAAAAAATAATTTTTTTTTAAAATTTTAAAAATAAAAAAAATATTTAAAAAAATAAATAAATTACACATGTTAGAGGATCAAAATGACAACTTTCTAATACTTAGGGTCAAAACTACTCTTAAGTCTAAATTAATAATTATTCATTAACTTTGAGTAGAATATTTGATAATATAAGAAGAAAATTCAGTGAATAAATTAAATAATTAGTGAATAAATGAAATAATTTCATAAAATGTACATTTCTCATCTCTGCTCAGGATGCCATAAGAAAAGTAAAGAAAACCTAAAATAGAAATTTCACACAACAACTAAAGGTGACAAACAGAAGGAAGACAACGGAGACAACGGTGAAACGCTGGACATCCCCTTGACATCACCGTCCCACAAACCAGTCCAAAAAGACGGCGTTAACGGCATCTCTTTGAAACAGTTCATATCATATTCTGTTATTTTCTCCTTTTTCACCACCGGTTTTACTTCTACCACCTCTTCCTCTT
>Ga0228710_1009513_pt1 | contig 13436 bp, 9 predicted proteins | sample MedpolnodulmetaG_FD_177995 | JGI IMG/M metagenome (GOLD analysis project Ga0228710, IMG submission 177995) | Root nodule microbial communities from Medicago polymorpha collected in Santa Monica, California, United States - pink nodules | ecosystem: Host-associated > Plants > Roots > Nodule...
TCTCATAAAACAAGAACAAGGAAAAGTTTTGCTTTTGAAAGAATTATGGAGAAGGAAAAGTTGAGACAATTTAAAAGAATTGAATTGATTGCTTCTGAAAATTTTGTTTGCAGGGCTGTGATGGAAGTACTTGGCAGTCATTTGACTAATAAGTATTGAACGGTAGTTAATTGCTGCCGGATATACCAACGGTAGTGGGGGTAATTTAGTCATTTACTTGTGTCATTGTGAAGTTATGAAAGTCAGAAAAGCAATTTTCTAGTTTGTATTATTTGATGGGCCTTTTACCGTTAAAAGAAGGCCCAATCCGCGAGTTGTACGAAAAAATACTAACCGAGGAGGATCCCACTATCTTTTTGCTACCATCCCCAGCACCAAAAACAGTGCAAATGCAACAAACTCAGCAAGCCACGGCGGCAACTTTCTCAACCCCCACTCCTCCTCCCTCCTCCACCGCCGAAGCACCTCCGAAGCAGGTTGCTCTAGCTATGGACAAACTCGGTCAAGCCGAACGTATCATCGCCGACATCCGAATTGGCGCTGATCGTCTCCTCGAAGCTCTATTCATCGCTGCCGGTCAACCTCATCAAGGCAATAAGCCTCTTCAAGTTTTCGTCAAAGAGAATGCTTCTATGCAGAAGCATTTTCAAGACCTTCGATCTTTAGGTATGCAATTGAAGTTCCTTTTTGTTTTGATTGATTTTTGATTTCGCGATTAGGGTTTTGGTATCGTCGGAGTTGTTCTGATTGATTTTTCGATTTGATAGGAAAGGAGCTTGAAGAAGCTGGAGTTCTTAGTGAAACGGCACGGTCGCGGAAGGATTTTTGGGGATTGCATATGCCGCTGGTTTGTCCAGATGGTGCCGTTGTTGCCTATGCTTGGAAACGACAACTCGCCGGTCAAGCTGGAGCTTCTGCCGTTGACAGGACTAGGTTTGTTTCCACTCTATTTTGATTTCTCGTCAACGGACCTAGCAAAAACCGAACATGATACAAACAAGGCCGTAGTAATTTAAGAAAATGACATAATCGAATGTACTTCAAAGCAACTTACAGTTTTTCCTTTTGTAGTTAGTTCATTTTGACGAATGCTATGGATAGAAATCAAATCCAAAGAAAAAAAGAACCAACGGAATTAACCATTTTTAGTTAGAAAATATTATTTTTCCTTTACGGAGATATATGCGCATACTTAAGAGTTAAGAGGATATTTAGTTCTTTGAATTGTAGCATTACCTCCTGAATTCATAGCAAGCAGTAGTTGTACATGATATGAGCTTTAGCCAAGTTATGCTGCTAGATAACTGCCTCATACGTGCCTGAGTTGTGTAGAAATACAATTAGTACGCGTATGCTAGTTCAGCATTGTAGATTGATAGATGCAAGGGCCAAGGATATATGATAAGGACAAGAATAACAATGCCACTTGGGGTGATGCGAGCACACACATCATATTCAAGCTCTAGTCGGTCCAGTCACATGAATGTGTGCCGATCTTTTCAAGGAAGTACTTACCGGATTGATTTATACATTTCTTTTTTTAAATGAAAGAAATTAGCAAAATTACACAATTTGTCTCTTTAACTTCAAGTAATACTTTCGTCCTTTATCTTTTTTTTTCCCCGACTTAATGCTTTATTTTATAAAATGTCAACATCATTATCTCTTTTTTTATTAAAAAAACTCATCAAACTCATAAACAAACCCATAATATTTTCATCATACAATTCTAGAAATCCAAATTTAATTGAAAAAATCCCTTAAACCCATGAGTCCATTTTCTACATAACCTTAATCATTTAGTCCTGACTCATCAACAAAATCAGCCATAACCAAAAACAAAAAACAACCATAACCAAATTCCAACTCCGTACCCAAACAAAAGAAACAAAGAAAATCAAAGAAGAAAGGGTGAAAAAAGATGAAGATCCTTTTATGTTGTTGGAGTGCTAGGTTGATTGACGAGAGAGAAAATGAAGAAGATGAAGTTTTGCATTTTTTGATGAAGTTGTGAGTTTTGTGATGATTTTTCTGGATTTTTGATGAATTTTCTGTATTTTGTTTTTAATTTAAAAAGGATAATGGTGTTTACATTTTATAACATAAAGGATTTAATCAGAAAAAAGATAATATAGGATGAAAGTATTACCTGAAATTAAGTTAAGGGACAAATTGTGTAATTTTGCCAAAGAAATTCTATTAAGGAGCACAAATGGCCAACAAATAAGCCTACGCATGGTTGAAGTTTTGGAAAGAGAAAGCGAGAAAGGGTCTAATATTTTATTTGAATTAAGTAATATTAAATTAGGTTCTTATTTCAGATTTGATTCAGGTGGTTAAGATTAGTCAGTAGATAATATATACTCTTGGGATTTGTCGGATTTATCATACTGACTTCTCAATGCTGCTGACCCATGTTACATTAGCTGCTCACTTAGGTTTTTGAATGATTTCAGGTTAGCTCTCAAAGCTTTTACTGATCAGAAAAGACGTTTTTTCCCCCATCTTGATGATGGAGTTGAAGCTAATGAATCAGATTCAAAGAAACGTTGTGGGTCTGAAGAAGTCACATTTGAACCTAAGGAAGTAATGAGTTTTCTAAGGACGCTACCAGATGTTCTGCAGTCCTTGGAAAAGGAAGTGCCAAATGTTAAAATTTCAACTTTTGAAAGGCTGGACTGGTTAAAATGTGCTTCCATACTCACCTCTTCACCAAATGAGAGTTCTGAGGAACATAACTATCGTGGTTCTAGTAAGCGAAAGTTAGGATCAATGGGAATGGTTGCTCCAGAGAAGGTTGCAGTCATAGAATTGTTGTGCCCTTCTATCTTCAGAGTTGTTATATCCTTGCATCCTGCTGGTTCCATTGATCCTGATGCTGTCGCTTTCTTTTCTCCAGACGAGGTATGTTTATATTTACCATGGTTTGTCTTTCCTAATATTCATTATGGGGTGTGAACTATTTGTTCTGGATATCGTATTATAAATAATGACTCGGCGTTAGTTTTGGGATGCCTATGTATCAGGTAACTGACAATCTCAGAAAATTAAGAAATTGAAAATGTGATTGTATTAAAGAACACGATTTTAAACAATTATCCAGAACCAGTAAAATAAGGATTGCAATGTTGGATGATGAAAAGACGCAATAGGCAATTCGAGAGTGCATTTACTCATCCAAGTCTAACTGTTTCCCAACCTTCACTCTACATAACTGCCATGCACTCCCTGTAGCTTTCTCTCTCAATGACCATCTTGGCAGAAAGTTGCAACTCTTATCCCCTCTGAAATTTTTTGATCTAGTGCTTCACATCTCTTCTTTCTCCTCCCATAGACTTTAGTTATTTTGAATCATGGCGCCAGGCCTGTAACATCGTGGTTAAAAATATTTTCACTTTCCTCCTTTTGAAGCCCTAGTTGATAGAAGTGTGGATTGGCTTTTCGAAATTAAGCTTTGTATGAAGCCCATATCTAATTCAGCTGCCATACAACTTAAATTTCATCTTGCACTGTTAATTTTCACTGTTCTTTGGTTCTCTACTAATGGCTGTTTGAAAGGAGTTGACATTTCTGATTTGCAGAGACTAGACAGGGTGGTTCCATATTTTTTATTTCATTCTTTCATTTTGTTTTGTCCTTGTTTTGCAGGATATCTTTTTCCCTTGTTGTTTATGACTTATTTTATTTCTAATATATAATAAAAAGACTTAATTTGTTCATTTCTTATTTCATTGTAAATTTACTTGAATTTCACATCAATTTACTGTGTACTTCTTTAACAGAGTGGAAGCTATGTGCATGCAAGGGGGGTTTCAGTTCATCATGTGTATAGACATATTACGGTAATGGTCTCTGTTGCTAACTTCTTATATCCTGTGATCCTTTGAGTGACTATTTGAAGTGTTCTGATTATTATAGTTTTTTTATCCAACACTGCAGGAATATGCAACGATAGCTCTGCAGTATTTTCTTGGTAACCAAGCTGAAACATCACTGTATTCTCTTGTGGTACTGAAATTATCTTGCTTTTGCATATCGTGATACCTATTTTGGTTAGAAGTCATCATTCTTGAAGGTTACTTAGCTTTCTGTTTTTGTTTTTCCTTTTCCCTGTAGCACTGGATTTGCAGCTACCAGACTTTATTTTCAAGACCATGCAGGTTCGATTTGCAGTTTCCGGATCAAAAATTTCTATATCATGTGGTTCAGTTACTAATCTCAATTTTTTTGGATGTACAGCAAATGTAAAAAGCTACTTGCCATGGATAAGCAATCAAATTTATTGTTAGCCCCAGTCCACCGGCCCTATTGGAAGTTTTCCTTTTCAAAAATTCTGTCAACCATATCTTCAAAGGACCAGAATTCAGATACTACTATGGCTTATCATATTGGCTGCATCTCCGAGGAAGTATGATCACACCGACGATTATTTATGTAAGTCAAGTGCCATAATTGCTGTGGAACTTCTAGGAGCAACGTTCTCCATTTCATTGGCATTACTTATGTAGCACCGACGCTTCAAGTTGAAGTTGTGTCCAAGTTGCTGACATGTGTCTGTGTCTGTGTCCGACACTAGTACATGTGATTACATTCAGTCACTTGCATTTTCTCAAATTATCACTGATGTCTACATGTTAGTGCCGGGTCTTTGTCGCTGCTTCATAAATAGTTCCCCCTTCCTCCTTTATCACTGGTGTAGTGATTCATCTGATATTTGTTTTATGTTTGTTATTTCTTAGTTATAATTAATTAATTTTAATCTTCAGGAAATGAATTAGCACATGGTCTGTTGTGTAAAGCTAGTGACTGCATCTATTCTCTTAAAATGGCGCATATCACATGGACTGATAGATTGATTTTTTGGATGCTGGGAAGTTATTCTCACCCTGACATTGATCATTGCCTGCCACAGGACAAAACCATAAGAGTACAAGATAGGAACATTATGACCTTTTATGCATGCTGTATGGAAATGCCAGCTGATTGTAATTTTTAAAGGATCTGTCAGCATGTGAAAAACTATTATGACATAGCAATATTTCTGATTTTAGAATGATGCTGCCTACACATCTCTATCTTCTCTGTAACTACTAGTTTCTCCATCCATGTATGTATAATAGAAAATAGTTCAAGGGGGCCAACTGAGAATCTAGGACTGAGGCACATGTAAAAAGTTAAAAGATGTGGTAGATGCAAATGTTGCTCTGGTATTGAAAGCTGCTTTTGTGGTCCTTTGAATGTATGTACTCTGATTCTGGTGGAGGATGATGTACTTATGCTCTAAAACAATAGCAATCCAATGACCAATAAACATTGTGAATGTGTTCATTATCTATTTAATTGCAATCAGTTTACATTAGTTAACTTCAAGAGAAGTTCCAATTAACTTTCTACTGTAGCTGACTTGCCATTTACATCCTATGCGCTTGTCTTCTTGGCTCAAGAATGAAAAGTTTTGTTCAGTGAATTTTTCTAGTAGCTATGTATCTCAAAGCATTTGGAACAGATAAACCTAAAACGATCAAAAGCATTCTGTTTCCTTGGAAAGAACCTGTTATCCAAGCTAAAATCCTAACTTCAACATTCTGTTTAAAGAATGATGGCGTATTTTGCCATGTTTGAACGAATAAAAAGTTATTAATACCCCTAGAATCACGTGCTACTTTAAACAATGTTTAGAATTTAGAATAAAAAGTGAGCTTGTCGGAGTGTTTGTTTTCACCAAAGTGAACTTTCCGACCATTGACCTGTTCCTAAATTTTCAGCAGTGTCAAGCCACTAAACTTTTTACCGTGATTCATGGGAAACAGCCACTCACTTCCATAGAATAGAATAATAGGAAATTAGATTCTTCTTAATTTGATGATAGGGACTCTTGATCAATCTCTTAGTAATCCTTAATCGGCACCTCTCTCACAATTAATTAATTAATCAATAATATAATTTGTTGGTCTATCACACCCATGAATACGTACAAGAATTTCTGACAAGCACGACCAGCTGTCATTGGGTCGACGTGTGTAGCAAAAGTTAGTCATTGAGTTATTATGATTATATTTATGAGGAAAGATAAAATTGAGTCATCATTATATTTATGAGGAGGAAATAAAAAATGGGTCATTGTACGAATTGAGTTTGATATATATTTTTTTTTTGACAAAATTGAGTTTGATATTTGGCATTTGGATGAAATTTGAGGTGTCATTATTTTTCCCAAAATGAAAACGAACAACCACTGTGCCACACCACATCGTCACACCTGTTTATGTTTGCTAATGGAATTGGAACTTATGTTTAGTGCCAAGTGATAGGCAGAAAATTATTTGATGGCTATCTTGACTTGACAGCTCCATGAAGAAAGACTCCACTTTGTGTCATGTGGTGATAAATTATGCCATGTGAGATTATTAATCAGTAATCCACACATACATATCTAATAACAACATCCTTTGCTGGCTGGTTTTGGTTTCTGCTTATGTTACAAGGAAATCACGAGCATAGCATGGTCCACCATCGTTGTCGACATTATATACGCCACGTCATCAATGATTCTGAAAGAAAATTTTGTTACGATACCAACACACTGACTTAATATTAACTAACAAATAATGGTCTAAAAAGTCAATTATAAGATTTGTCCAATTTATAATGTTTATTATATAATTTATAAACAGCTATATCTGGGACCTTGTGAGTGTGACCTGAGTCCAATATTAGTGTTATAACTGGTGCACACGATCGATAGTGCTTGAACTCATTGTAATAATTTCATTAAACAACGCATTATTGTCTTTCAATAATTTACAGTGAGTTTATGATTAGAAGGAATTTCCCATTTAATATATGATAACTTTTATATTCAATGTATTTTTTTAATAAAACAAAGTTTATTTTGTATTCACCAGTGCAAAAAAAAAAATACACATCATATAACTACTTGATAGTGAAATTTTGCCCATGCATTCAATCACATTTCATTATACAGCTTTTTGATGAATGACATTTTCAGTTCGGTCTGTTGTCCATCATGCTCATGAAATGATATTTTTTTACACAGATAAAGGTAGTTGGTTGAAAACTTTTTATAAAACACACAAACATCATCAATAACCAAATAACATATGGCAGTGAACGTTGAGGCATAAATGAATGAACAAATTACAAGCATTCTCATTGATTGTGGCTCCCCTATCTACAACCATCAACACTTAAATGTAGACATAGTTGAAAATACAAAGCATACACACGAGATTTCAAGTGCATATGAAATCTTACTCAACCACTATTACACCACTGGTACTCACATTTTGCCTTGGCATTTTTAGACAGAAAGAGCAAAGCATGCTTATCTACACCTAGTGAAAGATAAAAAGAAAGTGAAAGGAAAAATAAATAAATAGAAACACTCAACACAGCAACAAACCATTTGTTTCACCGGCCATCAGCCGAAGTAAAAGAATCTGCAAATCCAGTAGGTCTTGCAGGGATACTGCTCTTACTGTCTTCTAGATCCATATAACTTGTGTCCTTTCCCTCCGCCTCTTGCCATCCCTTGACCATTTGGGTAAGGGGAAGACTATAATCGATGCCGGAATACTCATCGGGGTCATCGTCAAACGGTTTCCATTTTTCAACGAGTGGTGCGAGAACATTGACAGCATGACCCATTTCTGGCCTTTGGTTTGGTTCTCTGGCCGTGCAGTGTCCAGCTAGCTCAGCAATAATTGAGACACTTTCGAATGTTTCTTCGTTTATGTCGAGGGTTGGGTCAATAGCAGCCATTAGTTTCTTCTTGTCTGATTTTATATTCCAGAACCATGCTGCCAAGTATTGGCTTTCCTCAGGTCTGCTCTCATCAAGTGCCATCAATCCAGACAACAGCTCCATTAGCACAACCCCAAAACTGAAAACATCTACTTTGGTAGTGATTTTTCCTGTCACTGAATATATTTAACAAAAAAACCCAGGATTAGTATAACATTCGAACATATAAAAAAAGTCGATGTCTAAGATACCAGATATAAAATGCAGAAATGAAAATTTTACTATTAGCTACTGTATTAAATGATGCATAAAAGTAAATTAAAGTTTGTTTGCTTAGAATCAGTTGCTCATGCAACAGGCTTACAAATGCAATCAACAAAACTCTTGAAGTAACGGGGGAAAAATAGTTGAATGAGTGGTACAAGATAGATATATAATGCACCTATGGATATTTTTACTATTAATTATTATTTTGTTAAATGATGCATAGAAATAAATTGAAGTTTGTTCGCTTAGAATCAGTTACTCAATTACCAGGCTAACAGCATTAATCAAATGCAATAAAATCAAGCCCTAGAAGACAAATTAAGAGGTCAATAGCTACCACATCTGCTAGAGAGATCACTGGGAAATCCACACCTTACAGAAAACTGACACTATTTTCATAAAACCATATGCAGAAACTTCGGTAGGTATAAAGCAATTCATATACAATTAATATAAAAGTTATAAACTATAAAGAGGTATAGAGTAATTAAATAAGAGTATACATAATTTTAAGAAAAAAATTACCTGCATATTCTGGAGCCAAGTATCCAAAGGTTCCAGCAAGCTTGGTCACTACAGATTTTTCACCATTAGGAGCAAGTTTTACCAATCCAAAATCTGAGACTTTAGCTCTAAAATCATCGGCAAGCAAAATGTTTGAGGACTTAAGATCTCTATGAATGAAGCTCTGATGAGCTAGAGTATGAAGATACTCCATTCCTCTAGCAACATCCAAGGCAATATTAAGCCTCCTCTTCCAAGAGAGAGGCTCGAGTCCATAGCTCTTCCAATGAAAAAGATGCTGACTGAGAGCACCTTGTGGCATATACTCATACACTAGAATCCTCTCATTACCTTCAATAGAATAACCTATAAGGCCCACCAGATGCCGATGTCGAACTTTTGACAGAACTGCAATTTCAGCCTGAAACTCATCCAAAGCTTTATTGGTTATCACACCTGCTTCCATTCTTTTTACGGCAATCTTAGTTCCATCATCCAACTCTCCCTTATAAACAACTCCAAACCCACCGCGGCCGAGCTCATTCTCAGGGGCGAAATTCTTGGTCACGTTTCTTAGAACTTGAACTGATATCACAAGATTTCCGGCTTCAATGGTATGAGAGTCCCCAATTGCACTGCTGTTTCTACTCCCAGTCCCACTCCCTGTTCCATTGGTATTATTAGCAATAGCTATCTTTACGGTACTGTCCGTATCAGACGGATCTCTAGGGTGAACTACGAGTGAACTTGGTGCCTGGAAACCATCCTTTGTCCTCCTGAAACAATACGCATAAAGCGGTATCAACAGAAAAGCAGCAACCGCCACACCAGCAATAGGTGCTACAATCAAAACCAAGCTTTTCTTTTTTGATTTTTTTGTTTCAACCGAATCACTTGGACTTGAATTTGAGCCTCCCTTCGTATCGTCACCAGTATTCCCAGATCCACCTGATGGACTGTTTTTCCCCGCGGAAGGACCTTCGGTCCCACCATTCAACAGAGAATTCCCATCAACCATAGGTTTCAATCCATTACTAAAAACCGGCAAAGGAGGTGAAATATTATTGTCACTCAAATCCAACACATTCAGATTCCTCAAGCTAGTCCAGTTACTAGGTACAACACCATTGAGATGATTACCTCCCAATTTAATTGAAACTAAAGAACCTAAATTTGCAACAGAAGGACTTAAAGTACCACTAAGATTAAAACGTTGCATATTAATCATAGAGACTTTACCATCAGCATTGCATATAATCCCCAACCAAGTTACACAAGGATTATTCCCACTCCATGAATCAACCAAATTTGAAGGATAATTCAACCCACCAAGAAACCCTAAAAGAGACATAACTTCAAAAGAACAAGGAACACCAGTTTCATTTAAACAAAAATCATTGTTACTATAAGAAACCTTAGAAGCTTTAAACTTGGGAATCGGACCCATAAACCGGTTATTATTCAAATCAAGCTTATCCAATTCCATATCAGATAAAGAACTAGGAACAAGTCCAACAAGCTCATTTCCATTAAGATTAAGATCTTTAAGTGAAACCAAGTCACCAATATTCTCCGGAATGGAACCAGTGAACCGGTTACCATGAAGCCATAAACTAGTAAGAGAAACCATAGTAGCAACAATATCAATACTTCCAGATAACAACTCACCCTTCTGGTTATTCAACCACAGCATTTGCAACCCCGAATTGTTAAGAGTCTTCGGAATCTCACCGGTTAAACTGTTACCAGAAAGCTTCAAATTTGACAAAGAATTCATTTTTCCAAGAAAATCAGGTAAAGGGCCAACCAAATTACAAGTGATACAAGATAAATCTCTTAACTGAGTAGAATCCTGCAAAGAAGAAGGAAAATTCCAACCATTGTTAGAAGCATTGAGATTATTGTTATCTAATGCAAGAGTGTCTAAACTGGTTAACCCTTGAAAGAAATCCATAGGAATGGAATCGAATTGATTGTTATCAAGAAAAGCGTATTTGAGATTTGATAAACCATTTAGCGACGGTAAAGGTCCTTTAAGTTTGTTGTTTTGAAGACCCAAGTTGAAGAGATGGGTTAGTTGGTTGAGATTTTGAGGTAAAGTTCCAGAAAGGTTCAAGTTTTTGGCTTGAATCTGTGAAACTCTATCACCGTCGCAGAAGATGAATTTCCAAGCAGGTGGACCACATGGGTCGTTGTTGTTTTTGGGCCATTGTAGGATGTCTGGGTTGTCTAGGTTGTCTTTGAAGTCGTTGAGGATTTTAAGGTCGTCTGGGTTGGTTGTTGTGAGGACTAAGGAAGGTGAGAGGAGGAAGAGAAAGAGAAGGAGTGTTATGTGGTTCATGGTTGTTATGGTGGTGGTGGTGATTCATGTGAGAATTGAGTGAAGGAGGAGAAAAAGAGAGTGTGGTTGATAAGAAGAAGAAGAAGAAGAAGAGGAAGAAGAAGAGTGCATTGTTGAGTTGAATCTGAGAAGTAGTAAAAGAGTATTGATGAGAATGAATGAAAAAATGGTGGTAATGTGGTAATGGTGGACCTTACTCAATATTGCCTAATCTATCTTATATTCTCAAATATTATATTTCATGTAATTAAATTATTTTCTCTCCTTTTTCAGCAATTCTTTGTGTTGTGCTTTTTTGGATAATAAGGAAAATAATTTATGGACACCTTGAAGTTTTCAAGAAAAATATAGAGAACGCTAAAATGTGTTATTTGAATAACCAAAATGACAATTTTTAAGACAATCATATTTTTTGGACAACCATTAATTTACAAAGAAATGTATATATTGATACAAAAACTAGAACAATAGAAAAAAAAATAAAAACATTATTTGAATATTAAAAAGAAAGTTGTCACAAAATAGTTGTACATATATCATTTCTCATATTTTATATATTTTGGAAAAAGATTTGCGTACACTTAAAACTCTTAGACATTTGTCCACAAGTCATACTTCGACTGAAAAAACGTGAAATTGCAAGATCAAACGTTGTAATCGAGGTTCGAACTTGACCCCATCACTTGCGTGTAAGTTTCAATTGTAATTTATCATTTCTTCTATCAAAAAAACAAACTCTTAGACACCTCGACGGAGAAATAACTAAAGAAAGTGATGTGATAGAATAAAAGTTGGATGATGTGATGAAAAAAGATGAACAAAGAAAAAACGAGATATTGAATGAGTGCAAGAGAATTATAAATGTCCAAATGTAATGGTTGATATCAGGGTGATAGTAAGAGAGAGGAAAGAAAAAACATAGAAAATTTGTGTAATACTTATAAATAATGAAATGATCTTAAAAAAAATAAAAGTTAAATGATTGATATTTTTTCTATGAAATATTTTTATTAAAGTACAAAAGTTTGCAAATGACTTTTGTCAAAAAAAAAGTTTTGCAAATTACCTTTTGATTCACAAAAATGATCATTACTTTATTAATAATAATCAAGAGAAAAAAAATAAAACAAAACCCTTCAATATATCAGTCTACCGTAGACATTGGTAGGTAAAATTATTCTCACAATCTTTTATTTAAATTGTTGTTTTAATCCACTCTTTTTTCATAAGCATGTTTTTATCTTAATTACTAAAGCTTGTCTGCTGAAGCTAATCCTAAACCCTAAATTTAACCTAGCAATTTCCCTCCCATTCTGACGCGTTTAATTCACAGGTTTGACCTCATCACCCTTTTAACACGCAATAAATTCATTTCATTTCAAATTGTTTGTCATTCATTAAATAATTTAAGGCAATTCATTTCAAATTTGAGAGCATTTCCTAATCAGTCGATCTGAATTTATTCTATTGCATTTAATTCACACCTTTGACTTCATCATCCCTTTAATATGCAATAAATTCATTTCATTTCAAATTGTTTGTCATTCATTAAATGGTTTAAGCCAATTCATTTCAAATTTGAATGGCAGTTCAGCACCAACAAACAAAGTCAAATCATTCATCTGTTTGACCTTTTCATTTAAAAGAAATTAAATGTTCATAAACTCTTATCTTAATCATCATCCATTCATTTGAAATTCAAAAATTCACTCATATTATCATTCATAATATCCTTTGACTTTCTCAATTTAAAAGCAATTGTGACTATTAAAACAACATTAAAGAAATTTTGAATTACGATTTCACTCCCTCATATTCTAAAATCCTTTTAATGCAAATGAATGTGTGTTTTAATTGCCCATTGAAATATACAAACTCGATATAAATGTGTACTAATGACATTCAAACCGTTTTTGAAAGTTATATAACAAAATAATTAATTAGCATTGAAAATAGACATGCACATTAAGTATCATTATTAGCGATGAATGCCTATGAGAAACACGAAAGGAAAGAGCTTAATGAACAATTGACTTGTTTCAAATACTATATATACACACACTGAGATTTGTTTTGCCATAACAACAAAGATATCACCCTTTACATAAGAGGTAGCCATGATGAACAGTCAATCTGCCATAAATGTCACAAAATTCCCCATTCACCGCCAAAGAGGTTTTTTCCTCAAAAGATGTTATCTTTATCTGCATTTTCGTTTTCATATGAGTTGAGATTTTGCCATTGCTTTTTGGTGTCTTTCTTACGATTTTTGCGTTTACAAGTATGTCTTTATGGGAATACGAACCAACAGATCCACCTTATATTCATCTCTTGAGACTTAAATGACCTACCTATCACGTACAGTACCATCCAAAAGAGATATGTTTGATAACATACCTGATTTTGTAAAGTCAATGTTTGTCATATTTGCTATCCTTTGTTCATGTTATGTAGCATTTGTAAGAGAAAAAAATGTTATAAATAAATCATTCCTATTAAGATTGTAAGTCAGACACAAAATTTGTTTGAGTTTTATGTATGATTGCTTTTAATTGATATT
>Ga0228710_1009517_pt1 | contig 13431 bp, 9 predicted proteins | sample MedpolnodulmetaG_FD_177995 | JGI IMG/M metagenome (GOLD analysis project Ga0228710, IMG submission 177995) | Root nodule microbial communities from Medicago polymorpha collected in Santa Monica, California, United States - pink nodules | ecosystem: Host-associated > Plants > Roots > Nodule...
CCCTCACTTCATTGTTAAATTACATTATATGAAAGTAATTGTAGTTTTAGACTTTTAGTTTGGGATCGCCGATTAAAACCACCACCGCATAGAGAGATACAGGGTAACATAACGATGCCGTAACACTCTTTTTCTTTGTCTTTTTTTCCCTTCTTCATTTTCATCTTCTTCTGTATTTAATTATTTACACTTTCTAATTGTATCTTTTTATTGTCACACTTCTTTTAATTATGAAATTGATTTATTTTTTTTGCTACCGATGCTAAGTTTTTTTTTTCATGTCAGACTTATGCAAATGTTGTCGTATTGGTGGACAATGTACGACAGAATCCATTGCCCTAAAAATCATTTTAGGAGGATGATAAGTACTTTTTTTTATAAGCATAAGATATTATGTATACTTATTGATTTGTTCATTTTCTAAAAAGGTTCTTCGTATTAATCCGTGTTACTATATATGTTTATTTTTGGATATAACATGCCATTTTTCTTTTTTCAAACCAATCAGAATCACAAAAGTGCGATTCAATCCTTCCGTGTTACTATGTATGAGTATGACTCGGAGAAATCCTTCACTTTGATAACCACAAGGTAATGTAGGTTTTCATTACTTCTTTTTCAGGCTTAGAAATCTGCACTATATGTTATGCAAACCAAAGTAGACACATTGTTGCTCCCTACCTCCTCTGAAACGAATTTAAATACAATACAATTATTCTATTCATCACTAAAACATTTTGTCGTATCACCATTATATCAATAATAGGCGCAAATCATAATCTGGTTAGTTAACTTACCTTTTTTTCTTTAATTCTTTACTAGGTACTAGGTAGCACAACAATCTCAAACATATTTTATTGTTTCATGAATCACTGTCTTGTCCTATTCGATGCTTTATTTATTAAGTTGAGCTACTCACTACCGTAAATTCTATTCTTTGTTCCCTTATTTGCTTTTCCTTAATCTAACTAATTCCTTTCATACTTCAAATCTCAGTTGCTCAACTAACTCTAATTCTATTTTAGAAAACATGGCCGGCAGAGACATTGAAACTCTTTTGTCCTATCACTGCCTGACTGGTAAACATTTGAACACATATTCCTTTAATATAATTATTTTTTTGATGCAGTTTATATATACCAGAAATTTCAACTTTCATTCTTTGATAGGTCTTCTGGTGAAAAACCTAGTTTTAGATATTGACAAGGCAATCAACAAGCTAAAACTGAAGTACATAACATACATCGTCGAGTATGACTTCGATAGTGTGAGTATGCTTTCCTTTTCCTTATAATATATAATATTTATAGTGGTGTTTCTAAAATTAATTTGTATATTAAGAGTGTATTTGTGGTGCTACCACTTGATCAAGTGTAAATTATAGATGAAATCTGATTATCAGAGTCGTGATTTAGGTTGGAAGAGAAATTTATTGTGATGCTTATGTTTTAATCTTAATGGTTGTTAGTAATGAGATTAGACAATGGAAAATTTCATGCTATGTTTTTAGTGAGTTAATGTTGTTTTGGATTCTCATGTGTAGAATCATCATATTACGTAGGTTTGAATTAGGAAGTAATCCAATATTAGATAATTAGTGATCAAAATGTTAGTTTGATTCCCTTTGAATATATATAATGAGTTGAATTTTATTATTATGTTGTCCATGCTCACAAGTGAAAATTAGACATTTTAAATAAATGTTGTAACTGCTAGAATTTATTATAGAAGTATAGATTGAAGACTGAGGCAACAATAGGATGCTGGAAATTATTGTTGAATAATTAGGTTAAAATTAGTGTGAGTATTCAAACTAACTTCTAAACTCTTATTTTGCTGTCTATATTAGCTCTTTGCACCCTTCCAATTTTTTTTTATCTGTTTGCATGATTTTGAATTCTCAAGTGGTTGATTCCTTTGGTGCAATTAGGGTACATTTTTTTATTGTCAAAATAAATCGCATAGAATTTTCCTTATCACTCTAAATTATGTTAATATAATTTATGTATATGAATCTTTTAAAAAAAAAATGTGTGAAAGGAAATTGTTGATTGATATCAATTCTATACTATATATGAATCTTTTTGCTGTATTATATGTCAACAACATAAATCCTTAAAATAGTATTGTTGTTTGCGACAATCTATATATCAGTTTGAAAATAAATAGTGGTGTTTTTTGTTATCTGCCTATGAATAATAGCTGTACAAGGACATTGAAAATATCCATATTTTTGCACTTAAGATGTAAAAACAAAGTTATTATTCATAGACTTGCAAGCATAACCCTGCTGAAAATATACTTAACATATAAGCAAACTAATTCTTATGAATTAAGAGAACATAAACGGTGCTGCAAAGAGAAAAGGTGGAGTGATGCCTCTTATCTTCATGTGGTCCAATCAAAACATTTATTCCTGACCAAGTATCATATATTATACTTGCTTCTTAATTCTTCTACTTGCTACTTGATCTATCTGCTTGCATCAACTACTCTTCATGTTGATCATACATAATTGAAATTTCTTTGTTTATTAATTGGTTTGATGTATGTGTACAATTCAACCAAACTTGATGTTCAAGGTTCTTATTAAGGTTGTCTGTTTCCGAGCCTCTCTTAATTAATGGAACTGGCTATTTATATTTTTGAGTGTTGCTACTGTATTCTACTATTTCATTATTTTGTTTGATGGTAGTTGATACTTTTTTTTTCAATCATATAATGTTTGTTGTTTTATCAAAAAATTATTTGGAAATGGATATTCATATGAACTCTCTTTATATTAATACACATCATTTTATTCTTCTTTGTGATATCTTATTCTTCTTTGTGTTATCCTCTTTAAACTAATATAGATGAGTAAACACGTTTCAATTTGTGATATAGAAATTTGTTGTAGTTTGAGTTTGGTAATTTCTCACTTTTTTAATTTAAATTTAAATTTGGTGCACCTAGAATGAAAAATAAAAAAGTTGTGTACTTTAAAGTTGTTAAATATAAGCAAAATAGGTACTTGGTTGAGAAGTTGATGTTTGTAGACTAGATTTTTAACCACATGTATCAACTTTTCAACTATCCTTTTTGTTTATATTGCATTTCTAAGAGAGTAGTTCCTGCGAGAATTATGAGAAAATAGGTAGTAATAGTATGTATATGAGAAATAGGAGTTCCTATGAGAAATAAAAGGTAGTATGTATACGTTTTTACGAGAAATAGCTTTTTTACTTTCTTGGTTCATATATAATGCAACGGTAACTAAAACATTTTATCCTCCAACTTTGATGTTTTTTGTATTAATTCAAAACTGTGTATGCAGGTATATTGAATTGATTTTGTGGACAAAAGGAAGCGAACTAGCGATTGAATGAAGTTGTCTCTTTGAGGTGTATTACTTAAGCATCATGAGATAGAAAAGCAAAGAGTGGTGCTTGGAGTTCATTGGAATAAAAAATTATTCATCTTTGACATGTTATTATTCTTTTGGTCACTGATGCAGATTTCTATTTTCCAAGACAAATAAGCTCACACAAGCGATTATTATTTAGTTGGGTGCACAACTAGAATGAAAAATAATGAAATTGTGTATTTTAAAGTTGTTTCAGATTATGCATTGTAAATGCGTATATAGAAAGTATATGGTTTTTTGTATATTTTAATTGTAAACTTTTAGCTTCCACGTTACTTTTGAATATAAGTTTGAATGAGTGAACTTATCATATACTATTTCAATTTCAGAAATTTGTTTTTTCTAGAAATGGTAATCATATAAAATATCATTTTTTTTTGTAAATGTCTTGAATGACATATTAGGATGATTTTAATATTGACGGTGCATCTCTATTAAGTTCTTTTGTGTTCTAACAAACCCGTGCGATGGGTCAAAAGTCTATTTTAATTTTATTCTAATGTTCGAAGCTACCTTGCAAATTAAAGACTCTTTTATTTTTTTTAAAGGTTTTTTAATTCAAATCATACTGACGTAAAGTAATATTAAAATACTATATAAAGTTATAAAACGTGGATGAGGTTCATACTCCCGAATTTCTCAAACGAGTGATGTTCATACTCTTAAATTTCTCAACACAATTATTACTTTGAGACTTCTTAATCACAGGTTGGGATTAAAAGTTAGAGTGTCACGAACATAGATAAAAAATTATTCCATCAAACATGGTTTATAAAGAAGTTATCCATAATGTGTGTACTATTTCGTTGTGTAATATCATTTTTCTGATATATGGTCATTTTGAAAATATTTGCAAAGTATCAAACCTTTTGTTTTGTCAAAAGACTTATGCTATTTCAATATTATATTATGTAATATTTGTATAGTAGACGTTTCACTATAAAATGAACTATGTCATTGCATTCTTATATTATTTCATATTTATTTGTCCATTATGACGCACGGGTCTATGGTCTAGTTATAAATAAAAAAAACCACTTTTTAAGTCCTTTGAATAATAGTGATTGGATGTAGTATATTTTAAGGATTTTGTTTTGAATTATTTTAAGACTAAATCCAAAACAAAGGTTTGAGATATACTACATCCAATCACTATGTCATAATAATTCAAAACAAATTCCTTTGAATAATTTTAAGACTTAATGTGAAAAGGACTTAATATACTAAATAGTATATCTCAAACGTATTTTTCACATTTGATTTTATACTAAATACATTTAGTATATACTATTTTCAAATCACTATTACCTCAAAATCCTTTGAAAATACGTTTGAGATATACTACATCCAATCACTATTATTCAAAGGACTTAATATAATATAGATTCATAAAAAAAAATACCTTTTTTATAGTATAAATTACCATTTAATGGGGGTAACCTATTATTTTAAGAGAGGGCAATAGCCAAAATATCAAAGAATTAACAAATAATATCGAAAAAAGTAGTGGGGACAATTGCTCCAAATTTGCACTATGTACATCCGTGTCTGATTAAAAATTGTGTCAATTTATTACTCAAAATGTGAAAAGAAAATTAATAAATAGTTACTATTTGTGGAATCTTTAACAGATATATTGGGTAGTTATGTTTTCAATTTATTGAAAGTTAAAAAATGTTCTTTCCTATATGATACTTATTTTGTATATTTGATTCCTTAATGGGCACATGATAAGAAAGCTCTTACTTCCGGAGTCTCAAATTAGGTGTTTCTTTTAGATTTTATATGGTGACTACTAGTGTTAATTTTAATGGTAAAATATATTTAATTACTAAATCACCCTTGTTAATTATAGTTAGTGGAATAGTTAGATGATTGACGTGCAATAAATAAGGATATGCTAGTGAGAAAGAATAATAAATATTGTATTTGTATTATAAAAGAGACAAATAATTTGAGACAAAGAAAAATAGTAAAGATGACACCTATAATGAGACGGAGGAATACATAAATATGAAAATTTTATTACAATTAATTTATGTGAACTTGTGCCTTTAATGTACTCAATCCTTCCCATAATATAAATAAAAATTGATCAACAAAAGTTAATGTATTTAGTTCAAAATTTGTATCAAATATATTAACTTATGTTGACTTATTTTTGCTTGCATTTTGGGACAGATGGAATACAAGTTAAGAAATTAAACATATAATTTTTCTTTCTTTTTTTGGAAATTGTGTCTTTCAATATATTTAAAATTTTAAATTAATTTTTTAAAATACGATGTCTATCTTTTACTTCCATGCAACCCTATATTAGGAGAGAAAACATAAAACATTAATAAGATGAAAATAGAGATAGTACATTCAAATATTATTATTTTTGGTAAAAAGAGATGCATTCTGGACCCAAAAAAAAAAAGCATTCATTACAAGTCATTTTTAAATGAAGAAGTCGAGTTTTTTTTTTGGTAGATGGAAGAAGCGGCAATCATCATTGGAAACACATTACAAAAATGGAGAAAAAAAGTCGAGTTTTAATGTGTAGAAAACTAACTTCTCACTGGAAATAATAGTTGGTTGTATATTTCTAAATTCACACAGACACATATAATGCTAATTTATTCATATAAAACAAAAATACTTATTATATACTCCTTCCGTCCCAAATTATATGTCGCTTTAGGAAAAAAAATTGTCCTAAATTATATATCGTTTTACAATACCAATGAAACATTAATGTTACTTTTCTTGTTATATCCTTAACTATTTATTACATTCTCTTCTTTCAATTATTTCTTTTATCTTTCCCATATCATTTATTAAAGACAATTTTGTAAAACAACTCATAATATCTCTTTCCCGCACAATATTAATTATATTTCTTAATATGTGTGAAATGCCCAAAACGTCATACAGGAACGGAGGGGTAACGAAGAAAATAAAATGGAGTATATGGATACAAATTTTAATATCAATCCATTTATTGATGTATTAAAGTGATAGGTCAAAGTTTTTTTTAGGAGTAAGTGATAAGCTAAACTTAAATCATCATTATTCATTCCCGTTACATTGACACAAGTTTTAACATCAATTTATTTATTGATGTATTAAAGTTAAGATAAATGATATTCTAACATCTATTTTGTAACAACTTCAATTTAGAACAACTCTCTCTCATACTTACATCACATTATGTTTTTAATCTCTATTGTTTTTCTCTTTTTGTTTTTGGTAAATAAGAAGAGAGAAAAAGAAAATTAACGCCAAATAGTTGTAAGAATATCATTGTTATAAAGTCAAAGCCTCTTTAAATTATTATCACGTGTCATTTATGATTTAGGTGGATATTTTAGCATAGATTAAGAAATGTGTAGCTAAGTGAAAGTGAATAAACAAATGAAGGCTGACTTAGTTAGTATAGGGTTGACTCGCACGAAAGGTTGTGAGTTCAATTTTTATCGTCGATGTTAGGATTTCTTGTGTGAGTGATCTATAAGAAGCTATGTAAATGCTCCCCCAATCTTTGCGCCTACTCTGACTTTGGTGAATCCCAGAAGTACAACTCATTTAAACTTTTTAGAACAAAAAAAAAAGCAAATAATTATTTTAGAAAATTAATTTTTGTGTGTGTTTTCCATGGGATTCTTCCACTTAGTAAATCTAATGACTCATGAGACATTATTAAATATTAATGTAGCCATTTTTTTCAGTCGAGATTCAAACTTTTTTTTTGTTGAAGAAAGTCGAGATTCAAACCCTATAATCCATTATATTGTAGGCGTCTTGCTCACTTCCTTGACCTGACATTCAGGGCTTTTTAAAAAAAAAAAACTTTATTACTCGTTAAATGTTAGAGCAATGCTAGGAACACTCTCTTTTGAGCACTCTCTCTGGCACACACTTTTTTATTGGGTGAAATCAATGTGTGTCCCACCACTTTATGTGGTTCCATTTTCAAATGGTAGGAAATACATTGATTTCACCCAATAAAAGAGTGAATGCTAGAGAGAGTACTCAAGAGAGAGTGTTGTTAACATTTCTCTAAATGTTAACCATTATCTTATAGGCTTAATTAATGATTTGGTCCCTTAAGTTATTTGTTGGTTACATTTTGATCCCATAAGTTATTCACGTTACAATTTGGTCCCTTAAGTTAGTCTCTGTTAGCCAATTAAATCCTTATTGTTAACTTTTGTCAAAAAACCTTAAAATTCATCATCTTCATCATCTCTCTTCATATCCTTCATCAACAAATCCAAAAAACTCATTTTCATCCCCGTTTTATCTATAAATAAATTTCTTCAACAATATAAAAAAAAAACGAGATATAAAACTTAAATTAATAAAAATCAAAAGCAAACAACAACAATCCACAGATCTGGCCCAAAGAAGTGAAACCTGTCACACCCTTTTGAATGAATTGAAAGGGTCAAAGGGAATTTGAGATAGGAATAGGAAATGTGAAAGCTTTGGAATTGAAAATTGTTGAAAAATGGAAAATGAAAACCCTATCTTAGAGAGAGAGTGTGTGAAGTTGAACGGCCGGAATTCTTATTGTGTTGTATCATCGATTCCCTTAGTTGAATAAATATTCTCTGTGCTTTTTTTAATTGGATTTTGTATTTCTGTCGTAAATTTTAATTGGGATTAGGGAGTTTTGAATTTGGGGAAAAAGTTAATATTGATGTTTAAATTGAATTATTGGGCTTCTTTGGTTTTTAATAATTTTATGAGTTTGTTGATTGGAAGAAGATGACAAAAGTGATGAATTTTTTGGATTAGATTATGAACATGATGGATTTCTGATTTTGATGATGAATTTTAACGTTTTTTTACAAAAGTTAACAGCTAGGATTTATTTGAGTAACAAAATATAAATTAAGGGCCCAAAATGTAACGTTAACAACTTATGACACCAAAATGCAACCAACAAATAACTTAAAGGACACAATCATTAATTAAGCCTATAAACAATGAAATACACGAGAGAAAGAAATATAAAGAGCAGCAAAATATATATGACATGTTAATAATGTGACGTGATAAAAAATTATATTGATCGCATATATGGTCATGCTAACGAGTGTTCTCAAAACACTTAAAAATTTTTAATGAATAAATGTTATGAACACTTTATCTGTATCATTATCTCTAACATTCACTTTCTTATTAGACAAAATCTACGTAATCTCATCCCTTTATGTAAGATCTATTTTCAATGTATAATACACATGAATTTCATCCAATGACATTGTTTTTGAGCGAGTGTTAAAAATGTTAGAGATAGCTTTAAAAATGAGCAATGCTCATATCATCATTACTCTGATAACAATTTGAAAGTGATTCACGTCAATGAGTGAAAGAAGGCGGTGGTAAGTACGTACACGGTACACATATAATAAAAGTAAAATCGGTTGCGTTTGGGTGTTCTGTGAGTGGCCACATTATCCAAAATATACTACTCAGTTGTTTCGATGCCAGGAGAAGGCACGGGAACCGCGAGTTAGCAATTGCCTCCTCTTACTTACTCTGTCCAATTCAAAATATTCCAAATACACAACGTTTCTATATTAGCGTGCACGTGCTACTTTTTTTAATATCATCATTATGTTTTTTAACAAAATTGCACCTTGTTCTTTTTTTTCAGATGAAGTCTCTTCGGTGACCAATCACTATCACAAGTTTTCATCTATTTTTACTGTGATTTAGAAAAGTTACCAATTGTAGTTTCTTATCTACACATGCGATTTTAATATTTTATCTTGTTTTAGGTCAATTAAAACCTTTATGATCATAGATTTAAGGTGACAACTAAGGTACTTATTGAAGAATGATGAGTAATTTACCTCAACCAATAAACATTCACTTTTTTAGATGGTATTGAACTATTTTGACCCACCAATAAATTGTTCATTTTCATTGACTGATGGATAAATTACCCACCAATCTTTAAAAGTAATCTAGAAAAAACCTAGATTTAAAGTTTGAAGACTCGTAAGCAAAGACTGAATCCAATAAATTGACAACAAGAAAGAATAAAAGATAAAAGACAAGGGACCACACCACACCACACCACATGTGTAATATAATTTTGCCAAGTTTCCGGAATGAAATGGCAATCACGTCATAATATATATATCTCTCAATGAAAAAACGTACATCATCAATCAAAATTGTCAAAGCATCGTTTCAAGATAACAACGTACGTAGTTTTTTTCTGGGTCTGAGGATGTTACTGCGGAGGGTAGCTGCAGCTGTTATTATAGTGTTGTTGTTTATAGGAACTGTGATTTCTGCAGTGGAGGGAAAGCCTCATCGAATTGTTGTGGATACAGATGTTGATACTGATGATTTATTTGCTATGCTTTATCTTCTTAAACTCAACACTTCACAATTTCAATTGGAGGTATGTAGCAGTAGCATATATATCATGAAACAAACCTTCAAATCTAGCTAATATTCACTCACCATCCTTTCTTTTTCTCTTTTCATTTTGCTTTTGCATTTCAATAGTTAATTAGTTTAAATGTCAATTATTTACTCCTAATCTCAATTACTTGTTTGACTGGTAAACTTTAATTTGACTCATTTTATTTTTAAATAATAAACAATATCCATATTTTCTTCATAGCTGTCAATATTAATTAAATAGAGTTTCGTCACAAAATAAATCTTGTATTTGACTATTTTATACAACTTAAAAAATAATAAACAATATCCATTTTCTTTTTGAAGAATAAACAATATCCATATTTTCTTCATAGCTGTCAATATTAATTAAATAGAGTTTCGTCACAAAATAAGTCTTGTATTTGACTATTTTATACAACTTAAAAAATAATAAACAATATCCATTTTCTTTGTGAAGAATAAACAATATCCATATTTTCTTCATAGCTGTCCATATTAAAATAAGTTTCGTCAAAAATAATTTTTATATTATTTCTTAAAAAAAAAAAATTTATATTAGACAAACGAGTCAATAAACATCGATGAATACAATCTATAATATAAACCAACAAATCAATTTGTATTGATCCATTTGGATTTTATAGAAAGGACCATGGAAAACATCCAAAGATCTATTAGACTATGTTTTCATACATTTGGTTTAAAAATTACTACTTTGGTTTTAATAAATAACTATTAAGCCCCTAAATAAATTAATGGTTAAATACTACAGAACTTTTCAATAAATAATATTAAATCCCTAAAAAAATTAATTATTAAATACTACAGAAACTGAAAATAAATATTAATATGAAATGAAGACAGCATAGTACGTTTTTTAGAATAAACCATTTATTTAATCTTTGAACTATTTTCTTCTCTCCAATCTAGTCTCTTTATTGTGTAAATATGATAAAAATAATTAAATTATATGAAATCCGTCGATATATAGTGTCTTCACTTAAGATGTTTATGACTAAATTGACAAATTTTTATTTATACTTTAAAGATTAAATTGATAAATTTTTATTTATTTAGGGGTATAATAGGAGAAGCGAAAAAAACCAGTTCAAAATAATGTATTCCATTTATTTATATATAGTATACAACATAGAAGATATAATATAAATTCTTATATTTTAAAGATAACAAAAATATAACATTTTTATATGCAAATTTGTTTAGGGTATAATTGAAAGTAAAAAAGTCAACCCAAAACCATACACTCCCTTCATAATTCATATATAGTATAGATATAACTAATTAATTTTTGCATCAAAAAGAAAAAATAATCAGTATGATTTCCCCCAAAAAAAATAGTATGATTTGTTGAAAATAATTTACTAACATGAAGATATTTTCAAATTCTTTATCTTCAATGGAAAAATTTGTAAAATCATAATTAAATTTTAACAAATTTAATACTATTTCTTGCATTGGGAATAATGTTTTTTTTGTCAGACTTGAACCTATGTATTAATACTTTTTTCACATTTTTTAAGAAAAGTTGTCAGTGTAATTAACGTGTTCGTTTTGTGTGTTAATATTACTAAATTATCATTTGTTTGTATGTATATTAAATTTGACTATTCATATTTCAAGACAAGTTAGTAGTATTAATTAGGGGTATGTTTAGGAAAAAAATAATAATAAATGCATCTAGTAATTTGAAAAAAGTTTTACATTTAGGGACAAAAATAAAGTCAAATGAGTGCTTAGATACAGGGACGGAGGAAGTATAAATGTACTTACGGCTATCATATGAATGGTACTTGCAAAACACAAGAATAATATTTCTACTTAAGCTAATTTGGTCCTTAATCTGCAGGCAGTGACGATCAGTGCAAATAGCTGGACTAGTGCTGGGCATGCTGTGAACCAAATTTATGATTTACTTTACATGATGGGGAGAGATGATATTGCCGTTGGAATTGGTGGTGAGGGTGGAATACTGCCAAATGGTACCATACTCCCAAATGTTGGTGGATATCTACCAATTATAGAACAGGTACTAATAATTTCCTCTTTTATTTGTATCAATTTTTTTTTCTCTTTTATATATACTAGTAGTATTAAAGTGGTTATATACCATACTCCCACCACCCCCACATTCTATTTTTATAGGCATCTCTTGCCTTTTCACATTAATAAAAGTGTACCCAAAAAAAACTTTGAGCAGTTTTTTGAACAAACTTTGAGCAGTTAACTTTCCTTTTAAAAAAAGTGAGTAGTTAATTTAAAAAAAACTTTTTTTTTATAAAAAATAACTTTTGTCGTTTTAAGTGTTGTTTTAGGATTTTTTAGAAAATCATTTTATTAAAAAAATATATCTTAACTTAAATGAAAAGCTAGTAGGATTAATTTTTATTAAAATCTATTTTTTAAAAAACAGGGAGGTAACACATGCACTAATTAAAAATATTTTTTTAAATGATTTATTGGGTAGTAAGTAAACACAAATAACTTTGGATTTATTTTTTAAAATTCCTACAAAAAGATCTTTAGAATTTTTAAAGAAAATATATTTTTTGAAGTGTGATGCTAACATGTACCATAACTCTTAAGACACATGTTAAAGATTTCACAAATAGTAAGTATTTATTAAGAAAACTTATTTTTCAACTTTTAGAAAAATAAATTGACACAATTTTTAAAATAAAATTTGTATATTGAGTTTTTTTTTGTTAAATAGCCTAGTGGGGTTAGAAATTCACCTTTAAGGCGAATAAATAAAACGTTCGGGGTTCAAACCTCATTAAATTCTTTAACATATGCTCATGTGTCTAAGGACATATGTTAACCTTTCTTTTTTAAAAAATTAAAACAAACACACCCTTAATATGTTAAATTTGTACATAGATCATATATTAATGAATGAAAAATGCTATTTCTCAAGAAAGAGCGACACACGAATCTATGACACTATGTGTTCCGCTCAACCATTATTTATTGACTTCCATTTACTCTCCCCATTTCTATGATTTACGTCAAATGGGATTTTTTTTTATTGGTTTGTTTGTCATTTGTGATGTACTATTTTGTGACTCTTGTTAGTGCATGTACGGTAATACGGTAAATTTGACAAAATTGCGGTTAATAACTGATTTTTACAAAAGCTACCGGCAGCTCACCGCGATTTTGACAAATACAAACACACCGTGATTTAACATTGTATGTGATATGCCACTTATTGAATCAGGGAATGACAACAATAGGAGGCTGCAGATACAGGCAGGTCATTCCCGTAGGACTTGGAGGACGCTTGGATATTGATGCAAATTATGGTATCAGGAAAGCTTTCCTCCCACAGGTATTAATAACACAAACATAATATATATTTTTATGAATTTAGCTTGTGGTGTGTGTAATTTTTTTTACTTTTTTTTTAAGTTTAATAGTACTGTCCAAATATTCAATCGCATTATATTTTAAACTCAATTTATCTCTTAATTTAGTTTTGAGATTCAATAGTTCTTTAACTTTAAAAAGTGTAATTTTGATCTCTAAGTTAAATTTGTTAGTGCAAGTAAGTCATTTCCGACCAATCTATAAGAAGAATAGACAAAATAGTT
>Ga0228710_1009518_pt1 | contig 13430 bp, 7 predicted proteins | sample MedpolnodulmetaG_FD_177995 | JGI IMG/M metagenome (GOLD analysis project Ga0228710, IMG submission 177995) | Root nodule microbial communities from Medicago polymorpha collected in Santa Monica, California, United States - pink nodules | ecosystem: Host-associated > Plants > Roots > Nodule...
ATTTATTAACTTAATATACCGTAAATAGGGATACCATCTCATGAGAATGTTTCAAAAGATAACTGATTCTGAACCTTTTCCATACTTATGCAAGACACCAACTGATGTGACAGGGATAGACGCAAAATCTACTTTCGTCCATGATAAAAATAGTCATATAGATTATTCATTTTATCATTGAGCTCAAGGTAACACCCTGAGTTGTCTTATTATGAGGTTAAGAATTAGCTCAGAAGTGAAAGTAAATATAATTTTTGGCATGAATACAGGCACATAAAACGTTTTTAAAGATCAAAATACATACTAGAATAACCTATAACAAAGTTACATATATCTTACATCTAGAATCATGTTAGTTTGATATAGCCACCGCCACTAAGCCCTATATTAGACCACAATATAAAAATAATTGACAAAATATGATGATAAATACTTCTTAGACTTTGGTGCTTACCTTTTGTCTGTGCATTTGTCGTAACAGTCTTAGTAAACACAAACTTCTGAAAAGCTAGCTGTGAAGTCTTTGTTGGCTTGTCATCTAGGTAACAATTCCCTACAGATGCTTCAAAATTAGTAGTGGTGTGAATTAAAGAGGAGTTATTACAAAACTCATAAAAACCATAACGACGAATGTGTGGAGAGAAGGAGGAAAATACGTAGTATAAAGAGAGAATTGGAGGCATTCTTGGCCGCTAATAAGATACTCACTGTGGAAGAGTTGACAATGTGGATGACAGTGGGTTCAAGATCTTCGAAGACGGACAAGGAACACTAAGTGTTAAAGTATCTTAGATGATAGAAACAGGGTATCTTAGAAATCAAGCCTTCATATTGATATTGAAGTGATTAGCTTCGTATTCTTCAAAGTATTCTCAACTCCCAAAACAATAAAGAAAAAAACAAGGAAAAGGATAGAAACAGGGTGTAAGCTCTTATTTAACTATTGATATAAGTATGTAACTATTACCCGACTACAATATACATTAGAAAAGGCTATGAATCCTATACACTTTCCTATTTTCTTAACCACATGATAGAATCCATCCCTTGACAATCAATCCATCAATAACAAAGAAGCATAAACTTATCTGTAGACTTTTTAGCGAGAATTCATATCTGATAGCTTGAGATAGTAATTCGTATCCAGAACAATGCAAAGAATTAAACGTGGGTAAAATCATTTGAAATGGTGAAATTATTTGATCTAAAATGAAGCATAGATCAGAATTTTAACAATAAATAAACACCAAAGTATTTATACTTTTAACCTAACTAATATGCCCGCAATATCTCACTTGAAAAATGGTGAACCCTATGTAGTTCCTTCAATTCAACAATAGCATTTTTATTGGAATTAGGTTCATTACAAAATAAGCAAATAAAATAAACAAGAGGTAAAGAAAAACATAACAATATAAGCATTGTCATAAAAACTTACCATGTAGAAGTATGCTATTGAAATCGAAGTTGCTCAACAATCATTATTGTTTTGCCTAACTACCAATTTGTAGCCCTAATGTAAATAAATTCTCTAACACACTTTTAGATAGGGTGCCTAAAATGGTTTTTCACATATTCAGAACCCAAAGAACAAGTAATATGAAACATGTTGATCTGAACAAGCATAAGTTATTGTGAAATATGACATAAATTGATAAGAAAATGGGGAATATTTGACAAAAGTGAGAATGATCAAAGACATTTTAATCATAAAGTAACATGCAGAAGAATGACATTGCTGAGAATAGGTGCAGAATCCAAACAACTTTAATGAGAATAGGTGAAGGAGAATAACATTACTAAGATTAAAGTAAATAAAATATGGTTGAAGCATTTTATCGAACAGAAAACAAGCATTGTTAATAGAGGTTGGTTGAAGCATTTTATCAAACAGAAGACAAGCATTATACCATGAGGCATAACAATAGCAAAATCAAAACCAAAATCAACACAATAGAAGACAAAAAATCACACTTCGTGAAAAGCCAAAGAGAAAGAAACAAAGCAAGGCAATAGAACAATGACATTACCTTTGACGGAGATGTTAAACCGGTGAGGTGTACTGCCGCAAAGGGGGATCGAGAGCAAAGTGAATCAGAGTAAAATTGCTGAAGTGAAGACAATATATTCAATCGCTACAAAGCAATCTGAAGAAGACGGTGTTTGACAAAATTGAGTTAGGGGTTTTTCCTCTCAATCGTAGAAAGCGTTTAGAGTGTTGAAGGACTCACGATTGCTGAAGACGATGAAGGACGCCGATTGCAAATATGAGCAACCAATTTGGGGATGAAGATGGCTAGTTTAGAGTTTAGGAACTTGCGATTTTGGACACAACAAACTTCAGAAGAAAAAAAAAGGCTTTAAAATTTAGTGGGATCGTGGATGAAGAGATTTGTGAATATTTTGGGTTTGACAATCAAATTAGTGTAAGTGTAACAAGTATCTTAAAAAAAAAAGTGTAACAAGCTTTCAAAAAGTTTTTCTTTTTGTTTATTTTTATTTTTATCTTTTTGTTAAAAAATTTAGAAACTATGCACACACGGTTTATAGTTGTTATCAAATTGAATTAACAGAAGACCATACTCAATTGTATGTACGAAAACGGTTATTGAAGTGGCACAAATAATAGTAAAATTCAATACACTGTGCCAACAAAAATGTAAATCCATTGTCTAATGTACTATACGAGAACGGTATTTTCAACACCTGAAGCAATTAGATAATTGAAACAATCATTATCAAAGAGAATTAGAATAAGAAAAAAAACATTATTAGAATTCAACACCTGAAGCAATTAGAGAATTGAAACAATCATCATCAAACAGAATTGGAATAAGAAAAAAAAAAAATAAACCTAAAACAATTCACCTGGAGAAAATGACTGATTTTGGAACCTTTTGGTTTTTTTTTAGGTTTTTTTTTCATCTGTCTTTCTAATTGCTCAAAAAAAGTTTTTGTTTGTGTTAGTTGGGCCCTTTCCATTTTTTTTCCTCTTTATTGGGCCTATCCACGTTTTTTTGATTTCTGCTCTTTGCCCTGCACTTTTCGCTCACACCCAGCTGAACTGATGAAAATGCCCCTGCGTGAGTTAACTCACGCTGGTTTTCTTTCAATATTTACTTTGGCTACTTTTGCAACTTTCACGCTTGCTCCAACCTCAACAATAGAATCCAAAAGTTTCAATTCCAAACAAGACATTCTTATATGGTTTCAGTTTCAACACCATCAACTTCACCTATTGGTATGAATGTTAAAAACAATTCAAGATTTAACTTTCACAGAACTTGAGGGAATAACACAAGCAAGTCCAAAGCGAACAAGGAATCATGAAATTCTTCAATCACCAAATCATGTGAAATCCAATGATACAACAACAAATAATGAACAAAATTTCAATGAAATTTGGTGATGATATACAAAGTAGAGATGACCATTGTTTCATGGGAAACCAAACTAAATTCATTGTTGGTTTTGGTCAATATCCAATGCAGGAAATCGAAGGAATCAATGGGATAGAATAAATGACAAAAGTGGAGTAAATGGGATAGAATAAATCGAAGGAATAAATGGGAAACCAAACTAATTTCATTGCTGGTTTTGGTCATCCTGGTGAAGTTGTTGTTTTCTAGCAAAAGTGGGATAGAATAAATGACAAAGAAAGGTGAAAACAAAACCAGCGTGAGTTAAGTCACGCTGGTGTTCAGTGTGTGTTTTCTACCTGCGTGAGTTCAGATGCGCAGATTTTAGCACTTGCGTGACTTAAGTCACGCAGCGTTAGTTAACTAACGCAGGGGTATTTTGGGCAAGGCTGTAGGGTGCGAGTGTTTTGTGCTGGCGGGAGAGCAGAAATTCGTTTTTTTTTCTGTTTTATTCCTGCTGGGCTGAGAAAAAGGATTTTGATTTAGGCCTGCTGGTACGAATTACTATATCCACCCCACCTTTTTACTTAGTTTTGCAATATACAGCCCCCATATAAAAAAAAATTAGGGCCCCCTACGGGCATGGGCCCTAGGCCGTCGCACTCCCGGCCCATGCCTAGGGCCGGCCCTGGCTATATTTTTAGAGACACCAATTTATTATTTAAAATATGTAAAATATTTGCTAACAAAATTATAGGGGCAATATAAAGTCAAAATTAATAAATGCATGTGATTAAATAAAAATTGAATAAAATCAATTGATTACTTCCACAATTGGGGAACTAAAATTAGAATAATGACATAGAGTATGAATAATTTTAGAGTATTTTTAACTCATATCTTAACGGTCAAAAGTCATTCTATTTTACCCGAGTTTATGTGTATATTCTTTTTCTGTAATTGTCAATCATTAATCTCTTCATCTCAACTCTGTTAACACAAGAACACAAGTCACTTTCGGCAAACTCTAAAAGCATAAGTGTCACTGTCGTATAGATATAATAGTCTCCTAAGAGTAGGTTCCAAACGATCTATTGATTTATTAAATAGTCATACTATTCTTTTCCTTATAGATATAATAGTAAAATTCAAACGATTTCTTGGAGGAGGAGGAGAAAGAAGAAGTCTCTTTATTGTGGGTTATGAATGTAAACATTAAATTATGATCCATGTGTGTTTTTTTGCACAATGTCAAATAAAAATGTGGAATAATCTTCCGATTCATCTCTTTTGTCCTTCTATATTTTTGGTTAATCTTCCAACCCTGTTCCTCGTCATATAAAATATAAGAATACTCATTCATTCATTAATTTTTTTTCTTTTGCCTTATATTTTGCAGATGTTTGTGAATATGAGAGTTAAATCTTGACAAATGTCAATTTTTAACACGGATACACGACGTCTCTAGTCTCCCAAATTTAGAAATATTGTCATTTAAATACTGCAAGAATATACTTGAGATTCACAAATCTGTTGGGTTCCTGAAAAAACTCGAAATCTTGAACGTTGAAGGTTGCAGCAAGCTTAGGAGTTTCCCAACTTTGAAGTGCACCTCTCTTCAAAAACTGGAGCTTTCAGCTTGTGAGAGTCTTAAGACTTTTCCAGAAATAATAGGAGAGATGAAATATATAACAAGAATTAATTTGATTGCCACTTCCATTGAAAAAGTGCCAATTTCATTTCAAAATCTCACGGGGCTTATTCAATTAGATATAAAAGGAAATGGAATGCTTAGGTTGCCAAGTAGCATTGTTAGTATGCCAAATCTTTCAGTTAGGTTTTCCGGTTGCATATTTCCCAAACTGGAAGATAAATTGAGTTTCATGGTGACTACAAGCCCAAAAAGCCGCACACATATATCACTGACAAAATGCAACTTGTCAGATGAATATCTACCAATAGTTATCACGTGGTCTGCTAATTTGAAAATGTTAAACCTATCAGGACATAATTTCACAATTCTTCCAGAATGCATCAAAGATTATCGCTTTTTATTTCATCTTAGATTGGATGATTGCAAGTTCCTTAGAGAAATTAGAGGGATTCCACCAAATTTAGAATACTTGTCTGCAATACGCTGCAATTCATTGACTTCCTCGTGCAAAAACATGCTATTGAATCAGGTTTTGTGTTTTTATTCCTTGTGTTTGACTTAATATTTTATAAAATTGTTTACTCAATGAATTCGATATGGCTAACAGGAACGGCAAGGGACTGGAGGATTAGATATTTGTTTTCCAGGATCTGGAAGGATTCCTGAGTGGTTTGATCACCAAAGCACGGGACAGTAAATTTCTTTTTGGTTTCGTAACAAGCTCCCTTACGTGGCTCTCTTTTTTTCTACTAAATCAGTTGCTACAACCAGTAATATTGATTTTGAAATAACCACTCTAATCATCAATGGCAATAAATATGATCTTCAACACGTCCAGAAATCGTTTGGGATAATGTCGACTCATCATACACATTTGTATTATATGCCTCTGGAATTCCTGCCATTCACCAAAATTAAAAAAATAATTTTAAAAAATGAATGGAACCATGTAGAGGTTACATGTGAACATCCAAATGTGGAACCACTAACAGAAATTGGAATCCATTTTTCCAAACAGAAAAATAACACGGATGATATTCAATTCACCAATCCTTATGAAAAGATAAAATTAAATGATGATGATGATGATGGTTTTTATGACGTTGATGATGTTCGTGATGATGATAATGATGATGTCTTTTATGATGTTATTGATGGTGATGATGTTCTTGATGATGAAGACGACCACCATTTACAATAGTTCAAGCCAATCGTAAGACCACCCATTGGTAGAAAAGCAGTCATGTTTATATGCTTTCATTGGATGATATTGTGAATGATGAATTCAATGACCACGCTGTCAACACTGATAATAGAAATATGTAATTTTAATTCTGTGTGCTTATTTATTATGTTAGATATTATCCCCTTCCACTACTATTCATATAATTTATGTTCTGTTACATGATTACTTGCTCCTCTTTGAGTTTTCATTATATACATTTCTATAGTTGAGAAGTGACATAAGGTCTGTTAGAAGTGCATAAGGTCGTATAGATATTTAATTCACCGATCCTTGTAAAAAGAGAGAACAATTGGATGGAAAAGACGATGATCGCCGTAGTTCACGAACATGATGCTATCTGGACATGCGTTTGTTCAATCTGGTACCTCTTTGGTCTAATAACTGTGAGCGGAAATGACGTATGATGTTTTAAAATCTCACCCTGCATCAGGAACTTAATTCTTGTAACTATTGTTCATAGGTAATGAAATATGAGTTTAATTTCATCTTTGAGTCGTTCATATAGTTTTGTAAATATCGGAGCTTGTTTACGGACTTAATTCCTTGGTAGTTCATGCTATGTACATAGTAAAAGAATTATGCTCCCCTTTATTTTGATTATCCAACTACAATTATATATAGTATCTTTAAATGTTTGAAATCCTTAAATCTTTATTTTATATGCTTTTAATGAGTGTTGGGTGCTTTATTTTCACAATAATAGTATTTTTCAAGAATAATAACATATGACAATAGATTAATAAGGTATAATGAATAATACTTTATCATAATTTTGAAACAGTTCTTAATTCCATTTTAGTTTTTATAAACTATATATTTTCATATCTCAATCTTAATTTTTCACATCTCTCTCACTCATACATCAATCGAATACGAACGAACATGAGTAAAAGTTTCTAATGAAGTAAAAAGAAATTACACTGATCTAATTTGCGGATAGATAAAAAAGACTTTGATTTTGAATTTTGTTGAGCACTTTGATCCTTTTGTTTACATGGATCTAATTTACTATCAAATTAGTCCGTGAATTATATCACATACTATTAAAGTAATCATTATAAATATAAGATTACTTTCTGTGAAAAAACCTATGAGAAATCAGTACCATTACCACTATTACTATTGTGTTTGTTTTTGAGCAACTTGATCTAATTTACTATCGAACTAATCTGTGAATTATATCACTTACCAACAAATTAGTCTGTGAAGTATATCAGTTAAAACTAAATTAACAAAGAACCAAGTTGCTCGATCTCATTCAAAAACAGACTCTATTTGCAAATTCATAAATTCGAAGGGGATAAATGCTCAACCCCTAGTTTATGCAGGAGAATTGGTGATTTACTCTCCTAATAAGTATCAGTTTTAGGATGGCAAATTTGTCAGACATTGTTGCTTCGATTTCATATACCCAACTGGCGATTTACTAGCTATGAAACATTGTAGACACTAATTATTATTTTAAAACATAAAAACAATTGAAAGTAATTATATGTGTATGAAATATCAGTGCTGCCAATGTTGCTAGAGAATGAACAGAATCGTGATAAACATGGAATTATTCTCGGATGAGAAAGCCTGTAAGAAACCAGTACCACTATATTGTTTTGTTTTGTGACTCATACTTTACTTTTTCTGCTTTAACGAAAGAAATTACATGGAAGGACAATGATTCACTACACGATAAAGCCCCAGCTAAAGAAACAACATGTGGTCATGGTTTCTGTTGCAGAAGGTAAGAAAGTAATGATAAGATGAACAATGATTCATGGGATTAACCTTCATTTATGTTAGTTTTTGTTAGTTTAAACCTTCATTTTTACCTTTATTATTTTGTACAAATCGTGCTTTTTTTTAATTACTAGTCCTACAAATATTTATGTTATAATTTTTTATTCCCTTACAATATGTAAATTTCTAGACAAATCACCAATTCCCCCTAAAATTGTAGGGGTTATACATTTATTTTTAAAATTTGCAAATAGATTAAAAAAAGACTTTAATTTTGAATCTTGATGATAAACTTCGTCATTTTGTTAATGTTGTAATTGACTTCAAATTTGTGAAGATGGGGAAGCTCAAAATCGTGACACGATTTTGATGGCGTGATACGAATTCGTTGGCAGAGAACATGATGATTTTTGGAGTAAAATCGTGACACGATTTGTAGCAGCCGTGACATGATTTGTGGATAAGGTCAGTTGTACCTTGGGTGGTACGCAAGGAATCGTGACACGGTTTAGAAAATCATGATACGATTTAGCCTATGTCTGGCTACTATATAAGCGTATCAGTTCAGTTTTTTGAAGAGAGCTGGGAGAGAGAGAAACATGGGATTACAAATGGGGTAACTTTTTGCAGTGAGGTTCTCTTTGGTTTGGAAACATTGTAATCACCTTGGATAGTGAGATTTCAACATTGGAAGTATCAAAAAGCTTCCTTTTATGATTTTCTCTTAGGATTCATTGAGAGTGTGGGTGACTTGAAAAATGGGTAGAAATTAGGTCTTCTTCTTTGTGAACTTTTAAGCTAATTTCTTGTAACCCCTTTATATCACTTTCATCTTAGTGGATTGGAGAGCTGCTCTCTCCTCCATAATAGGTCATAATGGACCGAACTGGGTTATCATCTTGGTGTGTTTATTTTCATTTTTGCTTTCTTATCTTGTTGCTTTGATTATGTTTGTGGTGATGCTTTACACATAGTTTTAAAACTGTTTTATTGCTGTTGTTGCTTGAGCCTACTTTACTCATTGATTACCACTCACTTTGCTCCACACATCATTATTTTTCATTGGTGTCATTTTGTCCAAATTCACAGCAATTTACATGGATCTAATTTACTATCAAATTATTCTGTGAATTCTATCACTTACTAACAAATTAGTCTGTGAAGAATATCAGTTAAAACTAAATCCTTCATGTAACCATGACAAATACAAGAGTACCATTACCATTCTTTTATGTTTCTGACTCTCAAACTTTACTTTTGTCTGCTTTAAGAAATTACATGGAATGACAATGGGGAAGTGATGACTACTATCATTGTGTATTGGCTACCCCACACGGTAGAAAGGAAATTTCGCGCTTGGTGCTTTGATCCCAAAAAGCACACAGTAGATAGTAAATTTCAATTTCTATAACATGAAAAATTATGTACTATGAACTTTAATTCTTTATTTTTCTAAAGAATCTGAGATTTTAATTTTTTTACAAAGTAAACGATATTCACTCATTTAAATTGATAGAGTATATCAATACAATATGAATTTAAATTTGCTAAAAACAAAAATGATGAATGTGCGAACAAACTCACGTCATTGATGTAAATAGCATAAAACAACAAAATATATGCCCATAAATATGATTGTATTCAAGCCACCAAAATACTCATGTTTCCAAATCTGCATCATTGACGATGCAAATGTCATTGATTGAAATTGCACTTGATCAAAACTAATCATTCAACTTAAATCAAATAAACACCGCACTAAGTCGGAAAATTAAAAACCACACCGCACAAAGATGGGAAATCAAAATAAACAAAGTTGTGCTAAACGATGAAATCACAAAACAAACGAAAGAAAACTGAAAATATGTGAGTGAAAATCACTTATGCAACTAAAAGAAAAAGAAAAGCAATTCAAATGAGTGATTTCGAATCAAAATTGATCTTATAAAATCACCCTTTTTGATAGATATAGAAGAAGAAAAGTTGTGACGACTCCAGATTGAAAATAAATCTGAAATTTTAATTCAAACTTGTAAAGAAGCAGATTGAATTAATATATTTAAATACAATATAAATATCTTAAAAAGAAAAAGTAGTGATTATACTGTTGTCTTTAAAAGAAGTAACAATAGTAAGCAACACGTTTTCTTGTTGCATAAGCTAAGAAAGTAAAGCTTCAAGGACAATGATTGACTATTGTTTACGCTTATAAAATGTAAATTTATCTGAGTAACTCACCAACTCGCCTTCTAACATTGTAGGGATTGGACATTTATTCATTGATATTTGCAAATAGGGAAAAAATTACCTTGATTTTGAAATATGTTGAGCAACTTGGTCTAATTTCGTGTCAACTAGTCTATGAATTATATCACTTTACCAACAAGTTAGTCTATTACATCACTTACTAGTAAATTAGGCTGTTAACTATATTACTTACTATCAAGCTCTTTCTTACAAGTTCATAAAGAACCAAGTTGTCCGATATTAATATCATTCAAAAAGCCTGTGAGAAACCAGTACCACTACCATTCAAACTTTACTTTTCTGCTTTAAAGAAAGAAATTACAAAGAATAGGGATAGGGAAGTGATGATGACTATCATTGTGTACTTTGTATTGGCTGAACCACGTGGTTAGAGGTGTTAATATTATGGGACCTTCAAGTTTTAGCCCCAGCCCACGTAGTAAGGGGGCTTGAAAATTCACAAGATTAAAAGACCCACATTTATGTAAACCCACAAATAAAAAAATCAAAAGGCCTTAAGCCCCAAAATTTCTATAAATATTTTTTTTTACTGAATTTTTTTTTGTTTACCGTAAAAAAAACTTTTTTTTTACCTAAAAAATCTATTTTTTTTACTGTAAAAAAAAAAAATTTTACCAAATTTTTTTTTTAAATAATTAATATGGGCCTTTTTTAGGCCCACAAATAAATAGATTTTATAATTGGCTTAGCCCCAAATAATTTTGATAATTAGGGAGCTTTAATTTAGTGGCTTAGTGGAGGCTTTTTTGACTGGCTTTGAAATTTGGGCTCTATTGACCCCTCTACACGCGGTAGATAGGAAATTTCGTTGTTGGTGCTTTGAGTCAAAATGAACACAGTAGATAGTAAATTTATAATCTGAGCTTTTAATTGAAACTTGTAATGGAGCAGATTAAATCAATATATTAATATATTTGAATACAATATAAATGTCTCATAAGCAAAAATAATGGTTACACTATTGTATGGTTTTACACTTGTGCTTTTCCGCAATACATTATATTATTGTGTATTGACCAACACAAAAGAGAGGAAAAGGACAAGAAGTTTGAAACCACACGTTCCAAATCTTGCTTATTTATGCTCCTATAATACTCTTCTATGAGCATACTCATCCGTATTTTTCCTTCTCATACTCTTCTAACTTCCCATTATATTATATTCCCATGGCTCTTCCTTCTTATACTCAATCATCCATCTCCTCCTCCTCTTCCTTTTCCTATAGATTCACCTATGACGTGTTCCTTAGTTTTAGAGGTATTGACACTCGTTATGGTTTTATTGGAAATCTCTACAAAGCTCTTTGTGACAAGGGAATCCACACCTTCATTGATGACAGAGAGCTTCAAGGAGGTGACGAAATAACACCATCACTTTTCAAGGCCATTGAAGAGTCTAGGATTTTCATTCCTATCTTGTCTATCAATTATGCTTCTTCTTCATTTTGCTTGGATGAACTTGTCCACATCATTCACTGCTTCAAGGAAAGTGGACGTCTAGTTTTGCCGATTTTTTATGATGTGGAACCTTCTCACGTGCGACATCACAAGGGCAGTTATGGTAAAGCACTGGATGATCATATAGAGAGGTTCCATAATAACAAGGATAGCATGGAGAGGTTGCAGAAATGGAAGATGGCTCTTACTCAAACTGCTGACTTCTCTGGCCACCATTTCAGTCCTGGGTACCCTACTTAACTAATGTTTTGTGTTCTCACATATATCATATTTCTTTAATTTTCTATTTTCTTACTGTTTCATCTTATAGTTGAAATTGGAAATATTAATTTTATTCTTAACAAGTGTAAGTTACTTGTATGTCAAAACAATATTTGAATTGTATTTATACAAGAGTTATCAATACATTGATGTTATTGTGAATTTGCGATGCATTTACTCAAACTTATTTGATTGGGTAGGAATGGCTATGAATACGAGTTTATTGAGAAGATAGTCAAATACGTATTCAGGAAGATCAGTCATGTTCCTTTATATGTTGCCAATTACCCTGTTGGTCTTGAGTCCAGGGTCCTAGAAGTAAATTCACTTATAGATTTTGGATCTAATAGTGAAGTTCAGATGCTAGGGATCTATGGGATTGGTGGAATGGGAAAGACAACACTTGCCAGAGCAGTTTACAATTCTATAGCCGATCAATTTGATGGTTTGTGTTTTCTTAACGACATAAGGGCAAATTCAGCTAAATATGGTTTAGAGCATCTACAGGAAAAGCTCCTTTCCAAATTAATTGAATTGGAAGTTAAGTTAGGAGATGTCAATGAGGGAATTCCAATCATAAAGCAAAGGCTTCAGCGAAAGAAGGTTCTGTTGATTCTAGATGATGTTCATGAACTGAAGCAATTGCAAGTTTTGGCTGGACGACTTGATTGGTTTGGTCCTGGTAGTAGAGTGATCATTACCACTCGTGACGAACAATTGCTAGCAAGTCATGGGATTGAAAGAGAATATGAAATAGATAATTTAAATGTGAAAGAAGCTTTTGAATTGTTGAGGTGGAATGCTTTCAAAAATAACAAAGTCGATACAAATTTCGACAGCGTTTTACGCCATGCAGTAACTTATGCTTCAGGCCTTCCATTGGCTTTAGAAGTAGTGGGTTCCAACTTGTTTGGAAGGAATATAGGAGAATGGAAATCTGCATTAAATCAGTATGAAAGGATTCCAATTAAAAAGATCCAAGAGATACTTAAAGTAAGCTTTGATGCTTTAGAGGAAGATGAACAGAATGTTTTTCTCGACATTGCTTGTTGCTTCAAAGGATATGAATTGAGAGAACTTGAAGATATACTTCATGCTCATTATGGTAACTGCATGAAACATCAAATCAGAGTGTTACATGAAAAAACTCTCATAAAGTTCAACCTGTGCTCGTGGGGTTATGTGACATTACATGCCTTGATAGAAAAAATGGGTAAAGAAATTGTCCGTGAAAAATTTCCAAAAGGGCCTGGAAGACGTAGTAGGTGGTGGTTTCATAGAGACATAATTCATGTCTTAGAAGCAAATAAGGTGAATACTTATAATATCCATGAATGGTTTTTTTGTTAACTTTAATCTTCATTTTGTACTTTTTTACTAATCCTATTAATATCAATTTGTAACCTATGTTTATTTGTTATCTTGGTTGAATTGTGTTTTTTTTTTTTTTGTGC
>Ga0228710_1009525_pt1 | contig 13422 bp, 9 predicted proteins | sample MedpolnodulmetaG_FD_177995 | JGI IMG/M metagenome (GOLD analysis project Ga0228710, IMG submission 177995) | Root nodule microbial communities from Medicago polymorpha collected in Santa Monica, California, United States - pink nodules | ecosystem: Host-associated > Plants > Roots > Nodule...
TTTTAGTCTAGACATTTGACCTAAAGCTATAATTTTTATTTACTTTTAATTTAGATGACCTAAAAATTGGATACAAGGACTAAAAACAAATTTGATAACTATAGAATAATCCATTTAAAATTTTTAAAAGTATAAAAATTTGAAACAAAAGAGTAACAAAACTAAACCTTCCCATCTCAATTATTAGTCCGTGCACTTACAAGTAAGGATATCTCATTCCCACAAAAAAATAAAAAGTTTATTAAAAAAAACTGAATCTTTAGTGAAAAATCTAGACCTGTATTCGTTTATTTTTTATATCAATCTTCCGATTTCTTGAGTATGTCAAGACCTATATTTTTATTATAAACTAAAAATAGGCGAGGCAAAAGTAACAAAAAATAATTTCACCAATCTCAGCCGTCTTCTGGAGTTTAATAATATATGACGACCTCAACTGGAACCCTAGCACCGCTGCCTCCCACTAATTCTTTTCACATACCGCCCCTTCCAATCGATCTCGTGACAGAAATACTGTGCCTGCTCCCCGCGAAACACCTCATTCAACTCCGTTGTGTCTGCAAGTCATGGAATTCTCTTATCTCCGAGGATTCCAATTTCACAGGAAACACCTCCACTTGTCAAAATACAACCACGACCGCCACCACCTCAATATACTGAGTAAGAACTCCTCACATGAGTTACTTTTACTTGATTACCCTATCTCGTCTATTTTCAGCTCCATATTAACTATGCCTGTAACGCAGCTTTGGTGCCTTCCGATTAATGCATGGAAATTTGATTGTCTTACGACTTGTGATGGCATGCTATGTTTTAGGGTTAATTACTCTTTAGCTCTCTTGTGTAACCCTTCCATCAGAAAATTTAAGATGTTGCCTCCTTTGACAACTCCAGAGAAAAATTATACACCAACCTTAACCTTAGTGTATGATCGTTTCACTCATAATTATAAGATTATTGCTCTTATTCTCAACCGTAATAACAAAACAGAAGTTGAAGTTAACATTCATACGCTAGGTACTGATTATTGGACAAAGATCCAGGACCTCCCATACGATGACAAGCTTAGTCGACCAGGAATATTTGTGAGTGACACTGTTAATTGGTTGATGAATGAACCTCGTAGTGCTATAGAGGTCATTGTTTCTTTTGATTTAGAGAAGGAGTCATATCAAACGCTTTGGAATCCTGTTCATGATATGCAATTTAAAGGTCTCAATACCTTGGGGATGGTGAGGGATTGTTTGTGTATTCTATCTCATCCTCATGGTCACAACTTTTCCGATGTTTGGATAATGAAGGAATTTGGAAATGACCAATCTTGGATTAAATTGATGAGCATTCCTCATAAGGAACATGGTTTTTATCACCAGTGCAATGAATTATATATTTCAAAGGACGATGACCAAGTGGTGTTGGAGTTTCTTCAAGAGGAGCGGCTAAACAAGAGTTTGCTTATCTATGATTTTGTAAATAAGACTTCTAAGATTCCTCAAATTCAAAATATCAATAATTTCATAACATCAAAAATCTACGTTGAGAGTTTGATATCACCTTTATTTTAAAGTTAGGAGATACATTATGTACCATGTGACTTGAGTTGGAGACTTCATTGGTTATTGTCAATTATTGATTTATCAAACTATGTGACTTGAGCTAATGTATTGTCAATTATTGATCATTGCAATATTAGTGTTGTTGGTTTTTTTTCCAACTTGCATTACATTTTATATAGTTAACAATCATTCAAATCTTCCTCCATAGATTATAAATTTCTCTTATTATTTACTCTACTATTCTCAATTTTATTTTCTATAACATTGGTTGCATTCTGCTTTCTGCTGCAGTGTTTACTCACAATTAACAGTTTCTATGAAACCGTTGGCCTCAAACAAAGCTATATTATTGTTCTACTAGTTTTGTCTATTATTTTTTGATACGTTGCTGACTTTTATTGGCCGTCTCATTTACATATGATGTGTGACTAACTTAGCAAAACAGTTTTACCTTACCAGAACATTTTTCAATAGGTTGATCACTTTTGCATACATTTTTGCAACCTGCGATAAATTATTAAACTTAGGTAGGTGATTTCTTCAGTTTTATCAGGCAGGAGCTGTAACAACTTATGTGAGGTTCTGCCCCCGTATAAAAAAAGAATTATGATTATGGTGTTATGATAATTTGATATGAAGTATGGATCATTGCAAAAGACTGTACCACTACCATATTCATAGGTGGTGACATATATCAATTAATTATTTTTGCTAGCATATTTGCAAATGATGAGCTGGTATAAAAATATTTTCTTCCTTATGTTATGCTTATATTTTCATAATTTGTTGATATATGCCTTCATCTTTTCAACAATTAAGATTTAAGGCACCAGTTCCTGTTCTTGCTCTATGCAAAAACTCTTGCATCAAATTTTAGAAGAAACCAATAGCATTGAGTTTTCATATGTATGTACTTCCTTTTGCTTCTTTCACTTCTATGCTTGTGGAGATGGTGGCAAAGCTAGATCATGTGATAGATGCAGTAGATGACTTGAGGAAATTATCATGCTTTAAAGAGTTTAGAGATAAGGCTTAGACTGTTTTTTTTTTTTTTTTTGAAAGAATAAGGTTTAGACTGTTGTGACGTGTGATATACCAAAAATAGTCCTCATTATTGCCTTCTTATGGATTAGAGTAACCAATAGAATCCACTATGATTAAGATGTAAGTGTTTATTTTATCATCCACCGAAGAAAGTTGTGTTTGTGTGTGGAAAATGCATATGTTGGGAGAGGAATTTGGAAGTTTGGGTTTCTTGAAGCATAAGTGTATAAAAATAATAATATTATTGCACAGCTGAGATAATGTTTTACGTTGAGAATCTTGAGTATGTTTTGGGATAAACATCAAATATTGAACTATTTTCTTTTTTATAAACATTTTCGTTAAGGGTTGTTACTATAAACTTCAACAATTTGTAATGGACAAGTCATATTGTTTTTATATAAAGTAAAGTTAAATAAATTTTTGGTCCTTATAAATATATCAAGTTTCTGTTTTAATCCTTATAAAAACTTTCTTCAAACAATAGTCCTTCAAATATTTTCATACAACATTTCATTTGTTGTTTTTAAGTCAACTCATGTATACCTTTCAGGTTTTTCAATGGATTTTTACAAGCATATTTAGTACATTATTGGAATTTCTCTTGAAAAGATTAGAATTTTTTAATAAAGGATGAATTTTTATGTTTACCCTCAAAATAAAGGAATGAAAATTTGGGAGATCAATTAAGAAAATTAATGGTACACTAGTTAAAAGTGAAAGACACTTGTTTGAAAGGAGGGAGTATTATTGTGCATGGCTTAGTTTTTCTTTCTTGCGACAATATTTTGACCTCAAATGCAAGACCACTTTGGATCTTATGGAAGACCTTATGGTTGTGTTTTAGTTAAAAGATACTTGACTGAGTTGAGGATAATGAGCATTTATAAACCTTTACTTTTAACGTTAAATGTTAGAAGTTAGTTTTCATAACAAGGATTAGACCAAGGGTTAATCCTAATCCCTATCAATGATTTTTCATAACAAGAATTGAACCATGAGTCAACCCTAATCTTTTATCTATTTACATTAGTTTTGGATATATTTACGAAACACATCCAATAGCTAGCATCAAGATGTATGATTTTTGTAGATGATGTAGTCTTAATTGGAGAGTCGAGGTATGCATTGAATGAGATGTTGAAGACTTGAAGAAAAATCTTAGAAGCGTAAGACTTTCTTTTGAGTAGAAGTAAGACATTGTATACGTAATGTAATTTCAACAAAAGACGAAGTAGTTCGACCTTAGAGATGAAAGTTGGAGATCTTATCATACAAGTTACAAAGTTTAAATATCCTGGGTTCATTCTTTCAACAAAAAATCTTGGGTTCATAGGACAAAATGACGGAGAAATAAAAGTAGATGCAAATCATTGTATTCAAGTTGGATGATTGAAATGCAGAAGAGCCTCAGGTGTTTTTTGTAATACAAACGTGCCGTTTAAGCTGAAGTGAAAAAATACATGACAATTGTCATAACAACGATGTTTTACGAAACAGAGTATTGGCGGTTAAGAACCAACACGAGAATAAATTAAGTGTGCGCATATGGGAATGTTGTGTTGGATGTGTGGAAAGACTAGATGAGATAAGATTAGAAATTAGAACATTATAGGATAATTGGGATAGAACCTATAGTATAAATATTGTGGAAAATAGGTTTAAGTGGTTTGGACGTGTAGAATGAAAACCTGTAGATTTTGTAGTAAGAAGAGTAAATCAAATAGAGGATAGTCATATTAAAGAGGTATACGAAGACCTGGAAGAACTATAAGAGAAACTATTAGGAAAGATTTGTAGATGAATAAGTTGGATATAAATATGGTTTGTGATAGGACAATATGACATATTTCAATCCATGTAGTCAACCCCACATAGTGGGATAATGTTCGGTTGTTGTTGTCGTCGTCTTTTGGAAGTATTAATTCATGCTTAACAATAACTATTATTTCATTTCGTGATAAACTACCACATTTATTAGTCAATGAGATAATCAACTTCTTGTGCATCGCACGGGTCTAAATACTAGTCTTATTTATAAAAGTTGTTAAGTTTTTAGACAACTTTTTTGGAGCCAAAAAAGTTGTTCCACATTTCCTTCCTAATTTTTTTGTTGTTTTTCTATTTTTTTGGAAAATGATCGTCTATCTTATCTTATTTATAGAAGTTCTTAAGTCTCTAAGACCATTTTTTTGGAGCCAAAAAAAGTTGTTCCACATTTCCTTCCTAATTTTTTTGTTGTTTTTCTATTTTTTTAGAAATTGATTGCCTATCTTATTTATAAAAGTTCTTAAGTCTCTCAGACAACTTTTTTGGAGCCAAAAAAGTTGTTCTACATTTCCTTCCTAATTTTTTGATGTTTTTCTATTTTTTTAGAAAATGATCGCGTATTTTATTTTATTATTTATAAAAGTTCTTAGGTCTCTTAGACAACTTTTTGGAGCCAAAAAAGTAGTTCCACATTTAATTCCTAATTTTTTGATGTTTTTCTATTTTTTTAGAAAATGATGGCGTATCTTATTTATAAAAGTTCTTAAGTCTCTTAGACAACTTTTTGGAGCCAAAAAAGTTGTTCCACATTTCCTTCCTAATTTTTTGATGTTTTTCTATTTTTTTAGAAAATGATCGCGTATTTTATTTTATTTATAAAAGTTCTTAGGTCTCTTAGACAACTTTTTGGAGCCAAAAAAGTTGTTCCACATTTAATTCCTAATTTTTTGATGTTTTTCTATTTTTTTTAGAAAATGATGGCGTATCTTATTTATAAAAGTTCTTAAGTATCTTAGACAACTTTTTGGAGCCAAAAAAGTTCTTGCAGTCTAAATTACTTCGAGGGTTTTATTATTTGTCTTTTGAAAGCATTAGCAATGATTTTTTCTTAACAAGGATTGGACCAAGGGTCAACCCTAATCCCTTATCTTTTTACATTAGTTTTGGATGTACTTAAAAAAATATTCAATGGCTAGCACCAAAATGTATGAGTTTTGTAGATGATGTAGTTTTAATTGGAGAGTAGAGGAAATAATTGATTGGGATAATGGAGACTTGGAGTCAAGTCTTATAAGCGTAAGACTTTCGTTTGAGTAGAAGCAAGACGTAGTATATGTAATGTAATTTCAGCAAAAGACAAAGTTGTTTGACCTTAGAGGTGAAAGTTGGAGATCATATCATACAAGTTACACAATTTAAATATCTTAAGTTCATTCTTACAACAAAAAGATCTTGGGTTCATAGCACAAAATGACGGAGAAATAATAAAATAATATGTAAATCATTGTATTCAAGTTGGATGGTTGAAATGGAGAAGAGAATTATGTGTTTTTTTGTGACACAAATGTTCCTAAGTTGAAATGAAAAAATACCAGAAAGATGTCAGAACAACAATGTTTTATGGAACATAATATTGGCGGTTAAGAACCAACATGAGAATAAAGTAAGTGTGCGGAGATTGGAATGTTTCGTTGGATTTTTGGTGTGACTAGATGGGATAAGATTAGAAATGGAAACATTGTAGATATAGTTGGGGTAACATCTATAGTAAAAAATGTTGTGGAAAATAGGTTTAGGTGGTTTGGACATGTAGAGAGAAAACCTGTAGATTCTATACTAAGAAGAGTAGATCAAATAGATGTTAGTCATATTATAAGAGGTATAAGAAGAGGTAAAATAATTATAAGAGAAACTATCAGGAATGATTTATAGATTAATGACTTGGATATAAATATGATTTATGATAGAATAATATGACATATTTCAATCCATGTAATCAAGCCCACATAGGTGGAATATTTTTGGTCGTTTGTCGTCGTCCTTTGGAAGCATCAACTCGTGCTAAACAACAACTATTATTTCATTTCATGATCAATTACCTCATTTATTAGTAAATGAGATAATCAACTTTCCGTGCATCGCACGGGTCCAAATTCTAGTAACTTAAAATATGCTCTCGCTCGCATACAATTTCAATGCATTCCAAATTCCAGCAACCCAATCAATTAGTTGTTTGTACTAGTAGCCATCCACGTAAGTTTAAGCTTATAAATTGGGACTAATAGATCAGATGGCATTATTTACAATAATTTCAAAAATTCATCATGCTTGTAATCTAAGCGCCGCCGAATAACAAAAAAAAAAAGTAGATATTAGTGTACTATATAAAAATTCATCAATTAAGACAAATAAGTGAAAAATCTAGGGTCTCTCCTCTGGCCCTGTATTGTGGTCAGCCACCCATAAAAAGATGTTGCAATTGTGGAAAACAAGCAAATGAAGATGATTCATGTGAGAATCCAACGTACAAGTTCTACGAGGCCATATTAGACTCCAAGGCTAAGGATGAACCACTAGTAAGTTAGTGCCCCTTTTTTGTTAAAGAACAATAGAAATTGGTGTTTTGTGACGTGGACATGTACTAAGAAGCATTTTCTTTTTTTAATGACAAATATTAATATGTTAATTGTTAAGTTAGTATTTCTTCTTGTTAAGACTTGAACTTCGACTCTCAACTCCTTAACTCTTAGCTCAAACCACTACAACTAGACCAACCTACATTGACAATATTTAACAATATTTGATTTGATGTATAAAAGGTGAATTATATCTAACATAAATAACTTTATATTCTTGTGAAAAAGCTTTATATTTAATTTTTATTTATATATATTTTATTTCAAAAAAGTGTTATGATTTTAGTCATTGTAATTTTTTTTGTCCTTGCAACTTTCAAAAAAACATTATTTTACAAGGAGGAAACTGAACATTGTGATTTCGAGGTGTAAACCCCGATTCATTCATTTATGTGTGCGAATTTCTAATTGTTACTGCTATTTTGTCTATCTACTAAAATAATATCTTGGTTTTTTTTCCTAGTACATGTACCCTTTTTTTTTTAATTCTGTAAAAATACAAAGTTAATGTTTTTAGTCTTTTTTTTTTTTCGAACAAGCCAAAATGGAATATATTACGATCAAAATATTCTACCTAGCACATGGTGTTCAAGAATACAACAAAAAGATTTTAATGATAGTTACAAAACCAACATAAATAGAAAAGAAAAAAAAAGTCAGAAAGGAAAGCTACATGGTTAAACCGATATTCAACAAGGTGTAATGCCACCAAGTATGGTAATCAAAATCAAAAGCAACATTTTTTGCTTTCAACCACCAAAAAGATAGCAGTTGAATTTTGTCATGCAACTGGTGCAATTGATTTTCCATGTTATTAAAGATTATGTTATTCCTTTCTTTCCAAATCATCCAAATACAAGAATACCAAATTACTTGAAAAAAAGACTAGATGTATTTTGAAGAGCCACCTATCTGACCAAACTGCAAAACGTGATTCAATATGCACGAAAAATCAAGTGAGGAAATACCAATCCAATTTTGAATAAAAGCCCAAAGACTACTGAAATGATTACAACACAATAACGGGTGTTTAGCCAATTTGTCCATACTAGACCAGTTGACACAACAATTTTGATCTGGGTCAATAATGCCGCGTCTTATTAATTTGTCATTTCTTGAAAGACGATTACGAAGAAGCTGCCAAAAAAATAATGAAACTTTCAATGTAACTTTTCTATGTCAAATACCGGAATGCAATGAGTTACAAGGTGTGTCAACAACAGTTAAGAAGTGATAAGCATTGTTGGTTGGGATGCCTTTAACAAGATCTAAAAGCCATTTCCATTTGTACGCTGCCATTTCCAAGAGTCTTTGCCCTCAACCTAACATGCATACATCTCAGTAACAGAAAGAAATCGGTTTTCTGATAACTCAAATAAACGACGAAAATTGTCACATAGAGAAACACCACCCACTCAAGTATCCATCCAGGAAATAAAAAAGAGACTTATTAAAAGTTAGGGGAACTATACAAATAAAGCTGGGTAATTTAGTCTCTAGAGTAAATAAAATTATTTGTAAAAAAATTATAAAAAAAAGTGAAACAAGAGAGTAACAAAAGAAAAATCATTATTTCCCTAAAAAAAAGTAAACCATTATAAATGCTTTCCTAAAATAAAAAAAAGGTGAACCATTATTTTTGCATAAAAAACTAAGACATGGTGAAATAACTTAGACCTATAGTTTTTGTCACAAAATAAAAAACAGGACCTGTACTTTTATTATAAAATAAAAGAAAACGAGGTGAAGCAAAGACATAATGTCACCAATCTCAGCCGCCTTTAGTTTGATATGAGGACGACGTAGTAATGGCCAAAAAGTTGCCGTTTCTTCTTCTCTGTCACTGATGGAGGAAACAACCTCAACTGCAACCCTAACACCACCGCATCTTCCATTCGATCTTGTGACAAAAATTCTGTGCCTGTTCCCCGTGAAACATCTCCTTCGACTCCGCTGCATCTGCAAGTCATGGAATTCTCTTATCTCCGACGATTCCAATTTCGCCAGGAAGCACCTTCGCTTGTCAACCTCCAACCATGACCGCCACCACCTCACTATAACGAGTAGGAACTCCTCAGGTGAGTTACTTCTACGTGATTACCCTATCTCCTCTATTTTCAGCTCCGTGTCACCTACACATGCGACACAGTTCAGTTACCCTCTGGTTGATGAATGCGTATTTGATGGAGTTACGACTTGTGACGGCATGCTCTGTTTTAGGCTTAATCGCTCTTTAGCTCTTTTGTGTAACCCTTCCATCAGAAAATTTAAGATGTTGCCTCCTTTGAATACTCCAGAGCAAAATTATATAGCATCATTTACCTTAGTGTATGATCGTTTCTCTCATAATTATAAGATTATTGCTCTTATTATCTACCATAACATCGAAAAAGAAGTTAACATTCATACACTAGGTACTGATTATTGGAGAAAGATCCAAGACCTCCCATACGATAACATCAATAGTCCTCCGGGAATATTTGTGAGTGACACAGTTAATTGGTTTAGGTATGATGATACATGTACAGATATCATAGTTTCTCTTGATTTAGAGAAGGAGTCATATCAAACGCTTTGGAGTCCTCTTCAAGATATTAAATTCAAAGTTTTCAATACCTTGGGGGTGTTGAGGGATTGTTTGTGTATTCTATCTCATCCTCTTATAAGTCACAAGTTTTCCCATTTTTGGATAATGAAAGAATATGGAAATGAACAATCTTGGACTAAATTGTTCAGCATTCCTCACATTGAAGATGGTATTTATTACCATTGCAACGCATTATATATTTCAGAGGATGACCAAGTGGTTTTGGAGTTTCTTCTTAAGACAGGGATAAAAAAGAGTTTGCTTATCTATGATTCTCTAAATAATACTTCTAAGATTCCTCAAATTCAAAATATCGATTATTGGTTGATATCAAAAATCTACGTTTAGAGTTTGATATCACCTTTTTGTAAAAGTTAGGAAGTAGATGATGTTCTATGTGACTTGAGCTTGAGACTTAACTGCACTCTATATAGTAATTTCTATTCTTGTTATTTATTTTATCAAACTAGGTGACTTGAGCTGGAGGGCTCAAAATTTGCTATGTTATTTTCATTTATTTGTTAGTTAGAGTTGTCTGTTTTTTGTCAACATGAAATTACATTTTATATAGTCAATCAAATCTTCCTCCATAAATTCTCAATTTTATTTTCTATTACATTGGTTGAATTCTCTGCTTTCTGCTGCAATGTTTACTCACAATTAACAGTTTCTATGAAACCATTGGCCTCTAACAAAGCTAATTAACTCTATATCAGATAGAATGGAATATTTTAATGTTGATGTGACAAAAAAGAAGAAGTCCTTGTGGTTTTTGTTTCTAGGTTATGAGATATTATTGTTCTATTAGTTTTGTCTATTATTGGTTATGTACGTGTGACTACCTATACAAAACAGTTTTACCTTACCAGAACATTTTTCAATAGGATTGATCACATTTACATACAGTTTCACAACCTGTGATCAATTATTAAGCTTATGTTATGAGCAAAATTCAAAAAGAGTCGTTAAAAGGTACCATGGCTGAAGGGTCCATCAACAAAGATATAGGCAAGAGAGTGGTCACTAAACCAAAGAAATGGGATAACTTCATTCCCATTTAGTGACTCATGCTTCTAACTGTTTCTAGATAGAATTGGTGACAGCTAGCGTATTACACATCATGAGTTTGTTAGAATGTAGTACAATTTTGTTAAGAGTTTATTTGTTTGTAATTGAAAGGAACCTTTACTATATAAGGTCATGTACTCATCAATTGAAAATTATTAATGAAGTAAATCCTTTCTCCTCTCTTTCATTCTACAGGAGGATTGTCTCTGTCCTTATAATTCAGAGAATTTATCTTGTTTTAACAGCTTAGGTGGCTCATTTCTTCAGTTTTGGTTAGCAGGAGCTGTAACAGCTTATGTGAGGTTGTGCCCCCGTTATTATGTTGATAACTGCCCCCATATATCAACGAAGGGTTGGTAAATAATTATCAATAACAGAAGTGATTGTGCTGCCTTCTTTTATCATTTCTTTTCCTTATTCGATTTTTTACTTTTGAGAAACATCCACCTATAACTTAACATAACATATCCTCAATCCTCAACAAAAATCTATTTATAGATGGATCACACCTGTTTCGCTTGTAGATGTTACTGGACTTGGCTATCTTCTCTACTATTTATTCTTGATTCTTTACCTCTCAATTCTACATTCTTTCGTTTCCTCTTCATTTTGTTTTCACTTCATTTTCAACTTTCTTGGTCTTGTTTTCGGTCTAGTTAGGATTACAAAAATGGACGCCACTGTAGGAAACCCTTTGCGTCTAAAATCAGTGAATCATATCTCCCTTCTCTGCAAATCAGTGAAAGAAACCGTTGCCTTCTACGAAAAAGTTCTTGGATTCATTTCCATCGTGAGGCCTGGATCGTTTGATTTTGATGGAGCATGGCTATTTGGCCACGGGATTGGAATTCACTTGCTGCTCAGAGGACCCTGAAAAGATTCCAAGGAAAAATGAAATTAATACAAAGGATAAGCATATCTCATTCCAGTGCGATGAAAGCATGGATGCAGTAGAGAAATATCTGAAGGATATGAAAATTGGTTTTAAGCGTGCAATGGTGGAGGAAAATGGAATTCAAGTGGATCAGTTGTTTTTTCATGACCCGAATGGATTCATGATTGAGATATGCAATTGTGATAGTCTCCCTGTTATTCCTTTAGCTGGTGGTAGTGTCTGGAATCTTGTTTTTCGGTGGTTGGGAATTTGCTATGTTAACCCAACCCACATTGATGATCAAGCTCTGCAGTTTGGTGGTGGGCATGTCTTCAAGAACAATATTCGCTATGGTTTTCAAATAATTTGGTTGTCTTGTATTTAGATTATTTGAAAAGAATGTAATGCTGCAGTTTTTTGTGACAAAGATCTTACATTGCAGCAATTACTCAATCGTATCAAGTTTCACTCTTTTTTTTTTGGGTAGATAGATGAAATGTTAAAGCTATTATAAACTCACACACAAAAGTGGAGGTACCGGGGTTGACATTCGATCTAACAATTTCGGCATTTTACCAGTTGAGTTAGGACTTCTAGATTATCAAGTTTCACTCTTTATAGTGGCTGAAGACTCACAAATCAAACTCTTTCATAGATCTCCTTTCTTGATGGTCTAACCCATTGATTTGTATTGGCTTAATCACTATGTAATTTGTTTTTCAGTTTTTCGCTCTTTTCATTTGTTTTTTGTATTGTTGGACACATTTTAATCCCTTTTACGCACACCTTATAATACTTCGAAGGGATATTTGTTAACGTATTTTGCTTTTAGGCTCTTCAAAAAAATATAACAAATATACTTGTAAATAAACAATATAACAAATGCACTGTAACCTCTAATATGACACCAACACTATATCATTTTCTTTCTAATTCAAAAAAGAATACAAGTACGGATTAACTCAATCTTAGAAAAGTTTAACAATAGTTTAATTTATCAAGATTAAGAACAAATTTGTTTAATGTAATTTTTACCAAAAGAGAAGTTCATACCAAAAAGTGTGGTTTTTTTTATAATCCAAAAAGTGTTTCCTTTTTGTATATATTATCTATTTCTTTTACAGGGCTAAATCAAAAGAAACGAAAAAAATTACAATCTTAAAAAGAAAGTTCTTGTTGTATTAGCTGCAAGGATGTTCTTAAGTCTCAGATGAGGAGAAGCGTTAAACTAGAGCTCATGCTACGAAGGAGCATAAAGTTTGGACACGAAATCAATATTTTGATTGTCTTCAGGAAGAGTGTTGACTATGATATCTTGAATCAACACAACATGCTTATGAAATATGTCAACCGGAGCCTCGATGAGCATTTGACGGAGCAAGGAATTGGTGTATATCTATTCTATTTTATACATATATATTTCGTCACCCTAACCAAACCAAACCGTAGACTTAAAGAAACACTATTTCAGCAACAAACACTCACTCAACCTACCAAACACACGATCAACCCCTTTTTCTTATTTTTCCAATTACCTTTAGAGTCAGGATCCGTTGACACCGGGTGTAAGTCAAAAGACTTACACCAAATCTCGACCATTCAATCTAATAAATCCTAATCAATCCAATGGTCTAAAATCCTTCAAAAACAAAACACACAAAAAAAGGTTTCCATGATTCAACTTAATTCTTCTAATTGCTCCTCTTCCATGGACAGTTCTTTGCCACCGATCAATAGTCATCCACAAACTTAAAGGAATCAAATAAGTTCCACAACATTAGATCCTTTGAAACTTGAATTATAATTTTCACATAGTCATGTTTTCTAGAAATAAATCGTTATATATATATATATATATATATATATATATATATATATATATATTTA
>Ga0228710_1009526_pt1 | contig 13422 bp, 8 predicted proteins | sample MedpolnodulmetaG_FD_177995 | JGI IMG/M metagenome (GOLD analysis project Ga0228710, IMG submission 177995) | Root nodule microbial communities from Medicago polymorpha collected in Santa Monica, California, United States - pink nodules | ecosystem: Host-associated > Plants > Roots > Nodule...
AAAAAAAAAAAAACATTTAGACGCATTTGATGTTACATGACAAATATACATAGTGAATATGAACTAGCTTTCTATTTTATTGTGTGGAGAATGTATTATGACAGGCTTAAGTGTAAACTTGGTATGCATTATTTGTCACTATGAGGTTCATTTATCGTACTTTTAACAATATTTAGTTTATATCGCATTGTCGGAGATATTACATGTATTATGAATCTCTTAAAATACTGATGTTAAATATATCGCACGGGGTCGCACTTGGGTGCCTTTGGCTTCGGTGTCTTTCGATGTCTTTGTCTCTATCTCTCTCCTAACCAATAATTCTCTCTCATCAAAATAATTTATTTTAATCATTCCATCATCACTCTCTTTCCTCTAAAATACACTAAAGTCACCCAACACAAAGTCATTGAAGTCCCACCCTATCGCACGGGGTGGACGATCTAGTCAATTCTACATATGAGACACAAAACCGGTCAAAAAAATTTTAGGGTTAGGTTAAATATGTTTTTAGTTTGCGCCTCTTTAAAAAATAGTCCATATATTTCATTAAATATTTTTAAAATCCTCACATTTTATCTCCGTTATCAAAATTAGTCTTTGATGTTAATTCTCTAATAGAATGTTGATGTGGCAATTAGTGTGTCCCAATTATTTTAAGGTTAAATATATTTTTGGACCCTAAAACATATGTAACCCTAAAATAATTGGGACCCACTAACTACCACATCAGCATTCCGTTAGAGAATTAACAACAGTGACTAATTTTGATAACGAAGATAAAATGTGAGGATTTTAAAAACATTTAATGAAATGTAGAGACTATTCTTCAAAGAAACACAAAATGTAAGAACTAGAAACATATTTAACTTTTTTTTTTATATAAACTCAACAATATGTATTCATTCAAATTAATAAAATTGATAGAGTACATCAGATACAACTATATGTTTAATATCACTGAAATAATAAATGGTGGATGTGCTACTAAACTCGCATCATCAAAATTAATAGCATACAATATCAAAATGTCTACAAATAATATGACAAAATCCAAGTGACCAGAATACACATGTTTCCGAATTTGCAACGTTGACGCTCAAATCATTGATTGAATATGTAATTAATTAAATCCAATTTTTGAATAGGAACCAAACAAACGCCGCAACAAACGTGAAACCAATCAATGTCGCACAAGACGATGAACTCATGAAAAGAGACAAAAGATAAACTTGATAGGTGTGAAAACCACTTATTTAGGTTTAAAGAAATAGAAAAAGAAGCAAAGGGGTGATTCTAGGTCCAAAAAATGACCTAAAACCACCTCTTCTCAATGAATAGAGGAGAAAATACCTTTAAAAAATGTAAAGTTTTTCTCACCGAAAAACTAGGGTCAACAAGAAAACAATTATAACGATCCAATTTTTAAAACATTGTTTATTATGAATGAAATACACAAGTTTGCTTGCATAAAATCAACTCTACACTTATATATCAAATTTTCTTTTTCAAAAACGGAACCAAACATACACTTGTTCATTTGAGAACCATTACTTTTTCTTTCACTTCAAAATATACCACTAACAACAACAATTATAAACTGCTTTTGTTTTTATGAGAACTATTTGAGTTTGAGATGTTGGTGTGATAAAATCATAAATAGCTGTCTCCTAAGTACAATACAGATATGGTAGAAAGATTTGCTCAGAAAATATTATAGAGACATTTGCTATGCTGAGGATTAATTTTGAATTTGCAATTTACGATTTCTTAAACAGTTGCGGTGTGTGAAATTTTGACGTTAAATAAATATGCTATGATCAAATACTTTTGAAAAAAAAATTAACTCTTTTTTTTAAGCGAAAATTAACTCTTATAATAGTGTCAAATAGTTTTTTCTATTATAGTGTAGTTGTTCTTATTTTAATTAGATTTAATATTTTTTAGTCATTAATTTAAATAATAAAGTAAAAGTGATAAGATTATAAATATAATAATATAAAAGAAGGATAGAATTGTAAGTGAAAAAACTAGGGTTAATTATGTTTTTGTTCTCTAAAGATATACCAACTTTTCGTTTTAGTCCCTATAAATATTTCTTTTAACTTTTTAGTTCGTATAAAATTTTCAATCATTACTTTTGGTCTCTATTTTAAAGTATATTTTTGTATTTTTTAATGAAATTGTGCAGAAATGTAAAAAATATTGTAAAAATCACTCCAAAAACAAAATAGATTTTTTTCGCAAAACATGAATTAAATATGAATTGTTTACTGAAAAAAATATAAAAATTCATATTTAACTCATGTTTTGGTAAAAAATTCTAAATTTTTTTGGGAAAGATCCTTATAATATTATGCATTTTTTTGCAAACTTTTATTGAGAAATATGAATTCTACATATGTGTTTACTTAAAAAGAGACACCAAAAATAATGATTGAAAATTTTATTGGGACTAAAAGTTGAAGGAAAATTTTAGAAAGACTAAAATAAAAAATTAATATATTCATAGGATCAAAAACATATTTAATCCAAAAAAACCTAACATATCCCATATATAGGTATGTGAATTATTCTAATGAACCAGGTATAAAAATACATAATGTGTGAATACGTGTTTTATAAAGAATGACAAGCGAGCAATCCCATTAAATTAAGACAAGCAAAAGCAAATGTTGGAGACGGTGATTTGATTCCAACCTTGAAAGTCAATAAGATGGAATCACGGTTATATTCTCCTTGATTCCTAACTTAATTAAAATTATAAAAATCCTAATCATCATGTTACTTGGATTATTTTATTGTTGTCGTTTCATTTGGAATATGGTCATGCTTGAATTTTTTAATGTTTGGTAGTTAGTTGGTTTTGGATCTGAATATTTAATGTAAAGTGTGTATTATCAACAATTAATGAATCAAATACGAATTTTATAGATAAACCATAATAAATTATGCTTAGTTTGGGTGTCTCATTTCGAGTTTAACCCAACCTTATTTGACGAATTAGCAAAAATAATTTAATTATTAGTTAGCCACTAGTTGATTTTTTATGAAGGAACTAATTACTAGTTGATGTACGGTTGTGTATTTGCACGCAAAGTCTACTTTTGCAAAAAAAAATTATATTATACATCGTCTTAATCCATTAATATATTCATATTTTTTTCACACACTTTCTCTTTTTAATAAATTTAATATGTTATATTTCTCTCGTAACAAACATTTGTTAGTTACTATCCTTTACTCCAACAAATTTCTGATTTTTTTTTTGCACACTTTCTCTCATAATAAACAATTGTCAATTTTCTAAAGATTGTTTGTCAAACGAGTCTTTAACTATTTCTCCTTCTTCACCTCCATCAGTCGTTCCAATTAGTCTTCCACTATTTCTTCCTTTTGAACATTCATGGAGTCTTTTATTTTATTTTTCTCTCAAATTTGTTCTTATACTTTGCACTTGAAATTTTTAACAATAACTACTTATCTTATTTATAGAATTTTAACTATTGACGGAACCATTATTACAAGTTACAAATTTTGTTTAAATTTTAAGATAACAAGAAACAAACTTTGTTTAAAAAAACAAACTTTAGTTTTCCAAATATATAGCATTAATTAGTTTTATTGAAGAAATAAGAGTAATTGACAAAGAGTTTAATTGACAAATCGTATCCTTAAAATATCAAAACGACTATCAAATATAAACGAAAAAATTGTAGTAAAACGACACTTATTTTGCTATAATAATAAAATTTGTAGTAAAACGACACTTATTTTGCTATAATAATAAAGTGTAAAAAATTGATTGAGGGTATATTTGGGATAATGAAAAAGTAAGTATAAATATATATATACTCATTTAGTTTGTTACATGTTTTAAATTACAAAGGAAAAAACCAAACATATATATTCACCAAACTCTTGACCCGCGCTATCGCGCAGGTCTGTCATAGACTTTTGATCAGTACATTTCGATAGCTATCAACATAAACATATTTTAAAAAATATATCATTATAGGATGGCATACATCATGGATCAAAGTACATTTTGAAAAACATCTGTATAAACTATACTAGATGTGACATAGCTATCTTCCCCTTCATCATCAACGATCAATATCTTCAAGCCACTCATAAATGGGATCTCAGAGTAAACTCTATAAAGATTGGCACTCAACTAACATATTAAATGAATCAGTAGTTGAACTAAATGCTTGAAGGGAACATTTATTTAGACTTAAAAACGTGCAAGGTATAATAACATAAGCATATATAGGTGCTTTTAGGAAGTAACTTAATAAATGAATAGGCTTAGGTTATGGTCTTCAACAAAAAAAAACATGCAAGACTTAGATTTATAGGATCATGTAGGAATAGGATCACGTAGGATACTTGTAGTTGTAATCCTCTCTTTAAGGAAACACATGTTTTAATGACTTCTTTGGATAAAATTAATTATGGACAATTGAGGTAGTTGCATATGCTTTTTTGTTTTGTAGAGCATACAATCCAATGGTTTCAGTAATTATTGTTTGCAAGGCATGGTTGTTTTTTTATTTATTTAAGAAAGACATGGCTGTTAGGCATGGCAGATTTATAGAGAAGACTTGGAAGGTAAAGAATTTCTTATAGGCATGCATATCCTTATCCTTATCCTTATTATCTAATCTTACTGTATAATGTAAACAACTTTGCACAACCCTAAACCTAATTTGTGAGCGAGAAATCTGCTTTGTTAACTCATTTAATGACATTTTCAAAATTCAAATTCGTTTCACTGTAACCTTGCTCGGTTAACCCTTCCTTTACCTATTAAATGAACATTATTGCTCACACTCTCTTCAATAGGTATTAAGTACAGAGTCTTCATATTCATCTTCCAATACATAGTCTCTTTCTCATCTTCCCTAGGTATTAAGTACACTGCTCAATACACACCAGGCAGTCTCTTTCTCATATGTTCCTCTCTCTCCATCTCTCATTTTACCTAGATTCCAATTGTTAACAGCCCCCCCCACCCCCCTCTCTCTCTCTCTCATGGGTATGATTCGCAAAAAACTTTGATACGGCCGAGCAACGTGACGAAATTGATGCAAAGGAGATCAAGTGATTTCAGAAGCTGCGAAGAAGGAAGATGATTCGGTGAAGCGGGTGAGAAGCTACGACCACCGTGTCAAGGATTTTTCGCCGTCTCTATGAATCAGCCTCCCCATGGGCAGAGTAACTTCCTCAATAGCTGCAAAGTTCACTTTCTGTGAGTGTATCTAAATCCACCACCACCGCCGCAAACAGTCCTTCACTGCGACAAAGCTTTCGATTCCGGAAGTTCCGATGAAGGAAAACGTGGATGTAGTGAAGGTGAAAACAAGAAGAGGGAATGAAATCGCGTTGGTGTATGTTAAGTATCATAGACAGTTCACATACACTTCACAATAATTTCATTTACTTTGACTACTCTATAACATACTTATATAATTTTGTATATTGTAGGTCCTTGCCTACATTGGGTTTTCTCAGCTCCAATTGGATAGTGGAACAACCGTTCTAGGATGGTTGACGAATGCGGGAATTTGTAGTTCGTTCTGTCAAGCGGACCATTGAAGACATTGATGTGATTAAGTGGTTTATGGTTCTTCATGAACCATTAAGGTATCAGCTTCATAAAATCATAGATTTATTTATAAGCAAATTATCATGAGATATTAATTTCATTATTTCTTACCTATAGACAAGTAACGAGGAAGAGGATACATAGTATAATCAGGACCTTGCTGGGCAATATGGTAGGAAGGATCCGCCAAAATGATTTACACAAATACTTATATAATGTTTATGTGGTTTTATTGCTAAGAATGTTAAAGCTATGTATTTTGACATAAACACTTCAAGAATGGTGGATGCATTTGTTGCTGCAGAATCTCTTTTGTTTTAACAGGTTGTATATCACTGTTTTTAGAATTTGTTTAGTTGCAACCTACCAATGTGACTCTTTTGCTTTTGTTTGTTTTGGTTTTTGGATAGTAAAATTAAAGGATGTTTGCAGGAGCTGTCTGAATCAGGAAGCAATTTATTCAAAGCTGATAGGGGATGAAAGGATTACATCTGGTCTTATTCTAGGTTTTCACTATAAAATTGGTGATAAATCTGGTGTAGATTTTGTTAATGTTGATGTTAGAATTTCGATTTGATTTGTGTTTGATAGAGTGACCGTATACAAATTTGGACGAGGTGTATGAAGTAGTAGTCAAACCTGTACTGGAATCAGCCATAGAATGGGTTTCAAAATTGGAGAAATCGGATGTGATATTTTTAGGTTTTTGAAATTTAGTATCAACTATGAGTCATTCAGTTTGATGAAATCTTCTTTACATTCTAATTGTTCGATAAAAAAATCACAAGAACTTACTTGAGGCAAGTCTCATTCTTATTTTTTATTTTTTTGGTACAACATTCTTATTCTCATTCTTATTTGAAGTACTTATTTGAATGTGATATTTAAAGTGCATTCTTTGCTCAGTGAATGTAAGTGATATTGTCTTATTATAAGACATACTTTGTTTTTGTGAATCCTTTGTTTGCATATAATTTATTTCTTTTGTATTATGTTTGGACCTCCAATTTCTGTTTAAGTGTTATTTTAAGTTTGAAATTAATAGAAGCTGTTTTTTTATTTTTTATGTTCATATATCCTTTATTGTTAAAATATACAACAGAAAAAATAAATTTATAGAAAAATGTCTTATGCTCAAACTTTTCTCTTTGTGCAGGTTTGATGACATATAATTTATTTGGCAGCATATAACTTCTTTTGTTGAAGGTCTTGGTATAATTTACTTTATACCATTTAGTTTACATAATTTAGTTTTTGTCAACTTTTGAACTGTAGGTAAGTTATACACACATAAATTAATAAGATATAGCAATATGTTTATCAAATCAGTATAGCTATTAGAAGAGATCCAAGTTCTATCTTGGAGGTGGTTGTTGGGTAGAGAAGATACCTCGGTATGTATGTTTTACGAATGGCAGTGGTGTCCGGAGGAATGTTTGAGGAGGTAAGGTCTTCTTGGCTGGTTTTTTGAGGCGTTTTTTCTGGCCTGTGTTCTGTTTCTGGTGCGGTTATGCAACTGCTGTTGCTGGGCGTTCTGGTGTTGCTGCATTGTGTTTTTCTGGTGCGGTTCTGCAGTGGGTTGTGTAGCAGCCCTTGCTGCTGTTTTTTTTTACTGGTTTGCGGTTGCCTGCTGGGTCTGTTGAGGGCATAGCTATGAGGCTGAACTCTTTTGATGGTTGTATTTATATTTCATAGTCATAGCTTAAGCTGGTTTTTGCGGAGTTTTTTTTGGGTTGGATGTTACGCCTATATGCGGCATCTTTGTATTTATTTTTCTCCACCTCTTTGCGTCTTGCCAAGAGTTTCGGTTTCAATAATATTTGCCATTATAAAAAAAAAGAAGATAAAGGCTACGTAAGCCCATGATATTACTACACCGTTTGGCAGGTGAAATGAATCTGAAATAGATTTAGTGATTCATTCTTTTTTATCAACCAAATTGATTACTATAGTCTTTAGAAATTTATATTACATAAATGAAAAAAATTTAAGGAAATTTTCTACAATGTACCAACATGAACCACTTTTTTAATGTAATTTTATTATTTGCATTGTATTTCGCATCATAAGCACATTATTTTCTATATATTTGAATGTTATGTTTAAATAAATATGACTCGTGCGGCAGCACGGGTGCAAGGTCTAGTTTAACATAATAGAGTAATCAACACTTGAGAGAAAACTTATCTTATTAACAATCAAAATAATCATTCGGTTTTTGGTTTGAAACAGTTACTCCCCAAGTCGAAATTGCAAGAAGCGTGCAATGCATAAGACCATCTTTATACATATGGTATCAATGTCATAACAGGTTCTCAATATAATTAAAAGAAATTTTTAGAATGGTATCAAAGCAATAGTTAATAGTTTTTTTACTTAGAATGAATATATGATAAGATAAAAATGTGAAAGTCAAATTAAATATCAGAATAGGACTTCTACATGAGGTATTCTTCAATGGTCACAAGACCAAATCAATTGTGTTTGGACACACATACATAAAAAGATGGTCCTTAAAATATTCAATCATTTTTTTTTATCAATTTCCTCTTTACTATTAAAAAAATATTTCTTTATGTGTATGTGACCAAACACTTTTAATTTGGTCATGTGACCATATTAAAATTTCTCCTTCTACATTGCAACTCAAAGCATAGACATGGAGTTTTGGCAAGAATAAGAGATTTGGAGCGTGGACAATGATCATAAGAACTTCAGTCTAAAAAGGAACGGAGGGAATAACATTTAATTCTCGACTATTACTTTTTTCACCATATTTACTTCTCACCCGCACTATAATTTTTACAAAAATGTCCATGAGATTTTGGATTATAAAATCCGAACACAGTTTGAATGTGTTCGAATTATATAATCCGAAATATGTTTATACATAACCAACAATCTGGACATCTCCCATTTCAACAATTTTTAATTTTGTTTTTAAAAACAAAAAAAAAAAGTAAAAAATAATCAAACATGTCAAATAAAATCACTTCTAAGGGAGTAAAAAATAAAGTAAAAAACAATATGAAACATGTCTGAGAATATGTAAAATTTTAAAAAAATGAAAAATGGGTCTAAACGATAGAATTTTATATTTTAAGGGACGGAGCACCGCAAGAAGTCTCTTTTAAGAGAGTCTTGATCCTTAATTTTTTCTTCTTCTATTATCTAGGGATGTTTTGGAGCAATATGATTAAGTACCAAAAACCAGATTTTTGATTTAGAACAACTAACAATGATTTAAAACAGAAGCATACGAGTTATGAAGATTAATATAGTCCTTAAACTGGTTATCCATGTTACAAACATATTCATAATTTATGCTGATACAATTTGGATTATATAATCCGAACTGTTTTCCCTTGGAAAAAGGTGTGTAGGGGTGTTCAGATTCTATAATCTTAAAAAAGCAAGGAACAACCCTATTTTTTTGAGGTTTTCGGATTATAAAATTCGATGAAAAAATCATTACTTTCACCCTATAACAAAAGAAAAACTCAATTCAGATTATAAAATCCGAAAATCACATGAGCATTCTCGTAAAACAAATAGGGCACGCGAGAGATGGATAGGTGGAAAACATATAGGACCCAACTAAGATCTATTGGGCTCGAAAATACTGAATGAGTTGAGCTCATCGTGAATGTACCGGTGCTCCTTTCCAGGAATGAATTCTTCTTTTTACCCAAATGGTTTCGCTCATTCCCAAGTGAAATTCCATATTTACCCTTACGCATGTTAACTCACGCCAGTTATAATAGTAGCGTCACTTAAGCCACGCAGCGTGAGTTAAGTCACGTAGTGTGAGTTAACTCACGCTACGTGCTGTTCTTAGCCCAAACAGAGCCTCATTTTCAAAAACACACTCAAATCTCTCTCAAATTACTCAACTCCAAAATTCCTTCAACTTTAAATCAAACAACACTCCAATAACAAGAACAAGTAAGCTTTCACTTAAATTATGTTGGTATGATAGATTTTTTAACTTAATCTAGAATTTTTTAGGTTTAATGTTTTGTTAAAATTTTAATTTTTTTTGCAAGAAATGATAGAATGTTACATGCAAATGACTTATAGTGCTTAATTGTTATGATGTTTAGATGTTTGCATGATTATGTTAGATTTTTTACACTTAGATTAGATTTTTTTTAGATTTAAGGTTTGTTTAAATTTTGTTTTTTTTGCAAGATATGATACAATGTTACATGCAAATGACTTATATTGCTTAATTATTTAGATGTTTGCATGTTTATGTTGTAGTTATCATTTTTAGGGTTTATGTATAATTTGCACTCCAAGTGTTTGATGAAATGTTTGAATGAATTTTGCATTGATTGTGTTTAATTTCTTATTGTGTAGTTTTAAAGCAATGGACGGGTGGATCGACGTTCATGTAGAATTCAACGGCGGAGAACCTCAAAGGTTGAAGGTTCAGTGCCTTAACGTAACGTTAAGAGGTCTCAAAGATCAACTGAATGAATTCACTCAAGCAGTCAACCCCAGAGACACGAGGAGGGTGGAATATAACGTCCAACGCTCGACAAGGAGAGAGTATCATTCACTTGGGTGGAGTTAAAGAACGACGAAAACGTGAAGAACATGTTTTGGGAGCACAACATGTTCCAGTGGATCGATATGCGGGTAACGTTGCTGAGATCAACTGAAGATATCATCAAAAGTTTGATTTATTCAATATTAATAATTATTTGATTGTATTTATTCAATACATAAACATAAAATAAATACAAATAAAAAACAAAATTAATAAATATAACTCTCGTTTTATTAATATCATTCAAACATTACAATAAGCAATACATATATTTTATTTGAATTCACTAATCTACTTAATATCTTTTTACCCTTTTGGGGTAAAAAGTAATTTTCACCTTCTTCGGTATATACCAATAGCTCTTGGGAAAAATAGTGATCCGTCCTGTTGGAGAAAAAGACATCAAGATCCCTTGAGGTAAATTTAAATTTGGTTCCTTTTATACCCCATGATGATTCTTTTTACCCACAGTAGAAAGATTTTGAGAGTAAAAGGACGCAAACCTAATTTTACCTCAAGGGATGATGCCCTTTTCCCCAACACGGCGGACCATACTTCCCCCAAAAGCCACTCGTATATACCTAAAGGGGTATAAAGAGCCTAGAGACTATAGAAGCAAAAAAGAAGAAGAAAAAGGGGGAGAGAGTGGGAGGAGATAATGTGAAGAAACGATAAAGTTTGTGAGGGTATTTATAGGTGGTTTAAGGTAGCATAACATTTAATGAGGTCAAAAAACGTGAAAAAACTTTAAAAGAAAGTGTAAAAACCATTAAAATGCATTGACCACCGTCCAAAAAACGTGTGTTATTGAGTTGTAACCACCGGCCAACTAGCGCGAGTTAACTCACACTGAGCTATAACGTGCGTGAAATACACTAGAATAACTTAGGTCACGTAAGGGCATTTTGAACATTTACTTTGGGAATGAGCGAAACAGTTTGGGTAAAGAGCAGAATTCTCCACTAATCAGAATCAGAAGAAGAAGCACAGGCGATTTCATCGTCACCGGTAACGTTGTTTGGGGAGAGAAATGGCGAATCAAGGTGCTAAGAAACGGAAGGAAGAGAACTCTCGTCACATCACCAAGCTCCGCCATATCATCATCGCCTGCAACGTACTCTTTCTCTCTCTCTCTCTCTCTCAGATTTCAATTTCAATTCACTTTGCTAGTTTTTTTTTTAATTGTTAAATTTTCTAGAATTGAATAGTAATTGATGAAATCTATTAGTCATTGACATGAAATTATTGATGCATGTGAATATAATTAAGTTACTGTTGTTCAAATTAAGCTATTGATTATTGATATTGAATACTGATTACCTGATTGGTTGGTTTATTATTGAACAGGTTATTTATGTAATAATTAGGATGTTAATCTTCCATTCCAGCTTCACCTGGAAGCATTGGATTGGCTTGGTTGTGACTTCTCTAGCTTATTATTTTCCCTATCAACAACTTGCTAAGATGGCAAAACCTAGTTATACCCAAGACGGTGAGCTTTTAGATGGTGGTTTTGATATGACTACTGGTGGAGTTTGCGGGTATGACTCTGTCTTGTCTTTTCTTGCGGTATCTGTAAAGATCTCCATAAGCACTTATGGAAAATGAGCATTTTAACAGATATCACAGTAACTGAGTTGTTTAAATGATAGCTTCTTATACAAGTTAAAAGTAGTTTATTAATCTCATTTTTTTCGTAAGTTCACCCGTTTAACTCATCCTTTTAAGCCTATAAGCTTATAAGGACTTTTTCATGGGTCTCCATAAACTTATTTTAGCAGGGAAACTCCTGTAAGTTAGAAGCTAATCCAAATTGTGCCTTTTGGAATCACTGTACCTTGATTTAAAAAATTATAGTGAATTCGTGCCAATGGTTTTTGGACTTAATCTTTTGTAGTTTTTCTGTCTGGTTATTTTTGCGAATAACATCGTACCCGGTGTTGAAAGTTTTTGAAGCTCTTAAAGTTGTATGAACTGTATTCTCCATTTTACTGAAACTAAAATGAAAATGAATAAAATTAGCAATTTCTGTCATCATGCAAAAATGGCTGACAGATATAACTGTTGAACAAAAGTGCTGTGTATATATTGTAGGCTGTAGCCTTTGGAATTTGGTCCCGGGATGAATCTAAAACTTGTTCATAGTCAGGTAATCCCATAGGTCTAGGGAACTCTTATTTGAAACCAAACTATATAGATAAAAATGAAGTTCAGATACATTGAATGTTTTGCTATCTTCTGATTGTATGGTAATTCTTCACTTACTCTTGGCTATATTTTGCAGCTATTTACATGATGTTATCTACATAACATGCTTTGTGCAAGTCGCTTCCATCATCTCTGGAAAGTTCTGGTACATATATCTTGTGGTAAGTTCCAATCTTCTCCTAATTAACCTTATGGTTGGCTCTACTAGCACAAAACTGTGGTTTACTTTTAGAATGTAGGACTGTAATTGTTAGTGTTGTAGTCGCACACTCCGACTGGTACCACTTCAAAGAATGTAGACTTAGCTACAAAGATCTGTCATCTACAAGGTTTGGCAGTGTGCGAGTGTGTACACAGTTGTTCTGTTGTAAAAATAATAATTTGCCGTAAAGAGGAGTTATCTAGGGCTCTGGTAAAAAGGAAGGAGCAAGTGGAAGAAATAGAGGACTTTGAGAGGGGAGGACTTTGGAAAAAGGGAAGGAGCAAGTGGAAGAAATAGAGGACTTTGAGAGGTGAGGGCTTCAGGGGGTTCATTTTTCTGTATTATACAAAATCCTTTTCATTTGGGGGAACTCAAAAATTTATTGGAGGAGGATTTTTTAGGGTTTTGGGGGGTTTATATGAAAACTTCAAATTTAATCCATGTTGTTATAATATTCTGAAAATTAAAAATACATCAATCATAAACATTAGTCTATCCTTCTCTAAAAAAATACTCTTTTCAAAAAATGTGAATCATTTCTCTGTTTTCCCTATATTTCCCACCCCCCAAAGCCCTCTCCTCCCCTCCAAACTCCCAAACAAAGCATATAGGTTCATTAGATTTGCTTATTAGTGCATGTCTGGAAGAAAGTACATACTGAGAACATTTATGTGCCATAAAGCAACAAACTTGAAGGAAAAGGGATTGGATCGCTTAACAGGAGGAGGTGCACAAAACAATGTGCGCTTTATCATTTAGCTCCTAGTGACTTCTCTCAAAATGGCACAGTATTTATTTATGGGTTAATAGGCTTTCACCCCCCTGCCATATGGGCGCATTTTGGTT
>Ga0228710_1009527_pt1 | contig 13420 bp, 3 predicted proteins | sample MedpolnodulmetaG_FD_177995 | JGI IMG/M metagenome (GOLD analysis project Ga0228710, IMG submission 177995) | Root nodule microbial communities from Medicago polymorpha collected in Santa Monica, California, United States - pink nodules | ecosystem: Host-associated > Plants > Roots > Nodule...
AAAATAAAAAAAAAAAAATATATATATATATATATATATATATATATATATATATATATATATATGTGTGTGTGTGTGTGTGTGTGTGTGTGTGTGTGTGTGTGTTTTTCCCTTATCATTCACAGCGTGAGTTAACTCACGCTAAGCTGTATCACCTACAACAAAAAATGACGAACCAACCAGAAAAACCAACAAAAATGGATGAGTTTTGATGATACATTACCTATTCTTTGATGCTTGATGAGTATAGAAACCTGCTTCCTGACAATTTGCAATGATTTGGAATGAAGATTTTGACCCAAAAAATCACACTTTTTGGAGGTGGTGGGAAAGAAAAATGGAGCGGTGAATATGGATTGTTGGGTTTTGTTCGAAAACAATACTCAACGTGAGTTAACTCACACAGGGGCATAACGGTCATTTCAATTGGGAGCGAGCAATTTTTGTTGGGTAAAGAGTAGAACTCTAAAGAAAACTACCCCTTTCAACACTTTTGGGTCGAACTTTTCTTTCCAAAAATACCCTCAATTTTCAACACAATTAACACATGTAACAAATAGATAAAAATAAATTTAAATATTAAAACAAATGTAACAAACATGATATAAATATATATATATATATATATCTGTGTGTGTGTGTGTTTTTTTTCCCTTATCATTTAAAAAGTATAACAAACTAGATGTTTATATTTATACTTACTTTTTCATTATCTCAATTATACCCTTAAACAAATATTTTTATTGTAAAGATCGTTGTTGGTGTCATTAAAGAAACAAAATTAGATGTCCCTGTGAACTTAGCTCAGTTGTTAAGGACAATGCATAATATATGCAAGGTATAGAGTTCGAATCCCGGCCACCACCAAAAAAAAATTTATATTATATTTTTTTGTTATATTGTTGGTTTCATCTATACTATATTCTATACTATATATAAAGAAAATTACCCCTTGCAACACTTTTGAGTTGGACTTTTCTTTCCAAAAATACCCTCAATTTTCAATACAAATAACACATGTAACAAATAGATAAGAATAATTTAAATATAAAAAAAAATAAAAAAAACATAATATAAATATATATATATATATATATATATATATATATGTCTGTTTTTTTCCCTTATCATTTAAAAAGTGTAACAAACTAGATGCATATATTTATACTTACTTTTTCATTATCCCAATTTTACCCTTAATCAAATTTTTCTATAATAAAGATCGTTGTTGGTGTCATTAAACAAAAGGATTTAAATTATATTTTTGTGTTACATTGTTCGTGTCATCCTTATTTCTTAATTTTATTAGGTCTGCAACAACTTAACCTAATAATTTTCCTCTAAAATGCTGCATTAGGTTAGCAGCAACTTAACCTAACAAATTCCATCTAAAATGCAGCGCACCAATTTAACCTAACAAATTCCTTCTAAAATGCAGCAATCCCTAATATTTCTCCTCACTGATGAGCTTTTCATTCCTATATCATGTTGTGTCATCGTCTGTGTATATCTATTGTTTCTGTAAAAAAAAAAATCAAGTTGTTGTACACTTATTTAATACGTTTACAAACAGAATACCCTAATTTCCATCCAAACTCGGCTACCCTAATTTCCATGCAAACTCGGCTATATATAGCAAACCCTAAACCATGCTTCTCTCAACAAAAAAAAACCTAAACCGTGGTAAATTACAAACTCGGCTACCCTAATTTTCATGCAAACTCGGCTATATATAGCAAACCCTAAACCGTGTTTCTCTAAAAAAAACCTAAACCGTGGTGCAGAAGAATCATATATTTTGATATTTTGATTTTTACAAATGGAAGGACGTGACCTTACAACCTTCCTCTCATACCACTGCTTAACTGGTATTCTAATTTAACATGTATTTTATCCATATGCATATTTTTTTGAGAATTGAAATTTTCTTTTATAATATTTTCAGATTTTATACATTTTATGAAGTGTTTTATTTTGTCTATTATGGATTATCACATGTTCTTTTTTTCACCGTTACCAATTATATATTGCATTTTATTCTTCGTATGTCAATCCCTTAAAAATAAACCCGTGCGGCCCACGAGTTTACAATCTAGTTGCAATAAATAATGTTTGGTTTGTTATAACTTGAAAGCAACAAACATTTAAATTTTTGTTTTAATCCAAATCAAAATTTCATAAAAAAATAATTTCCAAACGTTAACGTAATAAAATAATCGGAAAGACGGGCACGTAAGTGCCCGTCTTTTCGCTTGTCTCGATAGTATTGCTTAAGTAGGAGTTATAGTCTTTTAGAAAGCATTAACATATTGAATTTTCTGTTTAGGGTCAGAATAGGATTCATTATTGAGTTATGTTAGAGTTATGTTTATACTAACCTCTAGGTTAGGGAATTAATGCCTAGGATTTTGAGTTCTTCGTCAATAATATCATCTTCCTCTATAACTATAACCCTTTGGTGTCTATATGGGCATTGATGTCTAGGATGAAAAGCTCCTCCACATTTAAAACACAATCCTTTTTTATGCCGATCAGCGATCTCTTGTGAGGTAAGGTGCCTAAACCCTTTGTCTCGGATTCCTTGTTCCCTTTGGTCACCAGGTTTTTGAGTTTTGTTACCAGAGAAATTTCCACTGCGCTCCCATTGATCCTTCCTATATTTGATATATAATCCATCGTTGCCACTAGAGCGTCCGTTGTAAGGTGAGCTACCACGTTTGTGGAAATTTCCACGGTTCTGATTGCCCACATTATAGTTAGGTTTCCTTGAAATGCCATAGGTTGACCTCCCTACGACCTCGTGTTCTACAACCTTTGCTAAATTCATTAGGCGATGATGTGAGATTGGTCCTAATGTACTAAGGCTCTGGACACGTCCTCAAATTTCTTCCTTCAGGAAGTGGATAAAGTATCCAATGAATTTTTTCATCACACAAACTTGGCACTTATGAAAACCAAAGAGGAAAGAACGTCACTTAAGTGATGATACATTGGCAGGACAAGCCACTTGAAGAGGCCACATGGGAAGACGCTGAGACTAGAAATCACTGGTTCCCTACACTCAACCTTAGGGACAACGTTGTGATTCAAGGAGCGGATATTGATGGGAACGCTAATAATAAGAAAGGGTACTGTAGGATGACCAAAGATATGAAGATTTTATAAAAGAAAAGATAAGAAGATTAGTGGTTGAAGTTACGAGTGAGGAGCCTTAGCCTTAGTAAAATATAGGATGTCTATGTAGAAATACTTTACTAGTTATTTAAGAGCTTATCTCTTATTAGTAGGTTTATCTCTTTAGTAGGTATTATTTAATATTCTCACTTTGGTCAAAATATTTTATTTGAAAAATTAATAATTGAATCCGATTTCTTTTGAATCTCACTTTGGACAAACTTTTTTATTTGGAAAATTATGAATTGCGTCCGATTTATTCTGAACAATTTTATTTGGAAATATTTAAAAAAGAAATTATTTTAGTGATCGAATAATTGTATTTGTATTTTTATTTCGGATTTTAGTCGTATTTAGCTTTCCTCAAAACAAAAAAAAAAGAAGCTAACAGCTAGGCCTCAATGCTAATATTTTAGTCATTGGACTTTGTCAATGAATGTATTCTCACTTTGGTTAAAATATTTTATTTGGAAAATTAATAATTGAATCTGATTTCTTTTGAATCTCACTTTAGACAAACTATTTTATTTGGAAAATTAAGAAATGCATCCGATTTATTTTGACCAATTTTATTTGGAATTTGGAAATATTTTTTTTAAAAAAATATTTTAGTGATTGAATAATTGTATTTGTATTTTTATTTCAGATTCTAGTCGTATATAGCTAACAGCTAGGCCTGCCTTAATGCTAAATATTTTAGTCATTAGACTTTGTCAATGAATGTTGTGATTGAAAATCAATCCGAATAACAAAATTACATTCTCACGTTGGTTAGTAAAAAAAAAAACATTCTCACTTTGGCCAAAATATTTTATTTGGAAAATTAACAATTGAATCCAATTTATTTTGAATCTCACTTTAGACAAACTATTTTATTTGCAAAATTAAGAATTGCATACGATTTATTTTGACCAATTTTATTTGGAAATATTTAAAATATAACATTATTCTGCTATAAATAATGCTACCAATTGTCAATCTTTCGAACAATCTCCGTTTCGTATAATCTTTTGTACGTGTTTGAGAAAATATCATCATGAAGCTTGGAAGCATCCTCTTACTGTTGTGGTCTTTCTTTGTTCTCTTTAGTCTCACTTACGAATTAGGTATTACAATTATTGTTGTTGTTGTTGTTAAATAAGTTTTTGGTGCCTATAAAATATTTAAATTTCATTTTTAGTCCCTCTATATTGTTAATTCGATCTTGTGATACATTTGAACTCTAATTTTTACGTAAAAAAACTTAAATGACTTAAAATATATTTTTATAATATTTTTGTTTCTTGTAATGTGTTAGATGTAGGGTACCCCGACATCAGATATTGTTCCTCACATATGCCGGACTTGTTTGGTACCTGTCTCGACGGTGGGATCGACTGCTATGACCATTTCAAGAGTCAGTATCCAAACAGTGTTCCTCGCCATTGTATATGTAACACTACTTCTAAGAAAACGCACACATGCACATGTTGTATCATTTGTGGATCAAAAGCTGATACTATAGATGATATTGATTATATTCCTCCTCAACAATGTTAACTATTAAAAGAATTTAATAATTACCTCACATACCTACCTTTGTATGTGTTATATTTTGGGCCTCAATTTTGACTTTATGTATGGTGTTTATTAGTTAAGTATGAAGCGTGACAAATCAAACGGCATAAATATTTATCACGTTTGGATGTGAGAATATGAGTTTCAACAAGGTTATAGAGTCGTATATGTACAAAATAAATTGACAGGAATTTTAAATTGACATGAAAACTAAAAATGCACTTTTTTTTAAACGAAACTAAAAATGCACTTAATAGTTGCCATGGGAATTAAAGACTTTTAAAGATTAATGCTTGAAAATTAAATGACTCAAAAGTAAATTTACGGGTTTACACTACTAGAAAAAGCAAAATTAGCGAGGGAAATTAGTGACGGAAAAAATGAAATTCCTTGGTCGCAAAATTTAGTGACGGAATTAGAGAGGGATTTCACGTTTTCCCTCACTAATTTTTGTTTTTTTAGTAGTGTTAGTAAACTTAGGGTTTATGAAATTTAGGGATTTTGAATTTTGTGTTTAGAAGATGGAAGTGAAAATATTTAAGGAGTTTGAAGATATATTTGAATGGACAATTTTTTTTATTTAGGGAAGAAGATGAAGAAGACGAAGATGTTCATATCGTTTATAAATTTATTTATTTTCATTAAAAAATATTTTATAAAATAAAGTTATTAATAAAATTAATTTTTCATGTTTTTTTTTATAGAAAAATGAACAAAAGGATTAACTTGTGCACGTTTTAATAGATAAAGGACCTAAATGAGACAAAAAAAGATAAAGGACTAATGTGTCACAAATAAATAAGATAAAGGACCTTTAGTGTAATCGGGGCCGTTCTTTGGGGAGTGCAGAGAGCTCAACCGAGCTGGGCCTCCCAAAGTGATGGGCCTCAAGAAAAAAATTATTGCTCAATATCCCCAACCCCACTCAAAAAAGAAAAATAAACATGTTTCAATTTCTAAGTAAAAAAATCATGTTCCATGTTTCTATTTCTAAGTTAAAAAAAAATGTCTTTAGTAAAAATTAGTAAAAATAATTGTTAATTTTGATTTCGGTGGCTAATAATCATATTTTTTTTGAACAAGGTGGCTAATAATCATTATACAAGTGTTATTTTCAATTTAAATAGAAGATTAATCTTTTAAAAAAATTGTACGTTTTTTTATTAGGGGCCTATTTTTACTATGAGAGTTGAGCCTCCAGTTTCGTAGGGACGGCTCTGAGTGTAATTTTGCCATCATTCTTTCAAAAAAAATATTTTCCCACTTAAAAAGAGATATTTTGATTTTTTTGTTGAAAAGGAATTAATTAAAATTTAGAAAAGGAAGTGTTAATTTTGATATATGAACAAAATATGGATTGATAGTTTAGTGCTGAATGATAAAAATAATAAGTTTTGAAATATATATTAGAATAGGAAGCCTGCAACTTATTTGATATATCGTAGCATAAAATTCGATTTCTTATTCTCCAACAATGTCATCTCTATTTTATCCTATCATTACGATTGTATTAAATACAGCTTTCATTAAACTTGTGGAACTACCTAAAAAGCCTACGGTATTTGGGTGCAAGGATATTTAAGCGGAAGATGTTTCGAGGTTTGAATAGGTAAAGGTAAAATCTTATGGGACTATAAATTGTAGATGGATGCAAGGTCAAGCAGCTAGGTGGCGGATGCATAAATAGACATTATTACTACTGATTTTAATTTTAAGTAAGGTGGAGATTTGTGATGATTGACTTGAAAATTAGCATAAAATAATATAAGTTTTCTTCTTAATGTTCACGGCTGCAATTTTGTGCCTAGGTGTGGCATTTTTGTGCCCAGACGTATAATTGTGCCCAAGTGCAGCGCCTACGCTTAGCGGGACAATAGTATATATAAAAATCTGTTTTCTCTTTTTGGCAAAAGTGAAAAGTAAAGGTTTTGCAGCCAACACTAAATCTAGGGTTCAGAGAGAATTCTTAGGCTTTCCCTTGGTAAGAGCTTTAGGGTTGGGAGAATCATCATTGGATTCACATCATAGAGTCTCTTGGTCACATGATGAGATTCAGGAAAAGGTAGAATTAGGTTTGAAGACTGATTCTTGTAATTTCTTTTGAAATATCTTCGTAAAGTTACTCTCTTGATTAGTGGAACTATTGCTCTCTCCTCTAGAGCAGGTCATTATTGGACCGAATTGGATAAAGAAAAATTGCGTGTTTTTTCTTCCTCTTTCTCCTTCGTATTGCTGCTTATTTTGGTCGTGATTATTATTGTGTTCCCTTTTGGTTTGGTTTTGGTTGCTATTAATTTGCTCCACATAGTATTGGTGCTACTCCTTTTGAATTCACGACAAACATGAAGGGAAAAGAGAGGGTGGATACGAGTTCAGCATAAAGAAAGGGAGGAATGTTTTTATTTTTATTTCATTGTCTCACACAATCATTACGCATATCAAGCTTCCATGTGCTTACGTTTTGTTTTTCATCTCATAGGCAACAAAAAAATGAAAGCATAATGAGGGAGGGAGAGTTCTACCCTATTTTAGGGAATCTCCAACGCCTTGTTCTACAAATTTAAAGACATCCAAAAATTGTTGTTCCTGTTTTTCAGCATTTGAGAACATCTGCATTGGAAAACTGTTCAAACAACTATATTAATGCGATTTCGGATTTTCATACAAGATCTATACATCTTTGTTTAACAAAAATGTGACTCTTTACTATTGCATTTTATAACATAAAAATGTTTATTGTCATATAGTCTATGTTACATTTCTAAGTTTGAGTTTGGAATGTATTTGAAAATAAAGAATGAAGCTAGTCTGATTTTCTTATGGATAGAAGTTGTTATTGTTTAGCTTCTATGTCATGATTTTCTTACAATTAACAAGAAGTCACTAATCTGACAAACTTTAAATCAGAACTTGAAATGACTGATTTGAAAATTCTCATACTGATGGGAACCCTAATAATAATAAGAGCATTATAGGAAGACCAAAAATATGGAGAGTTTATAAAAGAAAAGATAAGACGACTAGTGGCAGAAGTTACTAGTGAGGAGCCTTAGTAAAATATAGGGTGTCAAAGTAGAAATATTTTACTAGTATTATATATCTTCTAGAAAGATTTTATTCAGAGCTTATCTCTTAGTAGTAGGTTTATCTCTATAGTAGCATTTAAGTAGGAGTTATAGTCTTTAAGAAAACATTGACATATTGAGTTTTCTGTTCAGGGTCAGAGTAGGATTCCTCTTTGAGTTATGTCAGAGCTTTGTTTATGCTAACCTCTAGGTTAGCGAATTAGTGTCTAGGATTTTGAGTTCTTCGACAATGACCTCATCTTCCTCTGTAACTATAACCTGTAGATGTCCATATGGGTAGGGGTGGGCAAAAAAACCAAAAACTGAACTGAACTGCTGAAACAGATCAGTTCAGTTCAAAACAGTTCAGTTCGATTCGAAACAGTTCAGTTCAGTTCGGTAACTAAAATTCAATTTCATTTGTTTTTTTCATATTTTTTTCAAAGGTATTAATAATAACAGTTCAGTTCAGTTCGGTTTGAAACAGTTCAGTTCGGTTCGAAATGCAAATAGTTCAGTTCAGTTATTTTAAATTTAGCAAACAGTTCAGTTCAGTTCGGTTCAGTTTTTATCCCGAACTGAACCATGCCCACCCCTACATATGGGCATTGATGTCTAAGATGAAAAGCTCCTCCACATTTAAAACACAATCCTTTTTTACGCCAATCAACAATCTCTTGTGAGGTAAGGTGCCTAAACCCTTTCTCTCGGTTTCCTTGCTCCCTTTGGTCACCAGGTTTTTGAGTTTTATTACCAGAGAAATTTCACCTGTGGTCCCATCGATCCTTCCTATATTTGATATATAATCCATCATTGCCACTAGAGCGTCCATTGTAAGGTGAGTTGTTTGGTTTGTGGAAATTTCCACGGTTAGGATTGCCCACATTATAGTTAAGTTTCCTTGAAATGCCATAGGTTGACCTCCCTTCGGCCTCGTTTTCTACAGCCTTTGCTAAATTCATTAGGCGATGACGTAAGATTGGTCCAAATGTAATAAGGCTACGGACACATCCTCGAATTTCTTCCTTCAGGCCATGGATAAAGTATCTAATGAATTGTTCATCAAACAAACATGGCACTTAGGAAAACCAAAGAGGAGAGAACGTCACTCAAGTGTTGATACATTGGTAGGGCAAACCGCTTGAAGAGGCCACTTGGGAAGACACCGAGACTATAACTCACTAGTTCCCTACACTCAACCTTGGGGGCAACGTTGTGATTGAAGGATCAGATATTGATGGGAACGCTAATAATAAGAAAGGGTACTATAGGATGACCAAACTATATATTGTTTCTTCCACATACATTTCTTGAGACCAAACTATATCTTGAGATCAAATGAACCTAGGAAACTAAAAAAAAAAGCCTAGTATTTCATGAAAGGGAAACCTATACCATATAGACAAAGCATGGAAACCAATCAATTTAGTGTATAAAAAAATAATAACATGGACTCCACCAGAACATAAGAGAAAAAGTTAATAACTTACTTCACCATCGTAATTGTCGTAAATGTAAATAATATTTTTGTGTATTTAGGATGAAACCATATTTTTTAACTAATATATAAATACAAATGTTAGCATCTAAGATGTTCAATTTATCTCGATAAATATTTTTAAAACATCAAATTTCTACAATTTTTTTATAGATAATTAAATATATTAACGGTTAAAGTGTGTATTGACATGTGTGCATTGGTTGATTGCAAGATGTATTTAGAAACGGAGGGAGCGAGAATTAAGAAAAATGTTTTTGCATTAAATTTGTGAACGTACATTTCCTTAAAAAAAATTTGATTTGATAAAGTGTATTTTTGTGAAAAAATAGTTAATACACCTTCATATTTGCGAATATTTTATATAGAAAAAATATAACAAAATTTGACAAGGGGTTCTTACATAAACTTTTTAAACTAGTTTTGGTGGTATTCTTGATGAATTCTTCACAATTTTGTGGGAATCAACGCAGCCAGCAATGTTGACGGCAAGAATGCACAAAGTTTTGACTATATGCAATAAAAATTCAGCCTTAATTGGAGAAACGACAGACTCTTCTATAGACACAGCTACAAATGATAAATATTTGGACACACTCACATCAAATGTAAAAATTTAAAACAAAAATAATTAGACCACATCAACCGATATCATTACTTTCAGTCTCTTTTAAATTTTACATTTGATGTGAGTGTGTCTAAATATTTATCATTTATGATTGTGTTTGTAGAAAAGTTTCAACCACTAATCACAAGATCCGATAAATTCCAAAGGACTTCAAAACAGAACACACAACAACATTGAATCAAAGCTAAAAAAAATTGGACAACTTAGTATACAAGAATCTATGAGTTAATTAAGCAGACTAATGTTTACTACTCTATTGTTGTTTCATACTTTAGTTCTCATGCTCTTCTGCCTTGTGTGATTGCATCAGAGTAAGTGCATCCATGTAATATAATAATATAATGCGATGTAATATAGGTCGTAATCCGGAGTTCAATCAGAAGGTAAGTAAAACTTGACCAAGAAAAAAAAATGTAACAATACATGAAGCTCATGACATACTTTTTGAATGATGCAAATTTCAAGTTTATGGTTCAGATTATAAACTTGAGTTTAGAATCTTAGTTATCTGTTGAGGTACGAGGAATTTTGATCTTTTGACTCCCCAAAGTCGTTCGATTCCCAAATGACTTTTTTTGGGTGTGTTTATAAACCCTTCGGTAGATATCTTTCGAATATTGTTTTATAAGATTTTTGAGTAAATAGAAAGGTCAGAAGAGAAACCATCAAGAACAAATTTAGTGTTGTTCAACTTTCTTTTCATTTGGTAAATTCCTAAACATTCACAAATATGTGATAGTAGCATGTTAAGTGAATAGTCAAGAGCGTTTATATAAATTGACATGAGTCTCTTACAAAGAAACACATAGTGCCTCCATTTTTCTATATTTCACAATCAATTATAACAACTACTATGGAAAACTACAAAATATCAGGTAAAATTGTGATAGAAATAAAAAAACATTAATGAAATAATGTTTCAAGCCATATTATGCATATCATCAAACCAATGATCAAGTTGCTTACCAATTGAATGAACAATGACACCAATCACAGGTAGTATATCACAATCCACAACATTCCTTCCATCAAAAACAAATGTTGGTAATCAAGTTTCTTGAACTCATCCCATTCATATAAAATACAAACATTTCTGCATCTTTTCAAGAATCTTGTGATTGAAAAATCAATCCGAATAACAAAATAACATTCTCAATATGGTCAAAATATTTTATTTGGAAAATTAATAATTGAATCTGATTCAAAAAAAAAAAAATTGAATCTGATTTCTTTTGAATCTCACTTTAGACAAACTATTTTATTTGGAAAATTAAGAAATGCATCCGATTTATTTTGACCAATTTTATTGGAAAATATTTAAAAAGAAAAAATATTTTAGTGATTGAATAATTGTATTTGTATTTTTATTTCAGATTTTAGTCGTATTTAGCTAATAGCTAGGCCTCAATGCTAATATTTTAGTCATTAGACTTTGTCGATGAATGTTGTGATTGAAAACTCAATCCGAATAACAAAATTACATTCTCACGTTGGTTAGTCAAAAGAAAAAACATTCTCACTTTGGTCAAAATATTTTATTTGGAATTTTTTTTGAAGGATTTTTTTGGAAATTTAACGATAGAATCCGATTTCTTTTGAATCTCACTTTGGACAAACTATTTTATTTGAAAAATTAAGAATTGCATCCGATTTATTTTGACCAATTTTATTTGGAAATATTTAAAATATTAAAAGAACTATTAAGACTCCTTCAAAAACAAAAGAACAATTAAGACATTGATTTTTATTATTTGGAAAATTAAGAATTGCATCCGATTTATTTTGACCACTTTTATATGGAAATATTTAAAATATAACATTATTATTTTATTTATTTTTTGTTACCAAAATATAACATTATTCTGCTATAAATAATGCTACCCTTTGTCAATCTTTTGTACAAACTCTTTTTCATACAATCTTTTACACGTGTTGAGAAAATATCATCATGAAGCTAGGAAGCATTCTCTTACTGTTGTGGTCTTTCCTTGTTCTCTTTGGTCTTACTTATGAAACTGGTATTATTATTATTATTTTTATTATTATTACATTGATAGTTAGAATGTTAATTCGATCTTGTGATACATTTGAACTCTAACTTTTGCTTAAAATAACTTAAATGACTTACAATATATTTTTATAATATTTTGTTTCTTGTAATGTGTTAGATGTAGGGTACCCCGACACCAGATATTGTTCCGCACATATGCGGAACTTGAATGGTACCTGTCTCACCGGTAAGATCGACTGCTATGCGGAAGTCAGGAGTCAGTATCCAAAGAGGGCTCCAGCTCGCAATTGTGTATGTAACACTTTTGCAGAAAAGCACGTATGCACATGTTGTATCCTTTGTGGATCAAAAGCTGATAGTATTGATGATTTTCTTGTAAACCAAGATGATGATATTGATTATATTCCTCCTCGAGAATGTTAAATTATTAAAAGAATTTAATAATGACTTTACATACCTTTGTATGTGTTATATTTTGGTCTTCAATTTTGAATTTATGTATGGTGTTTATTAGTTAAGTATGAAGCGTGACAAATCCAACCGCATAAATATTTATCATGTTTGGATATGAGAATATGAGTTTCAACAAGGTTGAGTTGTATATTTACAGAAAAGATGTAAAGGAATTTTAAATTGACATGAAAACTAAAAATGCACTTATATAGTTGCCATGGGAATTAAAGACTTTAAAAGATTAATGCTTGAAAATTAAATGACTCAAAAGTAAATTGGTAGTACAAAATTAAGTGTGAGCAAATGAAAGTAACAAAGTTTTGACTTTTTATTTTATTTCGTAGGAATAAAAGTTTTGACTTGAAACGTAAAATAATTGATTACTTCCTCCATTTCACATTATATGTCGTTTTGACCATTACACACAACATATTAATGGACTGGAACACCTATTATAACTGGTATGTAGGGACTGAAAATCAATTTTGTAAAATAATTGCAACAACAATGAATGGCATGAAGAAATTATTGATTGAAAGATGACTTTGTAAATCACTCTTTCAAAAATTAAATTTTTTTACTTAAAAAGAATTGTTTTGATTTTTTTTTTTTGAAGAGGATTAATTAAAATTTTGAAAAGGAAGTGTTGATTTTGATATTTTGATTTTTGATATATGAACAAATGTTCATCTGAATTCGAGTTACAACCAAATAATTCACTTCCTTAAATTAATGGCTATGATGGATAAACAAAATATAATGAGACGTCACATATTAATGCCTTTAGGCACAATTTAATCATTCTTTATACAACCAAGAAAAAATTTTGCTTTGAGGAGGGTGCGTTGAAAATTTGAAAGGATCTTCTTTTATTTTTGACAAGGAAAAAAATGTTGAAGCAAAAATCTCTTTAAAATTGTTTTTAAATGATAAACAAACTCTTGTATTAAAATTAAGATTATAATTTTATTTGGTTATTTAATGTGTGCTCTTGAGTGAATTTTATTAAGGATAGGAAAGTCCAATTCTCACAC
>Ga0228710_1009531_pt1 | contig 13414 bp, 7 predicted proteins | sample MedpolnodulmetaG_FD_177995 | JGI IMG/M metagenome (GOLD analysis project Ga0228710, IMG submission 177995) | Root nodule microbial communities from Medicago polymorpha collected in Santa Monica, California, United States - pink nodules | ecosystem: Host-associated > Plants > Roots > Nodule...
ATCATATTAAATAACAAAATTCTCCTTTTCATATTGTACATATTACTACAAAAACATCAAATAAAGAGGAAAAATTGAAATCGATAAAAAAATAAAGAGAGGAATTTGTAAAAAAAAAAAAAAAAAAAAAAAAAAAAAAAAAAAAAAAAAAAAAAAAAAAAAAAAAAAAAGAAAAAAAAAAAAAAAAAAAAAAAAAAAAAAAAAAAAAAAAAAAAAAAAAAAAAAAAATAAATAAAAAAAAAAAAAAAAAGAAATTTGTAAAACGAAGAAGAATAAAAATTGAAAAAAAAAGGAGGAATGCTTAAAAAGAAAATGACGAAGAGGAATTGAAATCGAAAAAGAAAAAGAAAAAGAAATTGAATTTATAAAAAGAAGATAGATGGAATTTATAAAAAGAAGAGGACGAAGAGGAATTGAATGAAAAATGATATGAATCTATACAAAAATAAATTGATATCAATGATAATGTTGGATGAATTGAAATCGAAAATCATGGCATGGGCAACTGGAAGAAGACGATGAGAGGAAGTTGTGGATGAATCAGGTAGAAATGAGAAGGGTGAGGGTAAATTTAGGATTTCTCTTATCAAACCTGATAGGTTAATTTTAACCCAGCTCAAACTCAGGATAGAAAATACAAAGAAGTGATAGGTTATAATAAATTAAAGGAATAATTTATCATATCCTATTGGTGCATTAAACAAAGGATTAAAACATGATATGATATATCTTTCCTATCCTGACTCTCTATCCTGACCATCAAACGCACCCTTAATGTGATTAGCTGGTAGAGGAATTGGTCTCAATAAAAGAAGACATGGAAAATGATGTCCATGTTCAAGCCATTAACTATTCTGTATGTAGTTTTTGAGATGGTGCATACCCTATATTTGATGTGCAAGCTTATTTGGCTGAACATCAAAAGTTGATGGATGAATACAAGGATTTTCTTTGCCGGGTTTCAATCCTTGAGTATGATATGAGAACATTGAAAGAAAATAGTAAGGAAAATATTTAAAAACCAAGTGATGGGGAAGTAGGAAGTGAGTCAAAACACGTAGGAAATAAGTGGTAAGATGGATGCGGTTAATAATGGGGTGAAAAATAAAGTGGAAAAAGTAAAAGAAAATGATACCTCAAACAATATAATATATACATTCTAAGGTTAATTAAGTAAATGGTCCCTGTAAATATTCAGAATTTTGTTTTTAGTCCCTATAAAATAAAATCACACTTTTTAGTCCCTGTAAAATTTTCCATCAGCATTTTTAGTCCCTATAAAAAAATTTCATCATCATTTTAGTCCCTGTCTAAACCCTAAAATGCTTATGGAAAATGTCACGGGTACTAAAAAGTGTGATTTTATTTTGTAGGGACTAAAACCAAAACTGTGAATATTTATACGGACTAAAAATTTAATTTCTATTTGCATATAAAAGGCGTTTTCACACTGTCAACATGACATATCGTAGGCTCCTTATTGCCATAATATTGTTCTCTAATCTTGGGCGAAGTAAGACTTTCTCCATAATGTCGAACTTAGGGGGATATGTTCCCACATCTAAACAGCAAGCAAATCAGGAATTGGCTTGTCTAACTTGTTTAGATCGGCCTAAAGATTAATAGGCTATTGTGATCGAAGCCTCCATTCCTTTCTAATTGCTTTCTTTGCTAAAATTTGGTTAGTTTGGTTCTCGTAGCACCAATCTAAATTACGTAGAAGGTATATATAGTCTCTCATTGTGATAATAATAAGAAACTAATAGAGAACATTAAACTGAGATAGAACTAGGTCACATGAGGTTACAATATGCTTTTATAGAGATAAATTGGTAATTATGATTATAAAGTGGTTATAAATATGAAAATAACAAGTGGTTTCACAAAGGAGATAAAACTCCTCTCACTTGTTTATCAACAGTCCACTCAAACTAAAAAAATGAAGATTAAATGGTGACAGATTTGTAAAATAATTGTCAAATGCACTTTTTATCTGGTTTATTTTTATAGAGCTTGCCAAAGATTTAAAATATTCCACATCAAACTCATGCTTATGTGTCAAGATTCTCATGATTTCCTGAATTGTATATTCCATTCAAAGAGATCTCATGGTTATATAGTGAATATGAAATAAATTGAAAAAAAAAAACTCTAACATAGTATCACATTCACCAAATATTGGTGAAGTACAACACAATTGGTTAGTTTTGCTAACTTAGGTATATAATGTTAAACTAGACTACACATCTGGACCCAGATCATGAGGTCAAGATTCCCTAGATTGCCTCAAATGTAGGGACTGCACAGAAAACATGTGTAAAAACAGTGAGAAGGAAACTAATTGGAATGAAGAAGTTTGTCAAATATAGATAATTATTCATGTATGACTCATGCTATAATAATCAAACATGAGGGTTTTAAAGGATTTCCATTTTCATATTTCTACAATGGATAAGATTGGTATGAAATTAAATTTGAGTTTCATACTTTCTCTATGTTTCAAGGAATAAACTACGCTCAAACAAAAATGGTAAAGTGTATGGATCGAGTGTGGCATTGGAGTGAAATATGTTTCTATATTGTCTATGGCCACGAGAACGATTCTCAGCGTCAACCATGAATGAATACCGTAGAGAATGGGAATACCGCATGAAAAAATCTAGATGTCTTAGGCAAATTCTACGTCAACATGGTCATAGAAGACCAAAAAACGTTCATCAGAAGTCCAAAGAGACAGTGATGAGTCACTCAAACTAGTCGTTAATATCATACACAATGAGAACAATCAAATGAAAATTTGTCTCAACAGATGTCTAAATTCAAAGGAAGTTGAATTACGTGAAATAGACCATCTCCGCCAATATTGGACAAACGGTAATTTACCCGATTAGTAATAATTTATATTTATGGATCTCAATGTTATGCTTTCATCTCCATAAACTCTCATCTAGTGTTATGACTATCTCCATCAAACTTTCATCTATTGTACCATTTCATCTATCTATCAATCAAATTGTTCTACCTTAATTTTTATATTTCCTCATACATCTGTTAATATTATTGTCATCATTAATCAATGGTATTGGTCGTATCACAATTATACAATAACTGTTGGCAATTTATTAAGTATCATTAATATTATTAAAGTTTCTATTATATCACCGTCTTAACTTTGATATTGTGTGGTTATTAAAACTACTGATGCATAATTTTTCATGCAGAACATAAATGAGTTACTTACTTGTACAATTGTGCTCATCTGCTTCAAGTCATTGGTTATATGGAATTATTGGTTGAACACTACAAAATTGTAATAAACTGCTTCAATGAAATACCAAAAGTGAATTGATAAATAAAAACATACTCCTTATATAAAATTAAATAAAAAAGTGAAGATTTTCATTGGACATAGTATTACATTAAAGCTCATAAACTAGGATAAACATATTAAATATAACATAACTAAATACAACTCCACATCAGCTACTCACTTTCACTCAAAATATACAACAACATTGGTTCAATTTCTTCTCCTGATCTTCAACTAAACATTTTTTCAACATCATGATATTTATGAAGAACTCTAACAACATAACTTGTTTTATGGTTATCGTCATCATCAATAAAAGAGATGTAAGGAAAGACATATGCAATATCCATGACCCTTCGATTATCATCACGAGCTAAATAGAAAAAGTGGTTTAGTTGTTGCTTTAACTCTAATAAAGTATGCTTCAGCTCTAATAACATTTCAATATTATATGCATCTATTCGACATCCGTCATACAATCACTCTGTCAAAATATATCTTAATAACCATACCTAGTACAAATTAAAATATAAGACATTATAAGCATAGTGACTCATTATACTATAGGATTGTTCAACAAAGTTACTAATAACAACATATTATGTTTCATTAATATCATAGGTGCGACATGATCTTAAAAAATAAAAAATAGTATAAAAAAATTCCGCATTACAATTTTATCAAACCAGTTTACTAATTTAAATCTTCTTTTTTCTCGTATCACCCTTCACCCACGGTGAACCCAGAATCGTATTTTTGACACGATTTCTTACACTACTTAAAAAAGGTCATTTTCGAACAGAATTTCGGACAGGTTTGGGACAGAATTTACGAACATTTTCCACGGATTTCGAACGAAATGATGTTCTCAGACGGAATTCGAACAGACAAGGCGTTGTCCGAAAAACCCGTGTCGCAAATAATAGTTTCGTACCAAATTCCGCCCGAAATATATTTTAGACGGATTTCGCACGATTTTCACATAAACTCTGAAATTTAAGTTTGTGAGATATTGGATTGAAATTTGGACGGAAGTAAGTTTAATTTCCTACGAATTTTGGTTAAAACTTCATACGATTTTCGGAGAGATTAATGTTAAATTTTTCAACGATATTTTGACGAAATTAAGCAAACCCTTATATTCAATGATGAATTTTAAATTTCAATGCTCAACATTTTTCAAACAAGAAAATGAGCTTATTTGTGAGAGAATTGCCACAAAACTAATAATTTAATTTGCTTTAAATTTAAATCTGTAAAATTTATATTCAATAATACATGCTAGATTCAAATACAAATATTTAATAACTTAAGAGTAAACAAATGCTCATTGTCTGAAACAAATTATACAAACTAGATTCATATATGTGTTAAATGTTCTAGCACAATATATCACAAAATAACAAGACTAAATTGTTCATTAGTCAATACTCAAAAGTAAAGTAACACAAATTTGAGTAAGACCTCGTTCAAAAGATGATGTACTCGAACGCGAGACAAACAAATACACACTCAAGTGCACTAGTAGATGACTACACACCTAAAAGTAGGTAATATAACAAATTATCTTGCTAGATAAAATGTGTGGCTCAATGCTGATATGTACGTAGCACACATCCTAGAATAAAAAAACAAAGAAGTAAGCCTCATATTTAAGTTGCACGTGTGTGAAAGTGTCTAATCCGTGTCTGTGTATGATACTCATTAGACACTGAGACATTTGTCTATGTGTTGGTGTTGGTTTTGCGTATGTGTGTGACATTGTTTTATAAATGTCAACAAGATTGTGTCTAGTCCATGTACAATTATAAGTAAAATGGAAAACATTCAATATATCATGAAAATGCATGCAGTAACAAGACCACACACTTCAAGAAGATTCATGTATCTTTCTAAACAGGGTAATGTAATAAAGTAACACAATCATTGATTTGAAATAATGTCAATCTTCAACAATAAGAAGTAATTAAATTGAAATTCATAATCTTAGTATAATAGCTTGTTTTATTACTATAAGCGTAGGAACAATGTCATTGGGATAATTGCAGACACTATCATGCAATAACAATGCTATATCAAACAAATTTCTATTCTTGAATTGAATTGTGAAACACATTGGTCATATAAAATCAAAACCAATTTACCTTGATGTTCTGGTCAGATAACTATATATTATTACTCATTAATTTTGACAACTATTAGCATCAATGTGTAGCAGATAATGAACTTATTTAAACTATATGGAAGAAGCGATATCTTTTCTTCAAGTCCTTTGTTTGCCTCATCCAACAGTCAATTGTTAGCAATTAACTGATTTTCAACATAATTTGGTCTCCATTTAATATATCCACTTAGCACTCGATCTAACACCTCCCTCACAACTTTATTTGCAACCTCTTCTTTAGTTGCACTCAACTCTTCAATAACTTATGAAGTCAATGCAATATAAATATTAATGAACTATTGGCACTGTTTAATCTCAATATATATACAAACTTCGTACAATGCAGTATAAATAATAATATTTATTCAACCTTACCAAATTATTATTAAGCAAGTATATGTGATATATTTTTACCCACCAAACTAACACAACACACTTTTATAAATCTTGGAAACGTCATTGGAAAATCAGGGTTACTTCTTTGGTATCACAATGCATGTTCTAGAGCTCATACCTATATATATATATATATATTATTTAATGAAAATAAATTAATACACGAGATAATGAGAAGAGATACGTATAAACGTATACATGGATCATACAATAACGTACTTGTTATATGTAATCCCGAAGAATTTTTTCACTCCCACAAATGAAGTGCTACGAAATTTAAACTTATGACAAATATCTCATAAACAACAACACCCCAATTGTATCTCCCAATGGAATTCAAGTAGTCTAACATTTTTATGCACAAACCTCTAACCTTAGTACTTGAATTTGGAAAGTAGAACTCAACATCTTCGTTTCCTTCTATATTACTAATTTTAGCATAAATTGTTTCTACATTGATGACTTCATATTATCAAACATTGCTTTTGTAGTAAATGCAGGGTCTTTTTTTAAAGTGCACCTTTTCACCTTTTATACGAAGTTCTAGCACACAACATACATTTAAAAGAGTAAACCGTATTATTCGACCTTGTATAACAAACCCCCCACTCCTATCATTCCATCTTTCTACCAATTCTTCTAGCAAATTTTCAGATATTTTCAATTTCTTAGGCAAACTCATTAACTATTTTAATGGTGTTTTATGAATTCGAGAACTTTGAAGTTTGGTAAGCTTCTCGTTGACTTTAGAAATATACTTGGACTTATATTCATCCATGAGACGTAACTGTAAAAAACAACAATTCCAAGGCGACATAAAAAGAGTTAAGGTAGTTTTTGAAAAAACAACTTATGAAGAAGCAATTTTCATTAGCGAGAGCTTATGAATTAATATAAAAACTTATTTATTTGCATAAACTATTTTTCATAAACTCAAAATAAGCTCAATCCAAACGGGGTTAAAGTACTCAAACAAAAATACATTATAACATGCCCATATCACCCTCCCTTCCATGAAAAGAGCAATTCGCTCATCCAACTCTCTCTCTCCCTTTTAAATTTCATCATTTGGACTCATAAGGTCAGTATACAACCTTCCATTTTTCTATTTGAAGTAGCCTTCCTTATTTCAATGCAAAAAAATTTCTCCACCTCTAATATAATTCTGGATGCATGTGTATTTTTGTCGTACGAAACAAACTTTCAGAAATATGTGTAATTTTTAAGACTCGTGGATATATAAAAAGTAACCTCATGTATCAATTTTTTTTACCAAGTTTACAGTTTTTTTTATTTCAATGTCTATACATACATAACTTCTTTCACAGTCAATAGTTGACTTTGTATTTATTGCTGGTCTCAGGGTCTGCGTGTGGCTATTTCGGACCTAAAGATTACAACAACTCCATTTTTTCAACCAATTTTTCTAGCACATCAATAAATCTATAAAAATGAGATAATATTGTTTACATGTTCACAATTTGGAAATTGTTAGAATAAATTAAACGAAACTAAACTACATTCAGATTCTACGTTGTCCTTTTCATTGCATCCAAATTTTCTTCCTTGATGTCCATTTACCACAATTGACATTGCATTTAGTAATACAATTAAAAACTTTAACGCATTAGTGTACATAAACCCAGTTCATGTATCCTATATAAACCGAGTTTATGTAAGTAATAATAATTATAAAACGTGACGTAAATTCACGTAGCATGTATATTCAAGCTCAATTTACATATGTATACATGAAGTGAGTTCACATAACATCTTAAAATTAGGAACTGTTAATCGTACGTTGAATGAGCTTGCATAGGTTTTAATCATTTAAACACCTACATGAACTGAATTCATGTGCGAGTTTTATACGCATAAAAATAGAACTCTAAAAATTATTTAAGATTTCACTTACCTATTCAATGAAATGTTAATGGAAGACCATGTGGAAGTTTCTTGAAACTTTGATCATGTTTTTTCACCCTTGGACAATATTGAAGAGAGGGGATAATGGTAAAGAGGAAAATTGAAAGATGGAAAAAGGTTTGGAAATTAATATGAGACCAGGGGCACTTTTGAAATCATTATTAAATATTTAAGGCTTAAATATTGCACTCGTCCCTGCAAATATGGCCCGTTTAAGTTTTGGTCCCTGTAAAAAAAAATTTGTTTTTGGTCCCTGCAAAATTTTTTGTTTTTTAAAATAGTCCCTGACCCCATTTTTGTGATGATTTGCATATGTGGCACATCATGACTGGACCCATTTTGTAGTTTTTGGTCCCTGCAAAATATTTTGTTTTTTAAAACAGGTCCCTGCAAAATTTTTTGTTTCTGAAAATAGTCCCTGGAGGGACTATTTTAAAAAACAAAAAATTTTGCAGGGACCAAAAACAATTTTTTTTTACAAGGACCAAAACTTAAACGGGGCATATTTGCAGGGACAAGTGCAATATTTAAGCCAATATTTAAAGTTAGTGGAGTGTAATTAAGATGTTGGAAGGTGTAATTAGCAAAAGTCAATTTTATATACACTAAAAACAAATTTGATACCTGGGTTGGTCTTAAGCCCAACCACCAAAACAAAGAGTTTAGAACACAAATTTGCTTTTACTTTGAGACGGTTGCTCTTCAGGCCCCCTGAGTTGCTCATTCTGTCGAAATGTATCTTTCGATATAAATTTTTTTCGAACAAAATCTATCGAAAGTTTCGACAGGTGTTTTCACTGTATTTTGAGCAGTGCAGGGGACTCGTAGAGAGTTTTTCTTACTTTGAACGAAAAAGCTTTAAAGTTTATTATGTTATTCATAAATGAATTACAAATTATTTAAAGCTTTTTTGACAGGAAATTATTTGTCAATTAAATTGATAGAGAGTAACTCTTTAAGCTTGCTGGCTTAAGTTTGTAATTTTGGCTTAAGTTTGACACCGAAAGAATTTGAACCTTAGAATATTTGAAACTTGAGAAAATAAGCTCATAATTTTATTTTTTTGGCCTTGTTAACATGTGTTATGATAACACAAGTTAAAAACCAAGCAATGAAGCTCAAAGTGGTTAATGAGCTTCACCAAGGATAAATTGTTCTGGAGAATTCGAGTTTGATTCATAGGTGAAACAATTCTTGGTTAAACTATCCTTACCTCATGTCCGAAGTCCAGATTACTAGGACCCTTTTCCTATGGAGACCGGAGGATTAACGCAAAAATAAAAAACAAGTTAAGAAGTTAAAAAATTTGTAAAAAAAAATTGAAATAAATTTTTTTATTAAAAAAATAATTTTTAAACTTTTAATATATTAATATATATAATTTTCAAAATTATATTTCTATATTTGTTTTCTTTAACATGAAGAATACAAAGTTAAGATTTTCCTTGTAATTGACACAAGTGCTGATGTAGTTTACCCTGCAGTCTTCTAGACTAGACAACTTAAAAATAATTAAAAATCTCAAAATTGAGTCAAAACGTCACGACCAAAAACTGCTTGAAAGTTTTCACTCGGTTTCAAATGCAAAACACCTTTTATGGCTTGAACAACAAGTTTTCTATATATTAGTAAAATTTCCACACTCTTTTTTGGTTGTTGATAATTAAGAAATTCTACTGTTTTAATAATAGCAAATTAATGCAATATTTTCCACAAGACGTGTTTTATAACCGCGTAATATTAATTACCTAACAGATATTTTATTTTTGAAATTGAATTGCAACATTTTATTTTCTAGTCAAAATTAAATAATATGATAAGTAAGTTTCACCAAAAAAAATAAATACAATGATAAGTTATAAATACTTGATGCGTTTTGTCTCTATTCTTTTTTGGACAAGCATTCATGGCTAGAAGCGTGTAGTATATCATGTGTAATTGTTTGTGTCACTAAAGTTCAATAAGGAGCTATCAAACTCTCTATGTCCAAAATACAAATCAAGTAGACCATCTCTTAACAACAATAGTACTTTTGATCGGAATTCATTCAACATGAGTGCAGGGACGGATCCATAAATATTGTTAAGCAGGGCAAAATTATATTATGCTGAAATCATATACTATAATAATTTACGTAAAAAAAATCTACTAATACATAAGTGATATTATCATCACTAAAAAAGCAGAGACTACAAAAACTATGTCATTTTATGTCCAATAAATTAAATATACTTAAATATCTATAAATATATTTCTCTATTGACTTTATATTTTAAAACTATGGTTTATTTGATCATTTTGAGTATTGTCGAATATATTTTTCTATGTATGTCAACAATCAATTATTCAATATACTATATTTCACACCGTTGCATATTAATTTTTTCACAAAAAAATTTATTTAGCAATATTTTGTGGGGGCAAAACTTATTTTCAATGGTAAAAAAGTAAAATTACTTAACAAATTTATGTAAAAGAAATAAAGCATGTGGGGTCAAGTGCCCCCAATTTGATGAACTTGCATCCGTGCTTGCATGAGTGTAAAAAATATTTATTTAAGTGGTTTTCTTGAAATACTAAAAATAAAATAAAGAAATTACATAGAAACTCAATTTTATAATTTTCTTTACAAAATATATAATTTATAGAGGCATATACATTTAATCATTTTTTTGTCAAGAAGAATCAGCGGTAAGAAAAATAAATTTAATCTTCAACTTTAGCATTTAACAATGGAATTAAAGACGAATTTAATATTTGTCTCTCTTCAAATTTCTTATACTAAAAATGACGATTTATTTATGGGGATAAAATATAATTTAAAAGTTTTGTACAAACTAAAAACATATTTAATTTTAGCGCAGTTTATAAACAATATTCACTCTCTATCTAGAGTGAATCAGATTTCAACAAGGATACAATTCTCTTAAAAAAAGAAGAAGAAATGATACAATTCTAAGGGCTTTGCACAAGATCCTAAAACGGATGCACCTTTGAAATGCGGCTTGAGGTTAGAATATTGTCGTCGTTTATGAAATCAATGGTAGCCCCTTTACCTTGACTTAGGGGCCACCAATATGAATTTCAAGTACACTAAAAAACTCTTTCATTTTTTTATAATTGAGATTAACGATAGTTATAAACAACACTCATATCCATGCATTCATTTAGAGACTTTATAAGACAAAATCACGAGGACTTTGCATAAAACTCCAAAATGGTTAATGCCAAAGAAATGTGGTTTGAGTTCGGAAAACATCAAATGAACAGTTGAAACAATTTCATCGTTGAATATTAGTCTATTTCAAAAAACAAAGTAATTAGAATTTCCCTTTATAATAATTTAATTTGCAGCTAAGTAATTACAAGTGAGTTTCTTCCTTTGGCACCCGAATTTACACGTATAATAATAATAATAATAATAATAAATGATGAATTCGCGACACAATATATATTTTTGATATAGTTGCCCTTAACACGTATTCGATCCTTCCAAGAAACATGTATTTTGACTAGATGGGTAATCATCCGAGTGTCAAACCATAAAGAAGACAAACATTTTTTTATTTTAGACAATAGTAAAAAAAGACAAACAAACTGAAAGCAACTTAATGAATTTTTATTTTTACTCTACATTTGTCTTGACGAACAAAAAAATATATCTTAGAATTATGTTATATAAAATCATACTTTTTTTTTTTAATAAAATAAGATCAAGGTTCCTTGTTCCATAAGAATGCAATGCAACCCTTACATTTTGATACACTTAATTCTCAAACACCCAATCAACACTTTATTTTCTTTGTGTTTCTTCCTATTATATTGTATATGAGAAATGATATTTGTACAACCACTTTATAACAACTTTCTCTTTCTCTTTCTCTTTCTCATACTTACATTATGTTCTTTTTTTTTTTTTTTTTTTTATTATTTTAGATCAATGAAAATAGAGGACAAGAAAGTAGTTATAAAAATTGTCTCAAATGGTTGTTCAAATAATAAGACTCATTGTATATTTATCACATAAGTCTCTCCATTGCTATCCTCACATGATGGTGTTAAATGAATGATGGATGTAAAAAAATAATTTTCCATAACATTGATAGTCAATGGTCACGATCACAAAATAGTGTTATATTTGAAAATTAATAGGCCAAGTCGTTACACATAAGCACATCATTTTCAACAAACATTATTAATTTTATATCCTATTTTCTTGGATATTTCCTCCGACATTCTAAGAAGCTTCGGATTATTATTTTATGCATGTTTAATTATTTTAATATGTATTTCAAAATTCTAAAGCCTATTCAATTTTTTGGGCTATAAATAGGAAGGTATTGCACAACCTTCCCTTCTCTACTCCTGCCTTTGATAAATTTTATCTTCTTCATACTACAACACATCAAAACCTTAACTCTTTGGTTCATAATAACACTTTTGCAAAAATGGCTACTAAAAGGGTTTTTGATGATTCTAATGATAAAGATCAAGACAATCCAAACGACAAACGAATGAGATCATCTACTAGTCGACCTTCTTTTGCTTCGTATGCACTTCTATTTTAATCTACTTTCTAGCTCTTTTCTTGATAATCTTTAACACTTTGAAGTTTGATCCATGCACAAATCTACTATCTACATTTTATACTTCATTTTTTTTAGTAATCTATTCTTATGCATGATATATTGAATTCTTCTTGACAGTGTACTAGAAAGAGCAGTTAAAGTGCAAAACATGCAGAATCTCTTAGGAGCTTTGGAACCTTTTCTTAAAAGAGTTGTAAGTCAAGTTAAACTTTACCATGACATTTGCAAAGATGCATACATATTTGGGGTTAATATGGTTAACTTGTTTCTCATGGCTTAGGGTTGGGGTGGCCTAATAAGAGGTGACCCAACAAACAATATATTTGAATAATATACAATATTACATTCTATGATATATCATCATAAAATTTATTTGAGTCAAATTCAATATTAAAATCTAGCTCATGAAATATGAGGGTGTATCATAGTATATTGTACAGAAAAATTGTTGTTTGGGTCACCAGATGTCTGTCCATATTTGATATTATCTTAGAATTTATTGGTGTGTTAAATATGGTTTAAATATAGACCTTTACCATTTTTAATAAAAAAATGAATTTTATTAAAAATAGAATGATGGACAGTTAAATTAAACCAGATCCATATTAAACAATCCTTAAAATTTACTTTGAGAGTCTTGAAAATTGTGAAAATTTGTCCGCCCTATAACTAATTGCAATGTCAACTGTATCAACCGTCAATATGAAATCTCCAATTGCAGTAGTCTCCGCATAGCTATTCATACTACAAAAAACCAACTCCACCTAACTATGATTCTTGCATTAATGATTTGAATACTACAACTTGTCTAAAAATATCGAACATTTGTATTTCTCATTATGTAGTTGATTTTCTCATGAAAGCTTACTTTATTATATGATTCATTTGGTTAGGTGAGTGAAGAGGTGGATAGAGCAATTGGAAACTGCTTTCCATCTTCCATCAATAGGTCACCTTCATTAAGAATCCAAGCACCAAGGGATCAACAACCAACCTTACAACTCTCATTCAACAAAAGGCTTTCCCTCC
>Ga0228710_1009533_pt1 | contig 13409 bp, 7 predicted proteins | sample MedpolnodulmetaG_FD_177995 | JGI IMG/M metagenome (GOLD analysis project Ga0228710, IMG submission 177995) | Root nodule microbial communities from Medicago polymorpha collected in Santa Monica, California, United States - pink nodules | ecosystem: Host-associated > Plants > Roots > Nodule...
ATCATTGTGAGTGTACACTTTGGAAATAGAACCCACACAAAGTGGTGGGACATGCATGAATTTCATCCAATAAAAGAGTGAGTGTTAAAGAGAGTGTTCAAAAGAGAGTGTTGCTAGCATTCCTCTTCCAAAAGAAGCATATGATCCCTCAGTAATATTCAACAGAATTATCCATTTGAGTTAAAGTATATAAACTTGATCAAAGCTTCTCATGAAGTTTAAAGCGCTAGCATCTCTTCAAATATTTGCACCTTTATTCTCTCATATTTAAGGAACTGAGCGTTTGAAGAACTTAAGAGACTTCGTGAAATTTTACAAATGCCAAAACTCTATCAAATCATATAGCGCACAAACACTTGGAAAAATTCTAACAAACTTTCAATCTTAAAATTTCTTAAGTGTTAGAAGTCATTTGCGATTTAAATTAGTTTACCACTCTCTGAGTACAAAAGTATAAACACAATCAAACTTATTTGTAAACTCTGATTGTAGAAGTCCTCAAGTGTGAAGCAAAGAAACCTTAGACTTGTGTGTCTAAGTAATTGTAGTCTTGTTGGATTATAGTGGAAAATCTCTTGAAAGTACAAGGGGACTTTACTAACTTCGGATTGTGAAGTAAACCGGGATAATTGTTTGTGTTGTTCTATATCTCTCTCTGATTTTATTGCTTGCTTTACTCTTTTTAAAAATGTCGAAAAAGATTTTCAAAAAAAGGAAATAGAATTGAACCTCTCCTCTTATGTTTTTCTCACATCACGGGTCATGCGCTCCACGCATACTGATACATGAAAAAACAACTTTGTGCTGATTTTTCCTCTACTACAAGCTTTGTATTGATTTCTTCTATAGAGACAACTACCTGAAAATCATTTTCCACTATACTAGCCTATTTCTCTAGTGTTTTTCAAAGATGAAATGATAGCAAAGTACTCGGCGGCTAAAGCATTATGATCCATAAGGAGTACCCCTATATATGCAACATTAGGAGAACAAATTGAAGATCAATCGGTATTGACCTTTATCCACCCCATAGGAGAGGGCTTCCAATACAACTTAGTTATGGAATTTGAATTCTTGTGCATCTCGGTTACCTCGAAAAACAAAGAACCACAAAATCCTCCATCGTGGAGGACATACAACCTTTGGATAGAGTGCTACAATGTCTATCCTCAGCCATGACCTTATCAACAATCCCTTAAAATATTAATGAATATGAGATATTAATAAATACTACTAAATACTAATAGTAAAATATTACCCTTCAAATAATACAAATTTATTAATGATATTATAATAGTTCTAAGATACAATAATAAGAAATTCGGAGGGTGTTACAATGTAGATGTACTTAAAAAGGTGGGCCTTGTCCAAACAAGGTTCAGTGAAGGAGTCCATATATCATTTATACTTGTTGAACTAGTGAAGCCCATTAATGAAACTTAACCTAATTACATCAACAAATTCTCCCGTGAGCTCTTTATAAATGTGTTTTAGGTTAACTATTAGAAGACAAGCAGATGTCGCCGCTTGAATTCTTCCTCTTTGTATCTCTCTATTTTTCCATGCTATCTTTCATTTAGCTTTCTAATATCTTTCTATCACTCATCAATATATAATACAAGTTCACACGTATCTACCCTTACGGTTGAAGTGGTTATGATATGTAAGGGGGATACATCCTTTGTGATTTCATTTTAGTCAAATCAATTATATGTTTTGTGTTCATTTTATATATTTTATATTATTTCGTGATATATCTATATTTTCTTTTTGTCGTTGGGTTCTTTTCTCTTATTTAATCTTGTTTTCTTTTCATCTACTAGATTTACGTTGAGGCAACAAACCCAGATCCATGGGCTATCCTTCCATGCTTGATCAAATTCAAATCAATGATTTTTTTTTGGACTTCTACACATTATCAATTATGATTTGCTGCTACACACTTATTTTTTGCAATGTCCACGCAAAATTTGTGACGGGTGTAATTTCTTTGATTAAATATGGAGAGCAGGTAAGCTTGAAAGAAATATAATTTTCTTTTAATTTTTAAATAATATAATAAATATATTATATATTTTTTTGTGAATTAACTGTTTTTATTTTGATGAGTAATATTTTATATAATTTATTTATTTGGTATTCTTCATTATGTTTTTCATCTTTTGCTGAGAGCATATTAGAAATTAGGATAAGTTTAAAAGGAGTAATTCTTGACTTGATATATATGTACTATCTATATTCTTTTGTTAAATTTATAATTTTTTTGATCTGACGATAGTGTGTATTTCGATTTTGTGTTTAAGATACGATTTTAAACTGAATTTCAAGAGTTTATGTTAAGATCGAACATAGGAGTGCGTGAATTTTTAGTTATCTTGATTGCATATAGGATATGTGCTCTTAATTCAAAAGAGAATATCTTCCTTCCAAATAATACATTTATTTAATTGTATAAAAAACAACAACATTTATTTAGAGAATTTTAGCAATACAATATTATCTCATAAATGAAGAATCGTATAAGTTTGAAATTTAGAATATAATACATAAAGTCAAAGTCAAGTATATGTTGTTGCATGCATGAGTGACTTCATAGTTTGTTGATATAAATTTACCTTCATAATTCTCAGATTAAGTCCTACGCTCGGCTGAATGAATCTATCAAACAAGTGCAATTATCTCTCTCAGATTGTGTCACTACTGATATCTTAGGTTTGATCGTTGGTTATTCTCGATTCCACCAAGATATTGGATATTATGATAAGGTTTGGAATAGTAATTTCGACTCTCAAGCGGAACAAGGGGGTAGCAATGGATCGGAAACAAACAATTCTGTTGAAGAAATCAATACTGCTTCTGATGGTGATGTTGAATGTGGTATATATGTGAGATTTCAGCATCTTAACAATATTGGAACTCCATCGGCTGTACCTTTTGAAACTATCAATCAAAGACGTTTAATGTTGGTGAATCCTCTGAGCAGTTCACGGCTGATGCAAGCCCTAAGACCATAGTTATTCAGTCTCCCATCCAACCAACCGGCAAAAGAACCAAAAGCTGCACATGATTGGGTGACTTGTAACAAGCAACACTCAGAACGCATAGAAGTGGGAAGGAAGATGACCATAGTGAGGATGCACTGAATGCACAGATCTTCCAACAATCCCATTGAACACAACCCAACAAGTGGGTGGGATTAAGAAAGTGATACATGTAGCTTTCACACACTTGACACTCAGTGTTGGTGATATTACAAGATTAGAATATTTTTGTTTTGCATTCATTGGATTAGATGATGGTAGTTGTTGTACACTACCTGGAAATTTGCGTTTTATTAATGGGAATGGAGATTCTTTTTATGTTTGCAAAAATGTTGGTGATGATAAAAGACTACCTATGTAAGATTAACAGTTGTAGTCTAAAAGGCGACTTTTATTCATTCAATAATATTTTAGAGAGTTTTTCTCAATTTCTGGTGGATTCTGGGACCCTATTTTTACAAGTTTGTCGCTTGCAAACTTGCCTCCTTTCAATCTAGGTTCAGCGCTTGCTAGCCTACGCTTCTGACTGCGTCATGGACGAGTATCATTACTATTATGATGATAAAAGTGATGATGGCATATGATATTTTGAAGGAGGGATTGAAGAGATTGAGTTTAGGGTTTATGGAGGAGGTATTAAAGATGTTGCAATGTATTGGCCTCCATCTCCATTAACTTTGTTGTTTACTTCGCCTCCATAATTCACACATTTCACTTATTAAATATTTTAGGGTTAATTGTTCAAATTGACCTTGTAGAGAAATCTATAGAAAATACATCAGACTCATCTGCAAAGTTTAATAGCATTTCGAATATGCCTCAATTTATTTTTATTTTTCAACCGAAACGTGTGAAATTGTTATTTGTTCCGAGTAATATACTCAAAGATCAAATTTTGTTCGCTTATGTTTTAGACATGGTTTGAACATCATAAATACCTTCACCATGATATTTTAGTGTTTTTAAACGCGAGACAAATTAATTATGAATTATTGAAGAAATTCAGAATTATGGCAAAATTTATAATTAATTCGTCCCTTCTTGAAACAATTTTTTTTTGTAAAGACATAATTTAACGTTTTAAATATTCCTGCAAAAAAATCGTGAATAAATTTAACATTTTAAATATTCCTGCAAAAAAATGGTGAATAAATTTGAATAATAATAATAATAATAACAACTAGGCATTTGAATTTCAGCAACATATTTAACTATGATCACTATTATTGTGAACAATTTTACATGCATAGAAAGAAACAATAAAAGAAAAAGAGAAAAAAAAGACCAATTCACAGAATTTAAAGAGTAGGAAAAGAATCTAAAAATCATGGCGAATCTTCAGATCACTTCAAATTATGTATTTCAATATAAGTCATTCAACCCATGCAACCAAAGTTCTAACAATAATTCATACACCAAAATAACTATTTAATTTCAGTTCATCAAAATAATTGTTTGAACAAATATTTAAGAACAAAAAACGATAAGCGTAATTGAAGGGAAAGAAAATGACAGTTTATGAGAAGTGAAAAAGGTGGGATAATAAATGGGGGGTGCAACCAGAGTTTTAACAACAATTAACACACCAAATAACTATTTGAGAACAAAAAATGATGCGTGTGATAGAAGGGAGAGAAAATAACAATTTATGGGAAGTGGAAAAGGTGGGATAAGAAGTGGGAGGCGGTTTTAGAATTTGAATGCGAAGTTAATTCAGCATAAACTTGTGTGGCTTAAGACATTGCACCAACTTTACAAGCCTTGTTTAAGTCCATATGAACTGTAGACCAAGCTTGTAATCCTTTTAGTTCACAAAAGATTATTTTCCGAAAAACCGAAACGACACAAATACAAGTTTCAAGCCATTTAGAAAATCCAAGTTTCGATAAAGCCAAGTTTGTTCCAGTTGGAAAGTAAGTGAAAACAGCAAAAGAACACCTTCAAACGGTCGCATAGGACCCCTACACGACTGCCCCCACGCACCCGGACACGGAACAACGTTCCCATTGTCCTGTCCTGGGCGCCTGGCGCCAGAGGTGCAGCGCCTAGAGCTAGCTCTCTGTAAGTGGACGCCTAGCGCCCTACCACAGGCGCATCGCTCCGTAAATGCGTGTTTTCGCATGTTTCGGCTTGGGTCTTCGTCATTTTCGCCCAAAAATCGAAGGGTTAAGTCCCCCATTCATCAAAAATAATCCAAGGCATGATCCGGGGCTCTAACACATCGAATACACTCGTTTCGCGACAATTGAATAAGTTTTATAAATTGTTTTAAAACCATTTTTCAAAACAACAAGTTTTCAACAATAACTAAAATTCAATTCTTCACAACAACTCAATTCAACAACCACAACTTTAATCATAATTCATACCCAAACCATGATATGAGATTATCAACAACAATCAACCACAACCACAACCACAATTTATAATCATGTATTCAATCACAATTCAACAACAACATGTCATAATTCATTGATTGAGCATATTTCATCAAATGTTCATATATATATATATATATATATATATATATATATATCATGAACATGCAAATTCATCATCAACAATTCAATTATCAACAAATTAACATACTCAAACATATCACTACAACATGAACACGAATTTCAACGGTTAAGTTTATAATAATGACTTATTCAAATAAGCACTTATGCATAGAAATAGAGAAGAAACTAAACTATGAATGAAATCTAACCCCCTTACCTTAATTCTTCACAATTTTAAGCTAGTGCTTCACTTTACCTCCAATCCCTTGAGTTTCTACCCTCCTCTTGCTTTCCAAAGTCTTCTCTCTTCAAAACTCTTCTATAGCTCTTTCTCTCTCTACCTCTCTCCAATTCTTATGAAATGAATGTGAACCCTATTTTTCTACAAAGACTAGAGCTTAAATAGTGTCCACACTAATGGGTTTAACCCTTAAAAGTCTATTGGACTCAAAACTCTTATAAACTAACTCCCAAAGTTTCTATCCACTAACAGTTAAAAGTTATCGAATAATTACCAGTTCAAAACTAATTACTACCACCGAATAATAACTTGGTAAAAAATAACGGTTCTCACTTGAAACACTAAAACAACTCTCACCATGAAATTACTAATTTACCCTTGCTCACAAAATGACCAAAATACCCCTGAGTCTAAAATGATTATAATACCTTCTAACATCGAAATCCACTAATCCTAACCCAAAACACACACAGAGGTAATTAATCACATATAATCACATATTAAAATAATTAAAAACAAATCTAACGAAAATCGGGTTGTTATAGTACTCATGTAGCTATGTACTCCACTCAACATAGAGAATAGATCTCATTAAGAGTTTCTATCATCTCATCCTTCTGTCGCTGCATGATTCATGCTTTCTTAATTTTCTCATAGCATGTTCTATCACTAATGACTTGTTATTACCCATTGAACCTATTTATTGGGATCTCCAGTCATATAGGTCGGCTTACCATCACTTGTGACCTTTGGGCATTAGTCCCATCCTATTGGATGTGTTTAGGACTTTCTTTCTAGTAATTCCTTTCGTCAAAGGATTGACTAATTCATTATCAGTACATACATGATCTACATTAACCGTTGCTTTTGAGAGTAGCTAGCTCTCTAATCCTTTATGTGTTCGTGCCTTAATTATCGTCTCTTTCCATTGAACTTACGATTCTCAATTTTTGTAATAGTTGCAGTACTATCACAATGAATTAACACTTTTGGAAACGGTTTTATCCACTAAGGATTCTGAACTAGCAAGCATCTTTTCAACTTGCTTCTTCACTAGTTTTCTCTAGTGTTCTCATCTCAGATTCAATCTATAGTGGACTGAGTCAATATCATTTTTTTTAACAAACAACTCCTCCAGTGATGCTCAATGTGTAGCCACTGGTCACTAAATACTCATATGAAGGATGTTCTATTTTATATCTTGTACCATTTAAGTACAATATGTTACTCCTCATAAAGTAATCCTAGAGTCATAGTCTTCTTAAGACACCTCATGACTCTTTCCAATAGCATGACAATGCTTCTCATTCATCTACTAGTAAACTTGCACAAGAGTTTCACGACATCGGCAATGTCGGGTCTAATACATTCAGTGGCATACCTAAGTACTGCCAATCATACTCATATATTCTGTTTTTCTAACTCAATCTCAAGTGTTCTTACACTTGGATCATAATATATGATTGCAAGTTTACGGTCAAATAATAACATTTCTTAAGATCTTCTCAACTTTGTGAGATTCATCAAAAAAATTCTCTTTTCTGATCTAGTAATCTTGAAATCAAGAATTACTTCAACTTTGTCTAGGTCTTTCTTATCAATGTTGTTGATAAACAATGATTTCACATAATTCATAACATGAATCTTTAAATCAAATATGAGAAAGTCGTCTTCATAGAGACATATGATCGTGCAAATATTAGTTGCCACTTTCATTCACTTTATACTCATTCGATAGCATTATAATGTCAAATTTTTCATGTCATTCCTTAGGACTTTATTTTAGACCTCACAAAGAATTATCTAACTTACAGACTTTGTTTTCTTGTTCATGAATCGCAAAACGATCAGGTTGTTTCATATAGATTTCTTCTTCTAATTCACCATAAAAAGACAACTTTCACATCCATTTGGAGCACTATCGAGCTGTAAACAGCGGCTAAAGGGACTAGTACTCTTATGAGTATGATTCTGGTGACTGGAGAATGAGTGTCAAAGAAGTCTATTTTTTTTTCTCTTTGTCTAAAACCTTTTACTACAAGGAGAGCCTTGTATTCATCAACCGTCCCATCAGGTTTTAGTTTCCTTTTCCAAAATCCAAATACAACCAATTGATTTTGCAACTATGAGGCAAGTCAACCAAGTGTCATGTTTTGTTAGAATCTTGAAAATCCATTTCATTGTTTATTACTTCATGCCATAATTCAGCATCCAATGAGGATATAGCTTCTTTAAAGCTTAATGGATCTTCTTCCAATGTATAAACCAAGTTCACACTCTTTAATAATTCTAGCTTTCTTACCTCCTCGAGGTTCTATAACATCTCGTACGATGTTTTCATAACTATTTCTGATTACTGGAATGTGATCAGATATAGTGCCCCCACTAGTTCTTAATTTTTAAAAGGGAATTTATTTTGCCCCCACTAATGTCGTGCTCCCACTAGTGCCCCCACTATTCTTTATTTAAAGGGGACATATTTACATAGAAATCAACATCGTTTTATTCTATGATCACTTTAGCATTTAGGTCATAAAACCTATATGTTTTGCTATTTATAGCATACCCAATGAATATACATTCATAGACTCTACTAGTGAGTTCAACTCTCTTAGGGTCCAAAAACCAAATATAGTCCAGACAATCTGAAGTTCAAAAATAAGACAAATTGAGTTGTCTTTTATTAAAAAAAAATTCTTAATTAGAATTTTTGTTTTTAGGCTTGGATACTCTATACAACATAAATTTCAATTTTCGTTATAAAAATTGAATATATCAAATTTTATTTTTCAAAATTCACAGTCATCAATAAATATGATAAAATATCATTTCATCATTTCTAGTTTATGTGTCATCAAGTTCGCACATGTCATAATTTATTATGTTTAAAGATTCAAATTCTCTAAATTATGATTTATATGAATTTTTGGTTCATTTGTCTTGAGTGCAAAAAATAAAATTTGTCTAATCATATAACTTTGGAATTAAGTTCAAATTACTCACGTTTAAAATGAAACGCTTGTTCACATAATAAATTTTGATATGTCAAACATTAAAATCACACAACAAATAAAATAGAGAATGTAATTTTGAACATACCATCAAAGGCGCAATCTTTTCCACAAGGGGACAACGAAACCTCAATAAGTAATTTCTTCGGTAGACATAACAGTCGAAACGTCTTAAAATTGTTGTTTTTGGATTTCTAAACTGTTGTATTTGGATTTCTAAATTCTATTATCTACCGAAGTTGTTACTAGATTGAGTCACGATCAGGTCGCTCTCTTTAAGACGTTTCATGACACTGTCCAAAATTGTGCAAGACAGACTATCAACCACACCGCCTCCAAGATGAAATAAGCCCAACTACAACTATTCGATTAACTACTACACTGTAGAAAACCGTTTGAGAATTACACCTCCAATATGGTACCAAGACCATTCTTTTCATACTGAAACCACTTTAATAGTAAAAGAATTATTAAAGAACTAACTCAAAAGCTTATATTTGATACACAACACAACATAAAACTGCAACATCCATACAAATAATGATGTGCACTCCCTGATTTAAAACATAGGTTAACTAACTATACTTGACATAGTTTCAAATTGGAATTGTATAGTCCCAACTGGATGCTGAAGTACACAAATTAATGGATTTTTTGGCAAGCCGAGTGATTTCAAGAGTTCTCAGAATGCGGATCAAGAAAGCAGGTTTCCATTAAGTTAACTATTGGCCAAGGTAGTTCTAGAAAACATGTGACCTATTATTATATCCATATTGCGGTATTTTCACCTGTAGATTTTTCAGCTTCAGTTCCATGTCCTTAGAAGCATGAGATCTACCTTTTATATCCATATTACAGGATGTGGTTATGCATAAAACCACCAGCCACTCGTCATATTAACCACTGTTATCCAGAAAAATCTATTTAGGAAAAGTTCTAAAAATAAATCCATGCTCAAGCAGCCAAACACAGAATTCAATAAAAAATTACTGAAATTCCCTGCCCAACGAAACCAATTTATAGAAAATATTGAAAGAAAAAATATTGAGAAATCATACCTATTTTGCATTCAAGCAAAATAAGGACATTAAAATTACTGTAAAAATAGCAAAGAAGATAAGTAATAACTTTCTATGGGTTTTAATCGTTGATGAATGTGAAGAAAAAAACAGAAATAAATACCTCAAGAAATATACATACCTTGATTCGTTAAAAACTCCCTTAGTGAATACATCATACAATCCCAACCACCACCATCAAAATCCTCCCTATAAGTGCTCAGATTCACCACCATAATTTTTGCAGAAGTTGACAATGGTGGTTTAGTGATAAGACATGTTATCTAAGGGTTGAAAACACGCAAAAGCAATTAGAAGGAAGGTGTTGGGAAAGTGTTGATGCGCATGCCATACATATATATATATATATAGAGCAATTGGTTAGTGTTTACATTTATTGAAGTAGTTGAAACATATTCTGATGCATTTATTGAAGTAGTTGGAAACCAAAAGGTCACATTTGTTATAACATGTGTCTATTAGGAGGGAAATTCAAATTTGAAATTATGAAATAACAATTAATGAGACATCATTAGCTTGCACTACACGATTTGTTAAAGTGTTTGGGAGGGAAATTTATTGAAGTAGTTGGAGTAGTTGAAACATATTCTGATGCATTTATTGAAGTAGTTGGAATAACAAATGTCATATTGTTATGACATGTGCTTATTAAGAGGGAAATTCAAATTTTAAATTATGAAACAACAATTAATGAGTGCCCATTTGCTTGCAAAGCACGATTTAGATAAGTACTTGGGAGGGAAATTAGCATAGCAGTTAGGGTTAAACAATTGCTTGACCTAATTAGCTTTTAGAGTAAGTATGATATGATGTGAGTAGAGAAGAGAAGGACAAGGGTGAGTAGAGAAGCGACAATGATTGCATATAGTGATAGTGATTAAGAAGAGAAAAGATGCGGTGAAAATTGAGAAGAGAAGCACTATGATGGAAAGAGTATAGAAGCAACAATTTTTATATTCAACAACGTTAATTGAGAAGAAAAGAGAATGAACATAATTGTACAATATATGAGAAGATAGAGTTCAATCAAAAAAAATTGGGGATTGATTTCAATTTTATAGATTTCGTTAAATTAAAGTAAATATACAGTAATTTGAAAATAATTATTTGAAATTTAAAGTAATATTATTTTTGCTTATAAAAAAAAAATATTATTTTAAGTTTAATGTGATGGTATCCATGTATATACTAAGTTTAGTGCCATATTATGTAAAATTATGCCACATCAACGTAGGATTCAATTTAAGAAATTGGAAAAGGGACTAAAACTGTAATTAAGACTAGAAGAATACCTCATCTTCAAATCATAGACCCTCTTCAACCCTTTCTTAAGACTATTCCCACAGAAACATTATCACAAACACTTTCGAGGCACTAGAAAACGAGCAATGTTGGAGCCAAAATGTCTGAAGAAAGCAGTGATTCCTTCAACTTTGATCATGAATCCATCTCCTGGAACCATTCAATCCACTCGTCTTGCTCTTCATGTTACCCAATTACGACGTTATTGTTATCTCTACGTTGCCTCTGGTTCCCACATTTATAAGCTTCAGGTTTATTCTTACGTAACTTCCTTTTTTAATTTTCAATTTGTTAACCCATTTTTTTGTTATTGATTCTGTTGTAAATAGTAGCATGTTGTTTTTCGGTGTTACTTTGGTAATCCACTTTGATTAGGTTTAGGTGAAGCTTGTTATCCACTTGAGTACAAACATTTTGATTAGTAACATGTTGTTTAATCTTATTGTTAAAGAGTCCCACATTGGATAAGAGATGACGTGGAGTCCCACGTAGGATAAGAGATGACGTGACGGGCAACCATCACCTCACAAGTCGGTTTTGCAGGGTTGTGTTAGGCCTGACCACAATTTCTAAAATGGTATTAAAGCCTCCTCCATGATCTATTGGGGCACCTGCCATCAGGTTTCCTTTATCGAGCCACCCTCCATTTTTGTTCATGCTCCAGATGTCCAGTCTTGTGTGATGGGGTGTGTTAAAAGTCTCACATCAGATAAGAGATGATCTGACAATGTGTTTATATGTGGGGGCAATCCTCACCTCACAAGCCGGTTTTGTGGGGTTGTGTTAGGCCCAATCATGATTTCTAAGACTTACAAGGATGATTTATTTTATAATTTTGTGTAAAATCACTTGTTATTATTACAAAGTTGTAACCAAGTGATTGAGAATGAATTGTTCGGGAGAACCCGAATTCCAATTTCAGCCGAAACAATACTTGGCCAGACTTAACTTACCTTTTAGCGAACTCCAGATTATCAGAGTCTTTCTCCTAGATTATGATTATGAGAGTCCTTCTCTTGAAAAGTGGAGGGTTAAGATTAAAAAAATGCAATACAAAGTTGTGAACTTGTGAATCAATCGATCTGGAAATTGAGTAAGCAACCATTTTGGTCTCTGAATGTGTGAGGCGTTCTCATTATAGTCTATGAATGTATCGAAATTGGAAAAACATCTTTTAGTGTCTTTTTAGTTAGTTATTTTGCTCTTTGGATGTGTTTTTTGCTAGTAAATTTCGTTTATAAAATTACAAATAAGAGAGACTTGGGATATCTTTGGACTTTTGATATAGAGACTATAACGATAACGCCTCACGCATTTAAGTGAATGACGATACATTCAGAGACTGATGGTAGTGCCATACACATTTACAAACAAAAGAGAGACTTGGGATGTGTTTGGATGTGTGAGACTTGGGATGTATTTGCAACTGAATAAATTTTATTGTTTGTTGATAGGAATTCTTACATAAAATTTATTGAAAGAGAGTGTTCAAAGAAGTTACAGTGAAAAGATAACCTAAATAATGAACAAACTGTAATCATTATCTTCCCCTGCCTTCGAAATTTCAGCTTTGCCACCAACTCATTTCCTTCCAATATTACTTTGACCCCCTCCCGCTTAGGACTGAACATTCAGAGCGTGGGCAAGTGCTTGTGGAATAATAATATATTTAGGATAGACTGGGCTATGGGACACAAGTCCTTGGTTTGGAACCTCTTAAGTTTAGGGCGTAACTCAACTAACGAAACCGACATATAAACTGAGGACTGTCCACATCATATAAACACTACCTAGGCCATATCTCTGTCGATGTGGGATTCTCAACACTTTCCTCATGCTTAGGACTGTACATTTGAAGCGTAGACTAATAACCGGAGGAATAACAGGGATTACACAGTTACTCATTCTTAGATCTTTATCTTTCCTTCTAAAATAATGTTTTCATAGTATGGATCCTTTTTGTTACTGGCCCAAAACCTGGCTGTCTCCCCTTTTTTAATCAACCATAGAAATTATAGAATCAACTGTCCTATCATTTGTCGTGTGATTATTTCTTTTGATTTAGAACACAAAAACATCACTTTGCTGGTTTATTTTGATTTGTTCTACAAATACTGATCTCCGTTTACTCAACTATAATTTATATTTACTCTCTAGATTGCTCTTCGAGGAACTTCAGTTACCAAAGGAAAAGACAGTCTCTTAATACCTTTGTCCACTAAGGTATATAGTCT
>Ga0228710_1009536_pt1 | contig 13406 bp, 7 predicted proteins | sample MedpolnodulmetaG_FD_177995 | JGI IMG/M metagenome (GOLD analysis project Ga0228710, IMG submission 177995) | Root nodule microbial communities from Medicago polymorpha collected in Santa Monica, California, United States - pink nodules | ecosystem: Host-associated > Plants > Roots > Nodule...
TTGCATAAATGAGATAAATCTTGCATCATATCATATATTAGTTGGTTTTCACTGATGAATAAAAAAATCTCAAAATTAGATTAATTAAGACATGATAAAATTTACTGATCTAATAGTATGGGTCTAACTTATATTGATACATTTCAAAAAACACCACACAAATACAACTTTTTTTATTTTTATTATGAATTATTTTTCTTAGTTAACAATAGTCGTAGTTTTTCCGATAGTTGCAGGCTCCTTAATTTTCTTTTTCCTCATAAGTGAAGCACACGTTTGTACATAGTGCAAAACTATTTTCCTTATGCGCATTAGACAAATCCATAATTTTCTTAATTTGTGTAGAAATTTACTGTTTATTCTTGGGACAAAAATTCTTAATTTTACTGGTTCTAATTTATTCAAAGTTCAATAATTCAATACAAGACAAAACTTCAAGTCCACAAGAATTTTCTTTGCCAAAATCTAGAAGAATTCTTTGGAATTTCTCATAAGAGTCGTGGAAGTAAATGCTTGCCGGCAATAACAAGGCATGAAAAGCGTGACAATAATGTGCATTTTGTCTTCTAGCGTGACAATATAATGTGTCCATTTCCTTTAATAAAAAATAAAAACTATAATGTGTCCATGACGCAAGGTGGAATTCAAGCCACTAGAACTTCATTTTGCACGATCTACAGTCTACAGAATTGAGTCAATGGACAGATACGTAATTGGAATATCAAATCATGGGAGCCACACCCTTAATACTCTTTATTTGGGGTGTTGGAATATCAATGAAAATTTGAGGATTACAGTAACTAGCCATTATGAATACAACTATATAGCACTGTTTATTCACCTCCTTAATAACTAGCCACAAAATACAGTTTGGGCGTAATAACAGTTATCATATGAAAACTTGATCAACTAACTATACTAGGCCACTGGCTCTGGTGCTACCTCTGCTCCAGAATGGCCATTCTTAGTGGTGAAGGGCTTCTCATCATCAAGTCCCCAGAACTTGGCAGTTTTCACATCCTCTTCGGTCATCAACCGTGAGAACTCTTCATGGTCATACTTTAAAGTAGTTTTTCCACCAAATTCACTAGGAAGGTTATCCATGTCGAAGAGTGATTTCATCAGCTCCACACTGTCTTTACTGTTGGGATAAACAAACTTTACCTTCTGAGCTGTCTTGGGATCCAGGAAGTACTTTATAGCCTATCAAAATGAAAGTAACTTCAAATTTGTTAAATGAAAGAGGTCACTGTTAAAAACTCATGATTCAACCTCAAATTGTAAGCACGAGAAGTTGACCAAAATCCATAAAGAACGGAAATGGATTCTCTCCATTGAAACGAGAGAAGAGTGAGATAAACCTTTGCATAGAAAAAACAAATGGAAGAAGATCGGGACATAAATCGGGGACTGTGGGAAGGGGCCCATGGGAAATCATGTCAGGACTTGCTTTCAAAAATTAATACTAATAGTGTAAATTTGAAAGTCCTAATCAAATTTAAAAATGCAGAAAGGGAAATATGATTTGGATAATCAATATCAATGTTCTATAATTGGTGAGACAAAGAAAATACACTTGCAAGTATTGTTTGATCTTTAAAATAAAATATAAATGAGACAAACCACAACCATGCAATGTGACCTATCACCTAAAGATTAGAAAAACTAACTACATAACGGCATGTGACAATGAAGCAGAACAAATATACTTGCAGCAGGGAAGGAGTACAAACCTTATAGAAAGCCTGAAATATTCTTGGTGGGTTGTGCAGAATAGCTATACCAAGCCTTTCCGGATAGTGGCCTTGTAAAATGTGAATAATCTCACGAGCAGTTTTAGTAGAAATCTTTGTGCTAAATGAAAATCCTGTGAAGTCTATCAACCATGACATTTGTTCTTGACCATCGGAAAGATTAAGCACCGCATTTTCCAACAGATAGACTAAATGTTTGATATTATTTTCTTCTGATACTGTGTTCTGACAGAAGGAAACAGATTAAAAAGAGTTAGCTGACCAGTTATGTACAAGATTGTTAACTACATATAGCTTTAATAATGAAAGTACATCTTAGTTCAAACCTGCATCCCTGGTCTCATTATAAGCACTGTCCTCCCATGTATGTCATGAAAGTTAGCTATGGAGACTTTTCCAGTCTCGCCCTCATGTGCTACTTCAGCCTGAATTTACCAACCATTAAATTGTAAATATATAAGTTTATGATGCATGAAAGAGAAATATGCATAAATGGCCTATCATTTAATGATAACTTCATTTAGTCCTAACAGGCTATGCATATATTAAACTCATGCGGTAGGTAGCACATCATTTTTGGAACTAAATGTCTTCCGAAGATAATGTACGATCTTAATCAATTTTAAAATTACAACTCAACAATGATAGCAACTTAATTTTGACAATTTGAAACTTACATGCATGTTGTTGTTGACTTTACATTTGAGTAATATGGACAGTGCATACTTAAATATTGATCTATAATCCAAGCATAATGTTCTCCAAGAAAAAAACTTGAAAAAATATAGAATAGAGAGAAATATCTTTTCCAGCAGATTAAAAATTAAAGAAAAAATATAGAAAAGTCATACAAAGAAATTAATTGTTTTTGCTAAGAGAAGAGGCAAAATAACACATGAACCATTAAGCAAGGTCAACACAAGTTAGAGAAAAATAGCAGAACTCCAGACGACTTTGTGCTTCATCAATTTGTCAAATCCTTTATGGCATGGATCAACATTACAATTATAACATGTTCATGATACAAAAGTTTCGGCATCATCAATTAAGCATGTGAACGACAAAGCCAGAAAAATCAAACTAACCCAACGGATTTCCTCAGGCTTATAAGTAGACCTCCACTTGAGTGATTCCTCCAGCATTTTCTTGGCTTTATCGACATTCCAGTTCCGTGCTTCTAAATATCTCCTTAAACATGCATCTGTGCAATATTTCAACCGACGCCCAGATAAGGGCCCAATAGCAGCTCTTAGTTCAGCCACCTGTTCATAGATCAAGGTACAATCAAAATCACATCAGATCCTTTCAGAGTCAAAGCATAAAATCTTCCTATTATCGTTACATGATACCATAGAGAGAAGATCTAATGCAATCAAAATCACCAGCTACTTTTATTTAGAACTTTTTTCAATAATTAATAATTATACATAAAATTCTGAAATTTTTCAGTGAACCAGGTATCGCCTAGCTGGAAGTCTGGTATTAATCCCCCGAGATACCAAGATCTATTTGTTTTTGGATAAGCAAACAGCAAAATATTATTGGATAATTTGTTTAGGAAGGGAAAATATCAATAGCAGGGATCGAATCCAAAACCTCTTACATTGAACTCATTATGTTCTATACATAGAGTCAAAGAAAATATAAGGAAAAACGAGTCAAAGAAAGTTATGTATCTAAACCAAATTTTGGACCAGATACATCAATTTTCTTTGCCTCATTTTTACTTAGATTTTGTTATGATTCGGGACACCCGGTCATTTGACAACGGCATCACACAATTTTTGGTAATTATGAGTATACATAACCACGGACTAAACACATGTTTGAATCGACATTGAATTTAGTGAAATCACAATCGCAAAATAAACTTAATTTACCTTAGCTTCCTGAGTTAAGGAAGTATTCTCCGGCTGATTCTGGGTTTGTCTTCTAAGAAGGAACATGTTGCCTCCAAAAAAAAATGTACTTCCCAACCAACCTACGGCAGAAAATTTGAAATAAGATTAATTTTCCTCTTTCATTTCATTCCAAACAAAATTAATTAATGAATCCACCAACACTGTACTACTAATCACGTGTATATAACTGTAGCCTATAACATCTGATTCAGAATTTAACCAAAAAAACAATTAGGTGAACTTTTCCAGCAGTCAACATTTTCAACCTGAATTATTATTGTTCTCAGATTTCGTCTTTTTCTACTTTTCAACTCAAATCACAAACAGGTAAAGAAATTTTATCCAAGCATAGTAGCGTTGACTTCAAGCTAAAAAACAATATTCATCATCTAAAAATGAAAATACTGAAACATTTTGTCTTGATTAATACAGTAATAATCGGTGAAAATTCATAAACACAGAATTGAAACGCACGTGAAGAATATAAATCTGAGAAGTAAAAAATTGTATAATTGAATAAATAATCGAACGAACCTGGAGAAATGAAAATGAGAGAGGGTATGGTATAGTGTTTATGTTAATCGTTAATTTGATTAAGTTGGGATATGAAAGAAAGAGTGTAGTTAGTTTAGTAACTAATGAAATGAAGAAGGTAAAGGACACGCGAATTGTTAATATAGTGTTGTGACTTGTGAACGAAACGGTCACCGTTTGTAAGAGAGAGACTGACAGAGAGAGAATAAGATACCGTAGCGGCTGAGATGGGGGGTTGTAGTAGTAAGTAGGTAGCCTCATCTTTCCCATTCACTTCATTAATTAATTGATTACATCTTTTTTGACCAATAATTAAATGGATCCTCCTTTTTAGTCAAAACAAAATAATTAAATGGATCCTCCTTTCAAAAAAAAAAAATTAAATTGATCTAATAAATAGATACTCTCCGTCAGTTTAATTGAATCATTTTCTCATTTCACCCGGATTAAGAAAAGTGTATAAATGAAAGAGAGAGCGAAATGATTTTAAGTGTTTTTATCAAGTACCGGTGCATTCTTCTTTATCATAAATGTAAAGTATAATATATTGAATTGGGAGTGGTGAAAGTAGTATTAATTAGAGTTATAAAGGGAAAAAGTAATTAATATTGTATTGAAAAGTGAAATAACTCAATTATTTTTGGGACATTTTTTTTTTTGCAAATGGCTCAGTTATTATGGGACGGAGGGAATAAATGATATTTGTACAACCACTTTTTGACAACTTTTGAAACAATTTTCTCTCTCATACTCACATGTTTTTTTATTCTCTCTCTTTTTCTTTCTCTCTCTGTTCTTTTTGTCTAATAAGAATAGAGAAAAAGTAGTTGTCACAAAAGTTGTACACAATTAATTATACAAATATCACTCATTTAATAAATAATACTGCACGAAAACGTCATTAACTAGGAAATATAAATAAATAGATCTATAGCCTTATTTTTGGGCGAGAAGAAAGCTCCCACGATCTCTATGATTTTGTGTATGTCTAGCAAGACAAATTTTTCATGTCCACCAAGAAACACAATCTTTTTTTCCGAATAATTTAGTGGTTAGAGCTCATATATTTTAAATGGGGAGAAATAAGGTATTTAAAGTTTGAACCTCAATTACGTCATATATATCCCTATGAACTGAGTTAAGCTCACAGAGATAGTTCCCACGATCTCTAATAGTTTATTCTTATAAGTTCATTTAATTAAAAATAATGTGTTTTGTAGGCGTCAGTTCACACGAGTTCATAGTTTTATAATGTTTTTTTTGATAATTTAATTTAAGTAGTTTATAGTTTTTTTTTAACAGCAAAATTTATTAAACGACCAGATCCCTGTTCAAGACGAACAGAGACTGATGAATTAAAAACTACAAACTATAGACGTGTAGTATATAGGCGGAACACCTAAAATAAACACCATGAAAGACACTCATACACACAACACCTCAAACATGCTCTGCTTTCAACACCTATGAGGCCAATAACCACCAAAATAAAACCTCACCACCAAAATAAGATTTTGTCTCAAACAACCACTGAAAACGATATCCATAACCACCCATCGCCACTACTCACCCCAACAAAAACACCCCTATAGAGCAAACAACATTTTCTCATCACCATAGTTGAGCCACACTCTCCTAAACTAATGCTCATACAGCTTCCGCCACATCTCAACCTTTGGTCCACTAAAAACACACCATAGCCCAAAACAAAACTTGAATCAAAGAACTAACTCCCGATCTCGAATCAAAAGTGATCGATCAACCAGATATCAGACCCAAATCAGTAAGGTACCCCTCTCCAAAACAAATTGCAACTAGACACCGACCAATCTCGAAGCAAAAATAACCGACCCACTAGAGTTCAGGACACAAACTTGTAAAGCAAACAACCGGATGAAAAAGTGGTGCAACCATAAATCATATTAGTAAGGAAAAGGCTCAGCTCAATGGCCTCGCACCTCAAATCACCCAAAACACCTAAACTCTACAAGGGCTAGCGACGGTAGAAAGGAACCCAAAAACAGAGGCGGCCTTCAACACCCACTAACCACCATGCAAAATCACACCTCCAAAACCTCCCCCAACCATCACTCAAGACGGTTAAATCCACCACACCAACAGTGGCGGAGCCAGAAAAAAAAGTTCGGGTGGGCCACTAAAATTAATTATAATATATAAACATAAATTAAAGTTGTAATAAGCATCAAGTACGAAATTGAAATGACGGAGTTTGAAATTCATGCAAATTCATAGGTCTATAAGCCTCCACTAACATGCGTATAAGCCTCACAAAAAATCACGTATGCCACTTTTGAAACCACGAAAAACTATAACCATTGAAAAATTGTTCGAAGTCTCGCAAAATAAACCTATAATTGATTTATTTAAATTTTTTGGGTGGGTCACTGCACCACTTTGCGGGAATTTGGATCAACCGAAACCTAAAACCGACACAAAATTACATAAAATCTTGTAAAATAGACCTATGGTCTTAATTTTTCCGGGTGGGCCGTGGCCCACCCCAGCCCATGAAGGGCTCCGCCACTGCACACCAATATCCACTCAAAACCAATAAACCCCATTGGCCCTCCCATCAGCCAACACCACACACCCCTAGCCACCACACAACCACTAAGAAAACAACAACGAAACATCCTGAACGTTTTCGATGCTCTCTATCACCACTTCATCGCCACCACCACACTGTGGATCTGCCACCACAGATCCCGGATCCACCACCACACCACCCCAAGCCTGACTCTTCTATCCACTGATCCACCAAAACAACATCGACACCACCACTGCAAAAACCACCACGACATCACCACCTTCACCTCCTATCACCACCAAACTTGTGGCCTACTCCATCACAAACACACCAACAGGAAATAAAACACGCAACAGTTCAAAACTAAAAAAGTTGTCGTCGTTTCGAAGACGAACAAAAACAACCAAAACATGCAAGACCATCGGAGAACAGCAATCTTAACGCCGGCGCCGATAGATCTGACGTTTAGAGGTGGTGCGGATGATTGATGTCACTCGTTGCACCACCATCCTAATCGGCTACATCTTGTAAATTAATGGTTTGGATTGGGGTGGAAGAAGGTGTAATTAAGTGGCAGGGTTCTGGTTTTTAGAGAGAGGCGAGAGGTTTTTTATAGAGAGAGTAAGTAGTTTATAACTTAAAACTTATAGTTTATATTTATCTCAATTTTATCCATGTAATATTGATCGAAATTTTAATTATTAATTAAATATTTTTTATGTCATTTCATATTTAACGTTAATTTTACTAAACACTAGAAATTTAATTAATTTGTTTATCCTCTATCAAGTGCGAGTGAACTTATCAATTATCTCTTATAAATTCATCTAATATAAGATGGTTTATCAATTATTCACCACTTGTTACCAAACTTAGTCTATCTCACTTTTTTGGAAAATTATTTGTATCCTCCCTTTTTGTTGAAGTGTCTCACCAGAGAGTATCCTTGCATTTGTTAAGATACTAAAAAATAGAAAAATTTATGTTAAAAATATCACTTTTTTCACTTTTAAAAATTGACTACATAATTTTTAATAAAATACAACTGTATTTGACCTCTTAACAATGTCTTTACAGCAACTCCAATGTAGGTTGCTTAATGTTAGTCTATATGGCTAGATGGTTACCAAGCTAGAGCGGGGGGGTGAATAGCGCTTTTGAAAAACTTTTCGGAGATTTAGTGAGAAGTGATTTTAACAAAATTGACTATTTGAAATTTGCTTGAACAATCACAAACAATGAATTAACAAATATCAAATATATGCGGAATAAGATTTTATCTTAGAATTGAGAGATTCACGATACAAATCTTTTTAACACAATCAATTATTAACAATCCTTGAACAAGATACAAAACAATATACAATTTCAAACCAAACCTATATGACAATAAACCTAATTACCAATTGAAAACACAAAACATATGAATTTGAATAATTGAATTGGTATTGCAATTAATTGATCCAAGTGAAATTGTTTTAACCTGAATCAAATGGATTTAGATTAATCTCTTTGAGAAAACACTACTTAGATTAAAGCTAGCAATTCACTAATCAATTATTCAAATAATCAAGTGCTATAATGAAAGTAGAGAGAGAGAGAGAGAGAGAGAGAGAGAGAGAACACCGAGGTTTATAGTAGTTCACCCTTGTTCGTCCTCGCTAAGGGCTACCTCTACTCTACTTGATGAAGTACTCCTTCAAGAGACTCCATTATGTATGAAAAGTTGATTATAATGTTTACAAGAGTTCCTTCAAATTAAAGCCCTAATTCTTCAACTCCTATGTAAAACAAAGCTCCCCCAAACTTCAAGTGCCCCTTGAATTTGGTGCTTCTTGAATCTTCGGATCCTTGAATTACCCGTGCACTCTTTCGATCTCTTCACTCGAGTCTTCAATGCTACGTCCTGTAAACGAACCCCCTTCGATCTCAAGAACGGTTAGAAAGACCCCCAAGCCATTTGGAGGTGGAATGAGATTATTCAATTCCTTTGAAGCCTTGATTAAGCCCAATCAATCTTCTTGAGAGAACCAACTTACAATCCCTACTAGCACCCTAGAGAATCTACACACTCAAAGACAAAGTGATTCTAAGAAAAAGTGTTTGATCTTGAAGAATGTATGAGCAATGAGTTTTTGAAACCTAGAGAGAATAGATGCAAATGATTCAATCCTTTGGGTGTTATGAGGTAGTGAGTATATATAGAAAAGGGTGGCAAGAGCAAGATTTCGGCCAAAAACACCATATTGAATCGATTCATTTAATGTGTGAATCGATTCAGACAGTTAGACAGATTGAATAGATTCAGACAGAATTTGAATAGATTCAAAAATCCACAGATGAAGATTGATACGCATCAGACAGAGTTTGAATCGATTCAAATCTTCCCTAGATGAAGATTGATATGATTCAAACTCTTATGAATCGATTCAATCAAAGTCAGAGAGTTTCATGATACGATTCACTGAAATTTGAGTCGATTCAGGCAAGAAAGAAGTGAAAAATAGATGTTGACAACATTTGAATTGATTCAGACTTTTTGTGAATCGATTCAGTTGTGAATCAATTCAAGAAAACAGTGAATCGATTCACTATGAATCTATTCAGGAAAACTGTGAATCTGCGATACTATTCAAGAAAAGTTGACTCGATTTAAAAGGAGAGACACAAGGAAAATGGACAAAAGGAATGCTTGATATGAATCAATGAATCATGAATAGAATCAAGCAATTTACGGATGGATTTTTCATATATGACAACACACAAGACATCAAAGAATCACAGGACAACACCCAAGACATCAAAGAAACACATGACACTATGAAACATGATTTGCTAGGGTGCTTTAAGAAGTTTCTAAGCTAAAGTTAATCAACATAAAATAATATCTTCAAACAAACCTAGCAATCTTAGACATCATAAAAACATAAACTAAAACAATAAGTAATATTATCTTCAGTATACTAGGTTTGGATTGAAGGAGGGGAAGAGAGGTGGTGTACGACGGCGGCTAATTTTCATTAATTAATTATAATAATAATAATTTTTATTTAAAAAAAATTAGTTTATTTTTATCATATAAAGTTTTTGTTCATGGATATTAATGTCACTTTATTGATACACATTTCTTTTAATTATAATTTTCTTTAATTTTTTTTCATATCTCAAACTACTTAATAATCTCTTATTTTCACTTTATTTTGTTTTTACCAACCAAATAAACTGTAAAGAGAACGGAGACTAACTTTTAACGGTTTATTTTCTCACGAATTAAAAGTTACTTTTTTTTTTTGACAAAAAAAGTTACTTTTTTCTTCTTCCGGGGATTATATATTGCTCAAATGATTTTTATATACACATTGAATGAAACTCATTGATCTTGAAGATTTTTGTGTTGTCTTCTTCCGTATAAGACTACTAGTAGTTAGAATATTTATTAAACGTTGAAAAAAGAATGCAGTTGACATTTTCTAAAACCTAGACAAGATATTTTTCAAGAGAATCATATATTTAACAAATTGATTGGTCTCATGTGATAAATGAGTTTTCATTAAGACGAATCATTAGAAATAATTTGAGTTTGATATATATAAGAACAATTATTGGATTAAAATTTATTTATCTTCGGACCAAACTCTAAATTACTAGTGTTGCTTTTCTCCAAGAGCCGGAGGGTTAAAAAAATATATTTAAAGACGGTAGTATAGCTAATATTTTTTAGACAAAGACAACATTTAAAGTAGATTAATTAATTCATTGTATTTTCTTTGAAAGGTAGATTATTTAATTGTTGATAATGATGTTTTTATACTCCAATCACTTATGGAAATAAAAATTAGATTAATTAATGAACTTTAGTTTGAGTTTTAGCTACTCTAGATAATATGGACCAAAGAGAGGTGAGTTTTAGAAAGATTTCTTTTTTTGTTTGAGGGATTTTAGAAAGATGATGACCAAGCCTTCATTCAACCATATAGTTATACCAGAAAAAAAAATATATAGTTCAAGACGTGCTTACGTACCAGTTACCACACAACAGTACGAGTTGCATACATTTCAATCTCTTTGGAAAAGTCCATAGCAAAACTTTTAACCGCATTACGTTGAATGAAATTCATTGATCTTCATGATTTGTTTTTCTTCTTCTTATAATAAAACCAGCTAGGATATTTATTAAACTTTCCAAAAAAAAGAATGCAGTTGACATTTTTCAAATAGTCTTTATTTTTCAAAAATAGACAAGATTTTCTTTTCAAGGGAATCATATATATAATTAAAGACGGCTGTTGCGAATATTTTTTAACAAAACCACAATTAGAGTAGATTAATTAATTGTATTTTTTTAAAAGTAGATTAATTTTGTTGATAATGATGTTTTTGTACTCCAATTATTTCTGGAAATAAAATTAGATTGTTTATTAATTAACGAATACTTTAGTTTGAGTTTTAGGCTTTTAGCTACTGTAACAATATGGACCAAACTGAACTATGAGTATTAGAGAGATGAAGACCAAGCCTTCATTCAACCATATATAGAGAAGTTACATACATTTCAATCTCTTTGCTTAAGTCCAGAGAGAAGTTTCAAAACAACCATTAATTTCAAGACCAGATTTTCAAGAGTACCAATTCTCCTATAATAACTCCATCCGTTTAACTATAAAAGTCATATTTTAATATCAATTTCAGTTGCTGCATATTTATCGTAAAGACTAAAGTACATTCATATTAATTGTAAGTCTAATTCGTACTCTATCCGTTGCAAAATAATGCAACTTTAGCAATTATACCCAAATTAAGAAAGTTAGTTAATTTTAGGTACACAAATTAAGAAAGTTAGTTAATTTTAGGGTTTTGCTAACTAGCGTCCAGATGTACTCTTTAAGGATCTCAAATTAAGAAATTATTCCTCAAAAAAGATAAAGAGTTGAATTTTCAATGCACTGGATACACAAATTTTTATAAAAACTTATTATTTAAAGTGCTTAAAGAAAGTCTCAGGGACACACATTAACATCTCCCCTTAAAGTTTACCACCTTCATCCCACAATATATAGTTAAAATAATTTGTTTCAATTTATATATATATCGTTACAATATCAATGAAGTAGAAGTATCGTTTTTCTCTATCATACCTCCTACTATTAGTTACTCTCTCATTTTAAATTTCTTAATTCATCTTTTACATATCATTAATAGATGATAAATTTTTTTCGTCTTAACCCTCTAATTCTAAGGGAAAAGGGGTGTTGGGAATCCAAAGTTAGGTCGAGAAGTAAAGTTTAGTAAAAAAATTGAAGACATAGTTTCTTAAACAATTCATCATTGATGGAACTTGTTAATCACTTTTGTTCAATTGTTTGAGTTAATAGATTTTAATTTTGTAAAATAATAATAACTTGTAATTTCATATTTCCTTATAAAAAAACTCACTTTAATTTCCTTTTAAAGTTTTACTCAGTAAAAAAAAAACCTGATTTTTAGAAACGTATAACAATGAAGGGTGCGTCAAATATGGAGAACATTTATTATTTTTAGTAAGAAAATAAACTTTATAACAATAAAAACGAAAAAAAAACACATTAAAACACTTTCACAAATACATATGTGCTCTCTCTCCCTCTCTCTCTTTTCTTATTTTCAAACACTAACCGTTAACACTTTTATCCTTCCTAATCTACCGAAGAGTGGTGATTTATGGTTAATTTTGATCTGAAATCATATATCTAAATTGTTTTTCTTTCACGTTTGGTTAAGTGACTGATTTTCACATATTTTCATTCTTTTTTCTTTTGTTTTGTTATTTCGTCGTGTTAGCAAGATTGTTTATTTTGATTTACCTTCTTTGTGCGACGTGTTTCTTATTTTCCATCATAGTGCAGTGTTTTTTTATTTTCCCTTCTTTTAGAGTTTCTTCATATATTCATCCTTTTTGTTTTCAATGACTTTGAATTGTATTGTATCAATGTACTCTATCAATTTAAATGAATGAATATCATTTATTTTTATAACTTTTTTTTATTAAAACTTATTAAAAATAATAGGGTCCACTGTTAGACCAGTCCATATTAGACAACCCCTAAAAATGAATAGGGTAAAACTTTTTAATTTGAATTTTTTGCTCATATTACATGGCTTTTATTATTATTATTATTATTATTATTATTATTATTATTATTATTATTATTATTTGGTCAAGTAGTTTAGTGATTATACCATAACTTCATGAATAAGTTGGAAATTTCCGGTTCAAATTTGACCCATGAATATTGCAATACCCCAATTAAGTTAGCTATGCTCATGAGGCAACTTTTATAAAAAGGTATAAAAGTAAAAAATAAAATTATTTTAAATAAATTCCTATTAAGGAAAAAAAAAACTCAAATGAAATTCATACATGAGTTTTATGTCTCCTTAGATGAAAGCCCTCATCTATAAGTATTTAGTGTGTGTCAAAATCAAGTATCTTTAGCGTACACTTATAGTAGTTTTTATTTTATTTTTAAAAAGGCTAAAATGTATTAATAATGCAACTGACCTCAAGGTCAGAACGGTGCAAAACCAACATATACACGCACATCACAACAAAAAAAAAATTAAAACATGTTGCCTAAAGTCAAACAACAACCCGAATTGCAGACCGTAAAAAACATGTCAACATATAGTAGT
>Ga0228710_1009537_pt1 | contig 13405 bp, 13 predicted proteins | sample MedpolnodulmetaG_FD_177995 | JGI IMG/M metagenome (GOLD analysis project Ga0228710, IMG submission 177995) | Root nodule microbial communities from Medicago polymorpha collected in Santa Monica, California, United States - pink nodules | ecosystem: Host-associated > Plants > Roots > Nodule...
TCAAATTGTGTTGGCTTTTTCTGGTTTCTTTTTCTATGTGTTAGAACTGGTCAAATTCTAACACAAAGTCTGACTGCAACATATTAGTAACTAACACAAAGATAAGAGAGAGTAGACACAAGCAATTTACACTGGTTCCTCCCACAACACAGGAGTAGTTCAGGCCACTTGCACTTCCATAAAATTTCACTATAATCTCACTAGATTACAATTTCTCAAGGACTCTTCCAAGAGACATCCAATTGCTCAGGCACACTTACAAGAGACTTTTAATGCTCAAGGTCACTACCAAGAGACTTCCACTGCTCAAGCACACACAAAAAATACTTCTAATGTTCAAGGACAACTCCAAGAGACTTGCAATACTCAAGGACAACACCAAGAGACTTCTAATGCTCAATAACAAGTGAAAAGACACTTCTTATGCTCAAGATTTGCAGGCAAAAGACTTTTATTTGTTTATCAATATAAACAAATTTGTTCTTACACCGGATAAAAAATTGGTTGTGTAAACTGAACAATGTTTAAACATATTCTTATGACTTTAGGATTTCTTAGATACAAATGTTGAAACGAAAATCCTAATTAAGTGTTTTGCGCTATTTGATTATGGCAGAGTAATGACACGTTAAAATAGTAGAGTCTTGTTAATCTTCTTCAGGTCTTCATCTCCTTATATAGGAAATGATTTGAGAGACGTTGGAGAAAGTGATAACGTATTAAGAGTCGTTGAGAAGCTTCAAATCAAGGACGTTGAGCCATTGCCTAATATGGATAATTTTGAAGTTGTGTGTAGATATAGGCTCTTGTTTCGATGATGTTCATTAGATAGTTTTATTTGATGATGTTTTATTTTTAGTATAAGCCTAGACTCTTGTGAAAGCACCTAGCAATTCTTGCCTCTATCTGTCTTATGGTCCCTTTGTGTCTTGTGTGTCATTTTCTATAGAAAACTTAATTTTTCATGGTCTAAGCGATTTTATAGCCAATTGATTCTATTCCCCTATTCTAATTCATATTATGAAATGTTTCTGCCATTTTCCATGTTTTCCTGTGCATTTTGAATCGATTCATGAATTAATGAATCATATCATCATGAATTGGTTCAGCCTTGATTGATTTGTATCACTGTTTTCTTATGGTCCTGGTTTTTGCCTTGTTAAATCGAATCACATCTCTTTGAATCATATCAACCTTCATCTGGTGGCATATGAATCGATCAAATTTTGTTTGATTCATATCAATCTTCATGGCTCAACTTCTTTTTGTTTTGATCTCTAGATCGAATCACACATTAAGTGAATCGATTCACTATGTTGTTTTTGGCCAAATTTTTGCACTTACCACGCTTTCCTATATATACTCATACCCTCATAACACCCAAACTACTAAATCATTTGCATCTATTCTCTCTAGAGTCTCCAAACCTCATTTTCCTTTTGTTCTTCAGATTAAACACTTTTTCTAAGAATCATTGTGGTCCTTGAGTCATAGATTGCTAAAGTGTTATAGGGATTGTAAGTTGATTGCATTCAAGGATATTGATTGAGAATCAAAGATCTAAAGTAAATTGAGTAGTTTAATTCCACCTACCAGGGTATTGGGGGTTCTTTCTAACCTTCTTGAGTTGAAGGGTATCCAACCACCGGACAGAACAAAAAGAAGATTTTCGAGTGAAGAGTTTCAAGGATTGCACGGGTGATTACAGATTCAAATACTTGAAGAAACACCAATTTCAAAGGGTATTTTAAGATTGGGGGAGTGACTGCATAGGAATGGAAAATTAGGGTAATTGACGGAGTTCTTGTAATCATAACATTGTAATCAAACATTCAATTTTAGTGGAAGTCCTTGATGGAGACATTTTCCATCAAGAAGAGTAGATGTACCTTGAAGCGAGGACGAAAGATGGAAATAATATGAATCTCGGTGTCGTTTCTCTTCCCTTTCCTCTTTAATTTCGTTTAATTTGAGTATATGATTGTTTGATAATTGTTAGAATTGATATGAATGTGATCTTGTTTCAATTTTTTAAACTTGACTTAATTCGTTAATTAGATTTTCTCTTAATTCACATTGATCACATTTGCATTCAATCTAGTGTCAATTTATCAAACACATATACCTTGTGTTTATTAGTATAGTTGATTTAATTGCTCTTAGGTTTGGTTTGGGAATTGTCTAGTTTTGTATATTGTGTGAGAATTATTAATCATTGATTGTATTAAGATTTAGCATTTGAATCTCTCAATTCAATAGTAAATCTTATTGTGCATTACATTATCTTAGTCTCTTTGTCATTGTTATTGTTTCAAGCACAAATTCAATAAGCCAATTTGTTTTCAAATTCGCTTTGGTTAAAAAAACTCGATAATATTTTTAAAACACTACTTACCCCCTCTAGTGTGTATTCTATCTTGCCATATAGACCAACAAGTGGCATCAAGAGCTAGGTCTCTTACTCAAATCATGTTACTGAGTCAACTAGCATTTCTACTACAGGCATGGGGTACTCATCTTTTGGTGTAGCATTATTTAAATTCATGAAGTCTATACAAACCCTGAGACTCCCATTTTCTTAATGACAGGAACAATATTAGTTAACTATTCGACGAACCTTGCAGTTCTAATGAACTTGCTTTTCAAGAGCCTTTCAATCTCTTCCTTGATCTTCAACATGATTTCAGGCGCAAACCTTCTTGCTAATTGCTTTACTGGTTTCTTGTCTGGTCGAATTGGCAACTTCAGTTCCAAAACTTCTCTGCTTAATCCAGGAATTTAATTATAATCCCAATAAAAACAATCTTTGAACTCTTTTAGAAGTTCAATTATATGTGCATTCAAATCTGCATCAATTTTTGAACTTATGTACGTTGGTCTTTTTTACGGATCAATCTCCCATATCAATTTTGCTCCAGAGGATCTTGAACCTGGATTTTCTTGTCAAATTCGATGGATCTTTTTCAAAACCCAAAGGCTCATCAACATAAATGCAATCAAGTCTCTCGCCTTAAGCCATTTTTTCTCTAGAACTAACATTAATGGTTTCAATAACCATCTTTTGTTGTATTTCAGCCTCTAAGGCCGCTTTTAACTTGTTTTCAGCCACATAGGTCCTAATCTTATCCCAAGCATTTGGCTTAAACATAATGTTTCTCATTAATCACCCTCCTAATTGGTGGAATAACTCCATCCTCTGGGGTTTCTTCCTCAGGTACTTCCCTTTCCCATGAGAACCCATGAGTAGGATGGAGCCTTACAGAACAAACATGTTTATGATGGGTGTAACCAGATTATGCAAAAGCACATGACACTATATTCACCAAATTCTTGTCGAAGGACTATTTGGTTATGTGGTTTACTTCAACCATGAAGTAGCTTTGGTCAGCCTCTCTCCAGATGGCAATCCTTTGATGCATTAACGAAGGGACAATACCTACCCCATGGATCCATTCTCTTCCAAGTAGCAGAGTGAATTTAGATTTGGAAGGAACTACCATAAAGAGTGTTGTCCTTGTGATGATCCCTACTACGAAGTCAAGTTGAATGGCCCCAAGTGGATGACCACATTTTACTTCACTACAGCGCCACCATCCACTAGAACCATGTTGACATCAACGTTGTCAACTTTAGCTTGCATAAACAAAGTATTTAAAAGGCTTTGCATGTCCATTTGGTTTCTCGAACATGGCATGTTGCTCCTCCACCCAACCATTATTCATTATGTAATAGCAAACTATCTAATAGTTAGCCATGTTTTATGTGTCGAATTCTTCTTCATTCTCTTCCACTTCAGATATTACATCATATTGAGCAGGAAGAATCGACACTACGTTGCACAACACGTCAAAGTCTGGTTCTAAATCCATGAAGTCAAAGTCCATTTCTTCATTTTTGACATATATGCTTTCTTTGATTGATAACAAAGGAGGAAATATAATTTTTTGACCGGCCTTCTAGCCAGTTCCAACAATTTGTTAGGCAATAACCTACTTTTTCCTTTGGAACTTCTACCATTGGGTTCTAGTTATTGGATTCTTTCCTTTATAATTGTTGCTGTAGGAATACTTCTTTGACTTACCCTGATCTTTTGGACCAGAAAAGGTATTGCCCCCTCTCAACACGTTCCCTTTGTTATTAGGAACATTTTTCCCACTAGAGTGGACCCACTTTTCGACTGGAGCCTTTGAGGTTGGCACAAATGATTTGGTTCGACCATTTTTGTGATGTGGATTCATGGTCGAAGGTAAGGCCTTATATGGGACCACACTCATATTAAAAGTGAAATTTGACATGTTGTCAGACCATTTTCCCCTTTTTTAGATTGTTATTGAAATTGTGAATGCCTTTGTAGCATCTTTGTCAAATACTGAAATGCATATGGGGAAAAACATCACCTCAGAGTTATTTAGTTTGCACATGTTGAGGAAATCAATTAGTTCCTCTTCAACTTTTGGGTATGCCACTTTCGTTTATTCATCATAATGTGGCTCAGAAAACCACTTTCTTGGCATATTGGGGTCTTCAGGAGCCTTCACAACCATAAAGTTATCAACTTTAGTACTTGCTTCAACCACTAGGCAATCGGCTTGTTTTACGTACATGTCATCAGAAACTTGAAACGGATCAACATCAATTTTCATTGGGTTTTAGCCTTGTCACCAAACTTGATGTGTGTTTGTTCGCAGATTCATCATTTACGTTTTTAATGATATTGATCATGTTATTGTATCTGATGTGTTCTATCAATTTGAATGAAAGAATATCGTTTTGTTTTTGTAAAAAAAAAACTTGACCAAAACTTTTAGAGATGTAGCTAAAATCTTTGATCAAATAATCGTAAAATTATAATTAGTGACACCATAATCACCATTATTAATATTATTTTCCCATTCTCTATTTTTTTAAAAAAATATATGAAGATGTTAATTTAATTCATTTTATTTTTAAAACATTTTTAATTTATTTTGTTAATTATTTTTCTTTTAGAAGGTTATTATGTTAATTCTTAAAATTTATCAGTATTTGGTCAAATATGATTGAATGCCCAAAATATTTTTTTCTTTATTGACCTTTTCGATAAATTTTACAGTATTGGTACATAGCACACAAGAAATTCTAATACAATGTCCAAAATTGTATTTAACAATAACAAAAATGATATTTTTCCCCTAAAAAAAACAACCATTATATTTGTACACCTTTTTTTCCTACACTCATTCAACACCATATCTTATTTTATCTCTATCTTTATTTTTATTTGTACAACTAATTTAAAACAACTTTTGAACAACTTTATCTGTCATACTATCACGGTGATCTTATTCTCTCTCATCCTCTCTCTCTCACTCTCTGTGTATGTATATATATATATATATAATAGGGGTTTGCTAACTTACCAACATGAAACATGAAGGTTCAAGTTAGCAAAAATGTACATTTTCATTTGGACAAAAAAACCAATATCCGCTAGTGTAAACCAATTTAAAGTAAGGGATAGTTTAGTAGATATCACTTAAGCTATTTGTTCTAAAATAAAAGTGGGTCTAAGCTACCAAATTGATGCAAATAGAGTTGTACAAATAGAGTTACTCTTATCAATCTATAAGTTTTTTTTTTTTGGATAAGCCAGGTGAAAGGACAGACATCAAGAGGTAGCACGACATCCCAACAAGAAAGGTGGGAGGACTAGACCTATGCGCCAAACTGAAAATATTATTAAAAAAACGGGAAAAATATATATACAAAGAGGGAGGACTAGACCGAAACTCTCACAACAAGAAAGAAAAAGGAAAAGAAAACCAACAGATTAGGGGAATATGTAATTAAGCAGACTGTATATGTCCCGAAAGAAATCCTTTCCCCAAATCACCCAAGTTCGGGGTCAAGGGACTTCTTTCATTAATACAGAACTTCTTCACGCCAATACCAAGAAGGAACTTGAGAAAATGTAATCATTGTTCCAAAATAAAAATTCATACAAGTTTATGAGAAAAAATTAAATTTTTCAAAGCAACTCTCATGTCCAAGTTAACAATACCTCTAATATTCCGATAGAAAAAATTCATTGGGCATATGGCTAGAAGATCACTCTATTTATCTCTCAAGATGTATACTTGTTATGAGGTGTAAGCAAACATTTTTCTATTTTGATGGAAATTTTTACGGTGAGAGGATAATATCATAGTCAATAATAAAAAATATCTTAAAATTCAAACAATGCTTACAAAAAGATTTACATTTACCACTAAATGGAGCTCAAATTTAACACCTCCAATCTATAATTTATTTTTTACCACTGAATCAAGCTTTATGGGTAAACAAAACATTTTCCTTTCCCCTTCAAAAAAAAAAAAACATTTTTCTTTTACTAAAGATAAAAATAATTAAACCATATATAAGCTTTTTCCCCTTTGGGCAAAATGGTCAAATTTTACTACCCCATGCCACCTTTTATTTTTCTCATTCTCTTATATATATCCCCCTCTTACATCTTCTTCGTTATTTTTTTATTCCTGAAACTGAGAAGAAGAAAAAAAGCTCCATCTCATCGAAGCCATTGTGTTCTCACTATTAGCATTTGAAGATGACAAAGGTTAAAACCCACACCTTTTATTTTGAAGATAAGAAAATTATATTTTAACTTGATAGTTTTTAATTTAAATTTTTAATTTTCTATTCGTTAGTTTGTATTCAGCAGTTTTAATACTCAATTATATACCTCTCTAAATTTCGATTCATAGCTGATGATCTCTTTCACTAAGCTTAGAACTCATATTCTTGCTTTATGTTGATTTCTTAAAATTAGATCTGAATTTTTCTAATATGTTGTTGATCAAATGAGTTGTGTTTTTCTTCATGGATTTATTACTTTGTGCTTTTTTTAACATAACTTTTATACTTGATGAATCAATTAGCATCTAATTAAAACGTGTAGTGAAATTTTTTAAATGTTCACTTTTGTTGCCCTAAACCTTTGAATTATCTAACCTATAGGTCAGCTGAGAGGTAAATAAAGACTCTAATATATTTAAATGATTAAAATATAATTTTGCAAAATTTTTGAAATGAGATCGATTGTATTATTCGGATCCACAATTGTATTTGAATCATCTTCATTATTATGATTAGGTTTTTTGTTTATATTGGTCATAAAGTGAAGGTTGTGTTGAATAATATCGATTTCTCTTATGATGTGTGTTGGTAATTAAAGTGATAAAAGACATTCAAAAAAATAATGATGTGATAATTTTTTTTATCGGTTTCTCTAATACTCTAAATATTTTTTGGCATTCCCAGAAAACAAGGGGATCATCAGCTGCAAAGAAAAAAATAGCTTATCATGAAGCCAAGATGTATCTCAATGAAATAAAGGATGCTTTTAAAGATGAGAAGCATAAGTATTATGAATTTTTAAGAGTCCTGAAAGATTTCGAGAAACGAAGGTTTGATTTATTTATATTAGGAGAAAAGTTTTTTAATTTGTAAATTGTAATTGGTTTTTTTTCTTTCACTTTGATGTATTTGTAGAATTGATCTGAAGGGTGTGGTGGCAAGAGTGAAGGAATTTTTTCAAGGGCATGATGAATTGTTATTGAAATTTCAAACCTTTTTGCCAGATGGAATTGAAATCTCACTTCCACCAAAGAAACCAAAAGTGATCAGTAAAGAATATGCTTTGAAATATGTAAGCAAGGTGAAGGTATGTATGTGTATTGTAGACTTGTATGATGGATTCTTTTCATCCAGATTTATTTTCGATGTAAAATAAGGGTCTGTTTGTTTTGCCCAAAAAAATGATTTTGCTTTAAAAGAAAATCTAGAGTTTTTTTTTTTTTGATATGGATAAAAGCTAAACTAGTTTACGTATGTTTAGTGTTTTACTATCATAAAAATCATTTTTAAAAAATTGAAACTTTTACACTTAAGCTCCTTGGTTTAGCTTTTCATTTTTTTTATGACAAGTAATTAGCTTTTCATTTTAAAGTTAAAAATGAATTTTTGGAACAAAATAATTTTTCTAAGGTAAATTTAAAGAGAGAATACGGAAAATTTCTCTATAAAAGTGTGGAGAATGAAGAGATATTTTATTTTTTTTGTCGCTAATTAAATTTATATTTTCAAGGCATGTTTACTTTAATGTCTCTAATGGATCTTTTGCATGCAGACTCGATTTCGACGTAACCCTAAGGTTTATGAATCGTTTTTAGACATAATGCAAATGTATAAAAACGACTATAAGAGTGTTAAAGAGCTCCACCAAACGGTATGTGTTTTGGGCTTGTCTATGACTTTCAGTTTTATTTTATTTTTTGTAATGTCATTTTAATTTTAATTATAATTGGACTTTTGCAGGTTATTTCAATTTTTCAAGGCCACCAGGATCTTGTTGATGAGTTTACTCATTTTCTCCCATAATGCAGCTCGTGATGAGTTATTCAATACTAGGGTTTGGAGAAAACTTCGTATTTTTAGATTCAAATTTAATGTTCGGTATTTGAGACTTGATAAGCAATCGCTGCAACATGATTTATTTCTTTTAGTTCTATTTTCCAGCAGGTTATCAATTTAGTTTATGAAGATTTTAAGTAAAAATTATGATGATGACTTGTATGAGTATTAATTAGTAAAGAGAAATTGATTGAGAAAATTAATTGCAACAATAACAATTAAGTATATTTTCATTAGATTCTTTTGAAAGAGTTGAGTGATTTTTGGTGGAGATTCTTGGGTTGAGAAATTCTTCTCAACTCATTGAATAGTTGAGATCTCACTGGACATAGGATAAAGATTTTTCTTTTAGGAACTCATAGTGAGTTGAATGACTCGAAAGATTGGTAGAAATTAGGGCTTGTTGTTGTTTACATAAAAAAAAATAAGTAGTCAAATCATATATTTCCCACTAGGATGAAGTCGAAAGATTTGTCTATCATTTGTACCAAAATCAATTGATTTTGGAATCAGCTGAGGTTGAATAGGATAATAGTGCCATCTCGGCTAACATTTGGTGCAAAATTGGTGGACATACTATTCAGTTGTCGTGTGACGATTAAACATTGGTACTATGTCCAAATGGAATTGGAGGTTGTTATAAGCCTTACAGGAAGTACCTGACTACCGGTTGGTGTTGAAATCAGTTGAGTCATCGGCTAACGATTGGTCGTGTCTACCAAGTCCTAATGGAATTAGAGGCTAATATTAGGTCTTATAAAGGTCGTGGTAATGTTTAATGATAGTCGGAGGCTTTAACATAGATTTAACCAAGTCCAAAGGCTATACAACTACTTTCCTATAGATATGGCATAATAAAGCATGTGGTTAAAGAGAGATAAAAGAAGATAGAATTGACCCCAAGACCCGTTTGAATTTCAAAACATGGTCAAAACCCACTCCCTCAAACATTTAGGTCAATTTTGCAACCAACTCAGTTGTATGAGCAAGATATTAGTTGACTAAGTCCATAACGTGCAGGAAGAATGTGGTGATGGAGAACAGGGATAGTTAATACAACTCATCCAGGAAGGAGATTTTATGCGGTAACTCAACTTATCAGGGTAGTCACTTGCATTAGTGATGTTAGAAGTTACTCTAAATGATGTAGTATTGTCGGTTGCGGGCTAAAAATATGGCACGCAATGTTAGTGTATGTTTTTTAGTTATTCTAATTCTATAAACACTTCATTTTAAATATTATTCAAGACACGTCAAATATTTACATATATTTTTGTCTTTCTTTTATCACCCTTATATGTACTAGACACTATTTGAAATAGTCTAGGAACCCGCAATTGAGAAATATTGTCCCTTTCCCGCGTAATATAACCAGGGGATCATCATCTTAAGTGAAAATTAGCATACATTTCATCTTATCAACTACGGAAACCATAAATAAACCAAGTTGACATGAAATTGGCTGATCACAAATCGACTTAGTTGAACTTCAAATTTTTCCCGACAACCACAATTCATTGGGAGAATACGAAGCTAATTTTTTGTAACCTCTTTGTATCGATTATTTCATAGTGAATTAAAGAGATATTCTATCCCTCATACGTAGGTCATTTTTGGCTGAACTAAGTACACAATTGTTGGTGTGTTGATTCCTCTACTCTCTTATCTTATAGATCTTTGATATGTTTGTGGATATTTTGTACACATAGTTGCTAGGTATATAATTATCTTATAGATCTTTGATTATGTTTGTGGATATTTTGGACACATAGTTGCTAGGTATATAATTAATTTTTGATTCTTGACATTGTTTGGTTATTTTTTGTCTTTGATATTTGTTCCACATATCTAAGTTCTTGATGTGATTTGTTTGAATTCACAACAATTTGGACTAGAGAGATTACAAGAGAGTTGTTATCATAAGGCGAGCTCTCATTTTGGGACGCAAAAACATATGTATCGGCTGGTATTCTTTGATAAAATCTATCAAAAATATGTAAGATATAGTTTAATAAGTATCCACGGGTAAACTAAATAGATATTCAAAACACTCATTTGTTAATATTTGATGAATAGAGAGAAGGAGGTGATGATATATGTACTTGCTTAATACAACTAGATCAAAACCATCCGCTTTAATCTAATAGGTACCGACCAACCATAATAAACATCTCCACAACAAAACTTAACAACCTAACCATATACACAAACATAACCAGAACCACCAACCCAAACCGACCAAACACCCCAACAAGAACCAAACAACCAACCAGAAAGATCAACTCTTAAACCAAAGGCCATGCACTTAAATCATGAACAAGAACCCCAACCAATTTCAACATCATCTTGCTGATCAAACTTATACAATACTTACCATTATCACCATGTCAAAATGACACATAACTCACCCAGCGAGAATCTGAAACTACCCAACTACAAATTCAACTCACCCCAAAAATCAATCTATCCAGCCAACACTAGAAAACCCCACTTCTTTACCTTCACAAGAATCACGTCAAAATAACCTAATCATTGTCAAAACTATTAGAATATAAAATATTCATTGTATACAATATTAGTATATTGTATATTATTTAGAGATAATTGAGGACCAAGTTAAAGATACTTGATGTCCAATATACTTGATGCCCAAGTTAGAGATACTTGAGGCTAATAACAACATTGTATAAATACACATTACAGCAAAATGAAACAAAGATGAGACAAAATTCTATTATGGTATCACGAGTCTCTCTCCCTTAGCAACCCTAATTTCTCCTCCCTCTTCTAAACCCTGGCCGCGCCGCCGTCGGCCTCCCTCCCTTCTTCTTGTTTTCTTTCGAGCATCTCACCAAAACACAATCATGTATGAGTTTGCTCCCTCTTCTCCAACAAAAACACCAAAAACAAGCGCAACCGAACCTCCGGTTGTCAAAACCAACACTCCCTCCATTCATCCTGCTCTTACTGTCACCAATATCATCAATTTCATCAAACTAACCCTTGATATTGAAAAGAGTCAGTACAATACTTGGTCTGAGTTGTTCAAAATTCATGCTCAAGCCTATGAGGTCCTTGACCACATCCTTCCCCCTTCCATGACCGATGACCTTTCTTCCTCCCCGGCTCTCAAAGTAATTGATCCAACCTTATGGAAACACCTTGATGCTATTGTTTTGCAATGGATCTATGGAACCATCTCTACTGACCTTCTCCATACCATAATTGAACGTAACTCTACCACAAAACTAGATTGGGACCGTCTTTTTGACATTTTATTTGATAACAAAGACTCTTGTGCCCTTTATCTTGAACAAGAATTTTCCCGGGAAACCATTGAGCAACTCCCAGACGCATCCTCTTATTGCCAACACGTCAAATCCCTCTCTAACCAATTATCCAATGTTGGTGCACCTGTTTGAAACAAAAGCATGGTGTTTCAACTTGTTTCCGGCCTCTCTGATGCTTACGCTAATGTTGGTTCTCAACTTCGTCATTTTGATACCCTACCTCCTTTTTACAAGGCTCGTTCTATGGTTGTCCTAGAAGAGACGGTACTGGCTAAATGCACACAACATGTGACCGATAACTATGCTTTCATGGCTTCTCAGGAAAACAATAATCCTTTCACTCCCGCTACTCCTCACATGCGCACCAACCGCCCTAACAGCAACAACAACTCAGGTGGTCGCAACAGCCGTTGCGGTTTCGGTAACAACATCCATGGTTGAAGGAACCGAGGTTGAGGTGGTGGTCGAGGCGGCCGATCACACCATCAGCAACACGGTATGGGGAATCAACCCTCACAACAGCCATGGGCATATTGACCTTGGGTATATCCTCCATGTCCATACCCTACAGTTGGATTGGCAGCAACCAGCCGCTCTCAACCATGAACAAGACATTCTTGGGCAAAAACCACAACAAACACATGTCGCTTCAGCACAACCATCATACACACCAACAGATATTCAGGCTGCAATGCACACTCTGTTTATGACTCCTCCTAATGAGCAGTGGTACATGGACACATGAGCTACCTCTCACATGACAACAAATAGAGGTAATCTCACATCTTATTCCAATATTAGTAATCATATTACCATCGGTAGTGGTCATAATATTTCAGTTATTGGTTGTGGCAATGCATTACTAACCAATTCCCAAACTTACCTAGCCTTGAAAAATGTCCTACATGCATCTAAATTAATTAAAAACCTTATCTCTGTGCACCAATTCACCATTGATAATGAAGTCACTGTTGAATTTGATCCCTTTGGTTTTATTGTGAAGGATTTTTAGACATGGATACCGTTAATGAGATGCAATAGCTCGGGTGAACTTTATCCTCTTACTTCAAAACCATCCAATCAAAGCACTACCGCTTCCACTTTCGTCGCTTTATCCAATAATTTGTGGCACAATCGCTTAGGACATCCGGGAGCATCTATTTTGAATTCTCTTCATCGAAATAATTTTATTGTCTGTAATAAGTCTTAGAACAATTTTATTTGTTAGTCATGTCAACTTGGAAAAGAAGTAAAAATTTCATTTTATGAGTCTTTATCTCAAACTTTATTGCCCTTTGATATTGTGCATAGTGATCTTTGGACATCACCAACACTAAGTTCCGGTGGCCATCGTTACTATATTTTGTTTCTTGATGATTTTATGAATTTTCTATGGACTTTTCCGATTGCAAACAAATCTCAAGCTTACTCCATTTTTCTCAAATTTCGTAATCACATTAAAGCACAATTTGAAAGAGATATCAAATATTTTCAATGTGATAATGGTAAAGAGTTCGACAACTCTTCTTTTCATAAATTTTGTGAGCAAAATGGTATGAGTTTAAGGTTTTCTTGTCCATACACTTCACCTCAAAATGGAAAAGCCGAAAGAAAAATTCGCACTATCAACAATTTCATACGTACCCTTCTCGCACATGCCCCCC
>Ga0228710_1009538_pt1 | contig 13402 bp, 10 predicted proteins | sample MedpolnodulmetaG_FD_177995 | JGI IMG/M metagenome (GOLD analysis project Ga0228710, IMG submission 177995) | Root nodule microbial communities from Medicago polymorpha collected in Santa Monica, California, United States - pink nodules | ecosystem: Host-associated > Plants > Roots > Nodule...
CTAGACAGGGGTGACATACTATGCCTTGTGTTCAATATAGACATGAGGGCAAAAGGGTAATTATACACATGAACATTATCACGGAAAGGTTTCGTCAGATCACATGACATTCTCGTCACTTGGGTAGCAGTGATGTGTTGCTAGATACCGCTCACTGTTTATAATATTAAATACGTGATTTAATATTATTGCCAACGTTACGGGAACCTATAGGGTCACACACAAAGGACAGATAGATGAGAGAAATAAATAAGTAAGACTTATTTATAAAATAATATGTGAGACTTATTAGTAATTAAATAATTATGTATGACTTATTATTTAATTGTGAAAATAGAGAAACGCGGTCCACCTTAAGGTACGGTGTATTTAAGTGATTGACTTGATGACCACACAAGTGGTTCTATAAATAGAACACTTGTGCTGAAACATTTTGTTGGTTGAAACGCTTAACCTAATTCACAAGAGTAAACCTAGCCGCCGCTCTCTAAACCTAATCTCTCTAAATCTCCGTTGGAATTGGCTAGCACCGGTCATCGGAGAAGTTCTGTTCGTGTCGACTGAGTAGAGGCATCGCTACTTTGCTTTGCTCGTGATCAGAAAGATTTCTGCTACAAAGGTTCTGCACTTCAAGAGGTAAACACATGAATCTTAAAGTGTTTAAGTTTCTGTTTGATTTGTGATTAATGATTTAATCAAGATCCGTTTCGGTGGGATTTCTTCCGCAAAGAGGATTAAATTTTTGAAAAACCCCTCCGAAAATCCCTTCAGTTGAACCCAACGTGATTTAACTCACATTGCGTGTCCTTTTAAAGATCAGTCATCAAATTATTTCCTCATTTCATAATTTCATATCTAAAATCTCTAGAAACTCTCTCAAATCAACCAAAACTCTAATTTCTTCAAGTTCAAATCAAACAACACTCCTCCAATAACAAGTAAGTTTTCATTTATCATTTTTTGTTTATATGTTATATTTTTCATCTTAAATTAGAAATAGTTTAGTTTAAGGGTTTGTATAATTTTGATTATTTTGGCAAGAAATGATACAATGTTTACATATAAATGACTTATGTTGCTTACTAGTTTAAATGTTTGTTTGTTTATGTTGAAGTTTTGAGTTTTAGGGTTTATGTATAATTTGCACTCCAAGTGTTTGATGAAATGTTTGAATGAGATTTTCATTGATTGTTTAATTTTTTATTATGTATATTTGAAACAATGACCGATTTGTCAAGCACTCAAGTACGCTTCATAGAAATCCTCAGTTGTTCAAGGTTCAGTACATTAATGTCACGTTAAAAGGTCTGAACGATCAACTGAATGAAATAAACTAAGGACTCACCCCCGAAGACATAAAAAGGGTGGAATATGTTTGGTATGAACATCCAACGTTCGACGAGGGGAGAATATTGTTCAGTCAACAAGAATTAACAAATGACGACAACGTGAGGAGCATGTTCTCGATTTTTTGGCGGCACAACATATTCCTGTGGATCATTATGTATGTTTCGTTGCTGGGATCGCCTGAAGGTATTCTCAAGAGTTTGATTCTGCCAAAAAATTATGTTTAGGTAGCATCATTATTATGTATTGTCTTTATTTTGTTGGAATATAAGTTTAATTCTTGTTAGTTTGCTGAATATGTTGGCATTGAAATGTCTTATACTTAGTGTAGAGATTTTCAAGATTCTTTGAAAAGTCAATGAATGAATAGAACACAACATGCACCTCTAATATTGTGTTTTGTGCTTGATCATGATCCTCTGCCAATTGAAACTTGTCAATCGGTAATTCAGTAGGATGAAGTTCAAAAGAATGTATTGTAATGCATTCCTTTACGTTGCTAGTCATCTTGTATGAGGGAATTCGATGTGATAACCTATATTCTTGATTTGGTAGAATACATGTGTAGTGTTCTCTTCATTCTTTTGAATTTTCAAAGGATGCTGCAAATCTGTACCCGAAGTACAAGACACTTCAATGCCGACATTTTCGGCAAACTTTCAAGAATATAATTTAAATCCAACATCAAGATGATACCACATATTTAGGGAGAATGTAATGTAACTTAGGTGGAATTAAAACTAAATAAATTTGTGTATTTTTTGAATTCAATTTCGTGTACTTGTGCAACTTTATTTGAATTTATTCAATACGCAATTTTATTCAATATACAACTGTATTCAAATTTATTCAATACCAAAATGAGACATTACACGCCATTACATTTAATCATCTCCCCCGTCACTTAAGTCAATTGAGTTGTCCTCGACAGTTCCTAGGGCACCTGCTTTTGGCTAGGGACCAAAATAACATGTCATTCCGCTCCTTCTCATCTTGTTGAAATTGTACATGGGCACTTCGCCTTGCTTTTTTGTCCGGATCCTTCACAATCGATACCGTGCTATGTCACAGTGGTTTTTGCTTTCTTCTTCTCACCCTCCTTTTTTCAATTGAGCATCACCCTGTTTTTGAGACATCTCTACACAATGTAAAAAATCAATGGTCAAAACCTTATCTAATCCTAAAAATTCTACCACAAATACCTAACAATTTCAAACAATTCCTAATAATTTTACCACGATTCAATCAATTCTACTTTAATCAACATTTAACAATTCAATCAAATCATAAACATCTAACATCATAAAATCATAAATCAACGTGAGTTAACTCATGCTGACTTAAGTCAGGTAACGAGCGTGACTTAAGTCACGTTGCATGTAACACTTGCGTAGTTAACTCACGCAAATGTATTTTGGATAGTTCGGTTGAGAATGAGCGAAATTTGATGGAAGAAGTGCAATTTTCTTGTTCTTGTTATTATCCCATCCCATTACAAAAAGCCCATAAACCAAAGTCAACCCACGTAATCAATTGAATACTGCTCTTTTCCCAACAATTTTTGCTCATTCCTAACTGAAATGACCACAATGCCCCTATGTAACTTAACATACGACAGTGTAAATTTTGCATGAGTTAAGACACGTTACGTGAGTTAACTCACGCTAGGGTTAATTTAAAAATATTGTAGCGTGAGTTAACTTACGTTTCATAGTATACAACTTTTTTTTTTAATTTATTTAAATGGTAATATAAATAATATAAATGCTAATATAAATGGTAATATAAATTCTCAACAACGTTATTTAGATGACAAAATCATAATATAAATGCTAATATAAATAAACAAAAGGAAGAAAGGAACATGAATAATACATATAAAACCTCATTTTATTAATACTTTGATACAATTACATAATTTGATACATTTTATTGGAATAAAGTAAATCTGCTTCTTTGAGGTAAAAATAGACCAACTTTGGGGTAACAGAGGATCAAGGTTGGTGGCAAAAGAGATCAATCATCTTGGGGTAAAAAGACATCATCTTTGAGGTACATTCCTTGACACTTCAATACCTTCATCTAACCCAAACTAACAGGAATTCAATCTTTTGAATGAAACAATAACAATTCCGGGTGAATGCTTGGGAACTTCCGTTTAACAAGTTTGAATTACCCCATTCAGAGGAAGACAATTGTTGTAGTTGGAAGGTGCATTCCCTACCTAATCACGATCTTCTGGCGGAATCAAACTTTTGATGATATCTTCAGTTGATCTCAACAACGTTGCACGGATATCGATCCACTAGAACATGTTGTGCTCCCAAAACATGTTCCTCACGTTATCGTCGTTCATTAATTCCACCCAAGTGAATGATATTCTCCCATCGTTGAGCGTTGGACGTTTATACTGAATGTATTCCACCTTCCTTGTGTCTCCGGGGTTGACTCTTTGGTTGAATTCATTCAGTTGATCCTTGATACCTCTTAACGTGACACCAAGGTGCCGAACCTTCAACCTCTGAGGTTCTCCACCGTTAAATTGTGCATGAACGTCGAACATATCGGTCGATGCTTCAAATCTACACAATAAAAAAATTAAAAACAAACAATGTAAAACTCATTCAAACATTTCATTCAAACAATGTTAAAATTTTAGAGAAAGCATGCATTTGTTTTTACACTACTTTTTTATTCATCGTATCAAATGTACAATGTCTTTGACAATTTTCATAAAAGAAATCTTAAAAACACCATAGAATTCCATTTTGATGCTCTAAAATAACACACTTGCAATACTAATTTGCATGCGTAATTGAAATGGTTGTGTATATGCCTTTCTTTTATTGGTAAATTCAGGTTAGAAATGAAAAGGCAGAGAATTTCCTTTTATTACTGAAGGAATGGGAGAAGCTGTGTTGCTATTTCTCTTTTAACCCAAAACATGGTTCCATATGAGTATTATGTGGAACTTTTTCGTGAGGAAGAGGAAGAAGATGATGATAATACCGGGCCTGAAGAGAACAACGGTGAAGAAATATTTGAAGTTTGAAAAGTCCTTGATATACGTTACAGTGATCCAAAAAAGGAAGACAGACATGGGTTATACTTTAAGGTGAACTACGTTTGACTTTTTTATCTATTTTTTTGTGCCCTACTAGAGTAACTTATTCATTTTTACATTGCATGTTAGGTTTTTTGGAAGGGTTATTGCTCTGAATAGGATTCTTGGGAGCCTATCGATGGTTTAAGGTGAGCAACAAATTTTCAAAATATATGTTATACTGTGTATGTTTCCGCTTAATTTCAAATAGAAATGTGTGTTCTTGAATATAATTGTTTTTGACCCAAATGAATTGTAGTATTATGTAAATGATACTGATCATTCTTGGTTGGTTTTGCAATGTTTAATCATTTAAATTGTTTGCAGTCTTCATTTAAGTTAATTGGATAGTTTAATGCTTTTTTTCTCTGCAGTTGTATCTAATTTTATTAGTTGTATCATTAAATTCTCATCTGTGGTGCACATTATTGACATTTCGTTCGTTTAAACTTGTTTGATTTAAATAATTTCTATGAAACAGTAATTGCAAGGAGAGGATAAAGGATTTTGTGGTTAAAGGCTTCGAGTTGAACAGACCATTGCCGGTAACATGCTATATCAGAAAATTTCAAAGTTATTATTTAACTTCATAAACTCGTCACTTGATTTAGAAATGTAAAGATTTCAATATATTATCATAAATGCATAATTTAGATAAGCATGTTTTATCAATTGTCAATTGTCATGTAGGGAGTTGCGGATGTAGTATGCGGTGGACCTCCTTGTCAAGAAATTAGTGGCTTCGACCGTTTTAGGGACAAAGAGGATCCTTTACAAGATAAAAAAAACAATCAACTAGCCGTTTTTTACATATTGTTCATTACGTATGACCCAAATTCACATTGATGGAAAATGTGGTTGGTCTTCTAAATTTTTCAAATGATTTTCTTTGTAAGATATGCATTGGGTCGTTTGATAGTTCATTTGAACCAAACGACCCAATGCATATTTTATCAAAAAAGTCATCTGAAAACTTTAGAAGATCAACCACATTTTCCATCAATGTGAATTTGGGTCATACGTAATGAACAATATGTAAAAAACAGCTAGTTGATTGTTTTTTTATGTTGTAAAGGATCCTCTTTGTCCTTAAAACGGTCGAAGCCACTAATTTCTTGACAAGGAGGTCCACCGCATACTACATCCGCAACTCCCTACATGACAATTGACAAGAATAGTTAACAAATTTGAGAGGAAAAAAAACATGCTTATCTAAATTATGCAGTTATCATAATATATTGAAATCTTCACATATCTAGATCAAGTGACAAGTTTATGAAGCTAAATAATAAATTTGAAATTTTCTGATATAGCATATTACCGGCAATGGTAAGATTTTCAACTCGAAACCTTTAACCAAAAAATCCTTTATCCTCTCCTTGCAATTACTATTTCATAGAAGTTATTTAAATCACACAAGTTTAAATGAACAAAATGGTAATATTGTGCACCACAAATGAGAATTTAAAGATACAACTAATAAAATTAGATACAACAGAGAAAAAAATGCATTAAACTATCCAAGTTAACTTAAATGAAGATTGCAAACCATTTCAATGATTGAACATTGCAAAACCAACCAAGAATGATCGGTATCATTTACATCAAAACTAAAATTCATTTGGGGCAAAAGCAATTATATTCAAGAACACACATTTCTATTTGAAATTAAGAGGAGACATACACTAGGCAGTATAACATATTTTTCTGAAAATTTGTTGTTCTCCTTAAACCATCGATAAGTTCTACACAGTTCACTCCTCCATCACCCTTTCTCAATTTTTCCACCCCCACACCTTCACCTATTAACCACACTGTCTCTATACTGCTATCATCACCTTTTACTTCCACACAACTGCCTATTTTCACCCAGCTACAATACTTACTACACAACAACTGCCACCACTTCCGCCTTATTTCCTCACTGCAGATCCAACAAATCACTCCCAAACCTCATTTTACAACCTCGACAACCAAGCCCAGGCCTTTCCTTCATTTCCCACAGTTTCCACCCCATTTCGGACCCCAAAACTTGAGCTAGCACCATTCGACGGTACATACCCTTTTGAATGGCTCTTTTAAGTCGAACAATTTTTTACCTTCTACCAAATACCACCTGGAAGTCGCTTATCCATGTCATCTTTTTATATGAAAGGGCATGCTTTAAGTTGGTTTAAGTGGATGCATCAAAACCACCAACTCTTTGATTGGAATTCCTTCACTAAGGCCTTGGAACTTCGATTTAGACCCTCTACCTAAGCCAATCACGAAGCTGAGCTGTTTAAACTTCAACAAACAGGTTCGGATTACCAGCAGTCGCATTTCGTAATGGCTTTATTTCGGGCCTAAGTCCAGAAATCCGAAACGAAATGGAAATACAACGATCCACTTCAATCACCTAAGCTATAGGCCTTGCTAAACTTATTGAAGCAAAATTCAATGTTTAGATGACATCCTTATTTGTTTAACCAGGTAATTATGCATCCAGAGTAGGATAGAGTGTTATCAATTAGAGAAAATGCTAGACTTCAAGGTTTTCCAGACTTTTATAAGCTATGTGGACCTATAAAACAAAGGTAATTGCCATCTTATTTCTGTTTGTAGTCATATGGTTTATATTCACACAAGGAAGTTTAATCCAAACCAGATTTGGACTGTCTGTGCTTGCACGGTATACAGTTGATGGATTTGAACTCTTGAATTTATCCATTGCTTCGCATTCTTGATAAGTTCTCAAACTGACAAATCCTTTAGTTCAAATTATTGGCTACATGATTGTTATCTATATTCTTGACTGGAACCAATCCAATTCTCAAACCACTATGGTCGTTATTATAATAAACGATGAACATGTTGTATTGTAAAAATGTTATTATGAAGGAATTCTTATATTATTGAAGGTTTTCTATATTGATATAGGTACATGCAAGTTGGGAATACAGTTGCAGCTCCAGTGGCTCGAGTTTTAGGATACAGTCTTGGCCTTGCATATCAAGGTGTTGCTGCTGATGGACCATTATATACGCTACCTGAAAAATTTCTTTTGATCAGAAAACCAGCTTCTGCTGCATCATCTGAAAAAGTTGTTGTATCATCTGAAGAAGCTGCATAAAGTAACTTGAGTTTGTGTTTCTATGATTATAATTTATCACATTCTGTTGACATATTTGTGTTATTGTTTTGTAACACTATTCTGTCTAGTATTAACTTTGAATATTTTGACTTGATATGATACGATATGATATTCAACATAGTCATCTTAATGAATATTATTTTGAGAAATAGTGGGAATGCTATTTATTTACATTGGATTTCTTTTTCTGCACTGTTGAAGATGGCACAATCTTGCCATTGAATTGTTATCAAATTTATGCAAGTGCCCACATTGTCTAAGATCTATCCTTTCAGAACTTTGAAAATTATTATGTGCATGGGGAACTTCCATTTAGATAGCTAGTGTTGATATTTGTTATCTCATTTGTCTTCATAGATACCGTTCCTTGCAGCTTCTTTTATTCCACTACGTATTAGAAGTTAAGTTGTAATAAGTTTGCATTGAAGTTATTTTTGCAGGTATTAGTATCTAAATTAATTTATCTTTAAGTATAAGATTTAAATATGGCCTTGGTTTAAAATTATATAAGAAATAAATATTGAGAACTAGTAATTTTTAATGTATTCCTTGAAGAACAAGGATGTCCCTTTGGTTTATATCAATTAAGGCAGTTGCTTGGGATATGCTAAAAGAACTACCAGATACTTCAGTATTACACACTTAACATCACTAAAATCATCAATTATGATCCAAGGAGCAAGGATATATTAGTGTTGGGGGTGTTGTTTTACGGTTTTAAAAATAAATTCAGGAAACAACTTTCCCAGACATAACCTTTTAGGGAATACATTTTTTAAGAAAGTGTTTAGATAACATTGTTGGTTGCCAGAAATTTTGAGAAAATGTTTGGATAGCAGTGTTTGAGAAAGTGTTTGGCCTGCATTGGATATATTTCATTTTCAAGATGCATTCCAAACAATAGATATTACACTATATCTGAGACTAGCTAGTTATTGTTTCATTTGGTCCTATAATAAGGTCTCGTCATTATTATTTGTTAAGTTAGCCAACAATTGGTATCATGCAGAAATATTGCTTTTATTAAAATGTAGAAGAAAAAAAAACGTATATACTCATTCCGTTTCAAAATGAGTATCACTTTCAGTTTTCAATGCAATAATAACTTTTTAAAATGAATGTCACTTTCAGTTTCCAATGCAATAATAACTTTTTCTTTTCAATTGTACCCTTCATATATGTTTTCTTTGATATAACAAATCAGTAGTTGATTAGGATAATTTCGTAAAATAATATTTTTTTTTCTTCAATTAATGCATTTCTTAATATGTATGTAAAAGCCTTAAAACACATTCATTTTAAAACAAAGGGGAGTATGTGAATGTCAATATGATTAATACTTCTACCACAATACGACATAAAGTGTTGGTGATCGTCTTTGTTTTCTTCTTTCAATAAGTTAAAAGGATCCAAAATGTATAAGTAAAATACACGATAGATATAAAAAATATAAAAAATATAGTACTTTTACATAGATGCTGATTTTGTTCGTGAATGTGAGAAAAATAAGAGAAGGCGGTTGAATTGTGTTAACTTTTTCTTATTTGTAATTAAGTCCAATGTTCAGGTTCTGATAGAGTTTAGAATCTGAAACAATATTCAGAGTTAAGTGCAGCGGATGTAAAAGAGTTAAAAAGAGATAAGAAAGCGACACAAACAATTTATCCTGGTTCCTTCCACAATCTGAAAGTAGTCCAGTCCCCTTGTAACTTATAAGAGATTTTTCACTATAATCACATAAGATTACAATTGCTCAATCAAACAAGCAAGAGACTTCCTATTTTCAAGCACACAAGTAAGAGACTTACAAATAACAAAATTACAAAGAAAAATTGTTTGATTGAACACTTGATATACAATCAGAGGTGTTCACAAATACAACATAGTTCAGACTCTAGACTTAAGAATTTCTAAGACATGAAAGCTTGTAATAAATTCTAAGTGTTTGATGCGTAATGAATTTGACAGAGTTTTGGCACATGTAAAATATTGCAGAGTCTTATCATATGTTCAAGTCTTTAGTCTTTTATATAGAGGTGGAAAAGAGACGTTGAAGAGTGTCGGCGCATCAAATAGTCATTTGAGAAGCTTGATCATTCATCGTTGATTTGTTGCTTGATTTGGTTGTGTCCTATGAAGGAACGATTTTGAATCGTTTCCTTGATAAGGAATTAACCGTTCCTTTCCAATAGAGACGCAACTGTAGCTTCCTACAATGCACATGGGAATGTTGGAGGTAGTGGAAGTAGTGGTCGTACACTGTTTGTTCTTTAATGATATTCTAACATTTCCAGAAGCAACAAGAGGTAATACTGATTCTCTCAATATCTCTAATAATTTAATAGAAATAGAATCTAGTCCAACCTTTGTGTCAACATAGTCATCTTCAGATAACATAGATGATGTACCCCTGAGTAGAGTCTATCAAAAACTATAGAAATCTTTAGCCCCATCACCATCTACCAAACACTAGAAAAAGCCTGATAATGATGAATTTGTGCCTTTTTACCCTCAAGTACTGAAAAGTATAGGTGAAATGTCACAAATGAGAATTGATGTTTGTGCAAGACTACCTGATAATCATCCTTTGCAACCACCTATGATTCAGCCATTCTAAACTATTCCTGTTGATGCAGAAGTTGGAAGTGAGCAAGCAGGACCTGAGTCTGACAATCCTATTTCATCATCATCATCTCAACCCAAACCATCAACACAATCTAGTGATCCTTCTATTCTTGAAGAAATGGCTAGTCACTGTGAAAGTGAATTACCTGGTTATAGGCCAAACTTAGAAAGAGCCTCTGAAACAGCTTCTAAGGAAGATGTTTCAAAAAGCCCCCATCAACAAGAACCTAACTTACAAATGGCCTCTAACACCTGCACTGAACTGATCATTCACCCTAAATATCAGGCATACCATCTCAATGCAACTCACTCAAACATCTCTCTTGGCATTGCACTAAGAAATATAGCCAGAAAAAGATCATCCTTTCATGAAAAATCTGTTTCTGATAATAACTCATCCTTATCAGAAGAACAAATTTTTGTTGCTCAACCTATAACTGTAGCCATACCATCTTCTGAACCTACACTTAACCCTGCTGAACCTGAGCAAGTGATCATTGAACATGTTGTAGATGAGGTTCCTACTCACACCGGAACAACTTTAGCCTCATCTTCACCTTTTGTCTTAGAACATATCAATGATCCACCCTATGTACCTAACTGAACTCCTACTACTGAAAGCAACTCCACAATCTTTACAAATACTGAACCCACATCAATGTTAACCCTTGGTGAACCCTCTTCCTCAAACACAACTCAACTCACAAATATCTTTGCCCCACCTACCCTTTTACTAGATTCTACTATATTAAAAGAGGTATGTGAGAGTATTTTCTAGGATCTCAACAAGTTGGTGAAGACCAGGAACAATTTTGTCCATGAGAAAGTTTATGTAGATGAATGGGCAAGACTGAGGAACAGAGTGGAATACATGATGTGTGAACTTCAGAAGCTGTCATTGGAAGCTCATGACAAGGCTTTGCTTGATCTTCAACAATGTTTTCAAGGAGTAACTATGAACATGGAAGAAGTAGAGCTCAACAGAAGTCTAGAGAAGAGCAGATTATACTTATCAGAGACACCAATGTATCAGGATGCTTCAAGCATCATCTCTTATAGTGTGCATTCTGAAAACCCAGACTTCAGGTGGTTGACTAAGCTAAAACTCCAGACCTCAAATGCTCCTATTCTTGAGAAGCTAAAAGATGGTCCTGTCTTAGAGAAGGAAAACAAGGAGCTGAAGAAAGCACTCTTTAAGCAAAAGATTTTAGTTTCTAAACTTCAAAGGAAACTAATTGCTCAACAGGAAGAAGCAAAGGTCAGAGAAGAAACTCTTGTCAAAGGTTACAATGAGCTCAAGGAAGATATGCAGAAGCAGTCAGAGAAGACAAACAGTATGATTCAAGACTTGATGGCAAAGGTTCAGAAACAAGCCAAGCCTTAGATTACACATATTTTAGCTTGTTTACTCCTTGTTTTGTCACTTGTTTGTGCTTCTGATTCGTCATTTATTTTGCTGCTGACAATATTTTTTGCTTCTGACTTTGTTTATGTTGCTTCTGAGCTAATTTTAACTCTTTTATCTATATTTTCTCACTATGTTTTTCTCATCTCTTCTTTTTGTCTTTATTTTATCTTTTTGTTGATGACAAAAGGGGGAGTAGATGTATAGTATTTATAGGCTCTAAGCCCCATTAATTTAATTTAAACAAGTTAAATTAATAGGACCTTCTTCTTGTCTCTTAGTCTATTATTTTAATGTGAGATCATTCTGAGTGTATTACGTTTTTTATGATGAATTTAATTAACATGGATAGAACTCAGGGGGAGCTTACAAACCTCACCTTAAAGTACTATTAGACTTAGGGGGAGCTTACAAACCTCATACTCTCAAAGTCAACTTGTTAATTAGATTAACAACAATTAAACATTTTAAATACTAGTGTTTGTCATCATCAAAAAGGCAAGGTATTAAAAATTGTCAATTGGATATGCTAACATTTGTTCAAGTGTGCAGGACCATAGACAAAATTTTTAGTGTCCCTTTTTGAAGCATAGGAATTGAAGAACAAATAAGAGCAATGGAATCAACAAGAAGGAAACTTGAAGATCTGAAGAGAAGAAGTTCTGAAGACAAGAGGTCCAGAAGAAGTTGACGTCATCAGAAGCACTCTCCTCATCGGAAGCTTGTTCACCAGAAGCTGGCGTCATCAGAAGTTCTGAAGATCATTAGAAGCTGAAAGACTGAAGAATTTCAAGTGTTGTTCAAATGATGATTTAATCACGCCTATCATTGCAGAAGACCAGAAGAATGTTGTAATGGCTAATTCAAAAGGATTTGAAGGCATTGGATGCTTATTCTTTGGAGAACGTTGAAAAAGGACATTTGTGCGAAGTGTACAATCACTATTTCCACAACTCTGTCTTTGTGTCTGCTAGTACAAGAACAACAGTTGTGCCTGCACCCTTGATCCTCCAGACTTGGAATGGATTTGAAATTACTCATTTATAGGACAATAACCAAATCAGGCAACAGATCATTGGTGATTTGATCAAGCTTCAAACGACTCTTTTTGATGTGCTGGCATTATACAACGTCTCTTTCACACCTCTATATAAAGGAGTGAAGACATAGAGAATTTTAAGACTCATACAACAAGTTTCAAGTGCCAAAACTCTGTTGAAATTACTCCTCATCAAAGTTCACTTAGAATTTCTTAACAACATTCATATCTTAGAAATTCTAGAGTTTTAAAGAGTCTGTATCTGATTTGTATTGTGAACACCACTGATTGTATATCAAGTTGTCGCGTCATTTTTTGGAGATCAAGGCTATTTGGTTAGCGTTTGACTCACTATCTTATTTCACGACTGAACATTTAATTTTAAGAGAAAAAGGGGAAAAAGGTTCAAAATACCCCTTTGAAGAGATTTTGGGTTCGGGGGTTAGTTACATAAAGGGAAGGTGTTAGCACCCTTCATGTCCGTAGTACTCTACGGGAACCTCTTGGTTTTATTCAACGTTTTGTGCTATAAAACTTGCTTGCTTTTTTCGAAAAAAAATGACTTAAAGTGATAAAGAAAAGAGACCTACTTATCTACAATTTTATTGATTTGGAAGGACTAGGTCCTTTGCCTACGTACCCGTGAGGGATCAAAACCTCGTAGTTCGGGGTAAAAATCGACGTTTGATTTGTTTTGTGTTTTTTATTAGTTTTGGAAAAAGGTTTTAAAATGAAAGAAAAGCCAAGGCG
>Ga0228710_1009539_pt1 | contig 13400 bp, 9 predicted proteins | sample MedpolnodulmetaG_FD_177995 | JGI IMG/M metagenome (GOLD analysis project Ga0228710, IMG submission 177995) | Root nodule microbial communities from Medicago polymorpha collected in Santa Monica, California, United States - pink nodules | ecosystem: Host-associated > Plants > Roots > Nodule...
ACTCTGGTGAAGTAGCTTCTGGCGAGATATGCTTCTGATGATCAGTGCTTCTGATGTTCTTGCTTCTGATGACGTGTCTTCAGGAGCTCTTCTTCAGACTCGTTTCTTCAGACGCAGTTCTTCAGACTCATTCTTCCAGATGCTTTAAGCTTCAAATAAATTCCTTTGCTCTTGAACTTGTTCAATCAGAATCTTTAAGAATAGTACTTTGATTATGGATCCTGCACACTTGAATTAATTGTTTAGCATATCCAATTGATTATTTTTAATACCTTGTTATTGTCAAAACTCAATAGGTGACTTGTGAAACACCCTTGTTCCAACAGAATAAACAATTAGGTCTTGAAGTCTTGTTTATATACTGAAGCAGCTTGGGCCACATACTTAGTTGGGCTTCAGAACAAAGCAGATCGGTTCAGCTAATCTGCAAAACAGAAATCAGAAACAAATATGGAAAGTCCTAAAATGTCAGAACATGTTTAGGATCGTCCAAAACAATAACAAATATTTCCTAAAATATAAATACTACTTTAGGAATATTCCACAGCTGATTCTATAAAGATATGCGCGTTGCTTGGACAATAAGATAAGGAAATATTGTTTCCTTAAACAATGAAGTGCGTGCGTACAAATAGGCATGAACACAGGCACACTGAACCGTGCCAGGATGTTGGAACATCGTGTCCAACATCTTACAGAGATGCCTAACCACATGTTGGAACATTGGTTCCAACAACACAAACAAGGATATTTGTTTTAGCAACAATGCATCCAATACAAATACCCAACAATCTCCCCCTTTGGCAAATTTTGGGTAAAACAAATTAAGGCCAAATGCAAAGAATGGAGAGGGATACAGAAAACAACCATTTTTCCAAGAGCATGAACACATACCTATGAAGAAACAGCTAGCACACACAATCTAAAGGGATACCTTAGATACACTTCCTTAAGTCATCACGAACACATATTCAAGAAGAAGAAGTAGCAGGCAGTATCACTAAAGACATAGCAGAAGTGTGCATACAAGAATACCTCACATAATCTTCAATTACAACTTCAGTTGTAGAGGTATTACACTTACCAGAGACATGCAACATCAAATAAGATATTAGCATAGTCTCACAAGAGCAGAGGAAAAATAAATTCCTATGCTACAGAGTGGGAAAAATAAATTCCCAAACAGATTGGATGTTCCAACATCCTTCGCACCATCAGACAGGGAAACCTGTCACACATAAGCTAGGAAAAAATAAATCTTCCAAGCAATAAGACAGAGAGTAAAGAACTCTCTCAAGAGCAGAGGAAAAATAAATTCATATGCTACAAACAGGAAACATAAGTTCCCATACACATTGGATGTTCCTACATCCTTCTGAACTTCAGACAGGAGTGTCTGCCACACATAAAGGCAAGGAAATTTTTTTTTTCCCATACCTACTGAGTACTGTCTCCAACCAACCATAGAAGCACAGGAAAAATAAATTTCCACACTTACAAGTGACAGACATGGATGTCTTCAGAGTACTGTCACCAACCACAAATAGAAGCAAGGGAAAAATAAATTCCCATATGTCATACCCCAATTTTTGACCTAAGATACCACCGACACGCGTCGTTTGACCCTGGTTAAGTCTTTGACTTTTCGGAGGAAAATTCGGCCGACAGGTATTTTAAAATACCTCATTTTTTGTTCCGAGTCGGGCCCTCCTCCCTCTTTAATTTTATTTTTATTTTTATCTTAATTTCCATCTTTATTAAAAAAAATTAACTTTAATTAACTTTAATCTTTTATTATTATTTGTTTAACTCATTAATTTAGACTTTATCCTGTTTCTTTTATTTTATTATTTATTGTATTGTCCAATGATAATGTCAAAATTGGTCTCAACCCAAAAACAATACAACCTGTCACGTAAATCCAAATCAAGTCCACAACCTCATCCGAAGAACACATTTACAGGAACAGAATGGCGTTTCTCGCCCCAATCCTCAATCAAGCACAAGTTTCTGCTCCTTAGCAACAAACCCTAGCCTCAATCCAGCACTATAAAAACCAACACCTGCACACAATCAAAGGGGGCCGAAAATTGCACAACAAAAACCTGCAAAACAACCAAAAACCAGAGAACAATCGCATAAACTCACACCAATCTCCCAACAATTTTCACAATCGCATCACAACCAACACAAATCCAGTCAAGTCTCTAACATACCAAAACCGCAACAGTCCAAATCACAACACAAACGATTCTAGACCGCAACTCGACGAATCTAAACCGCTTCGACAACACCCAAACGTTTTCATCTCAAAGCCATAGCCGCGGTCAAATCGGCACAAACCATCACTTGCACAATCGAAGAAAAAGGGCTCAAGCACGTACACAAGAGGACGATTCCAAACGACAACACCAACACAAAGTCAACAGTAGGTAATACTTCTCTTTACCCTTTAGGTGCATGTGTGTGTGCGTGTGTGTATGCCTTTACTTTCTCTTTAGTTTAGGTTAACGGTGTTTGTGGTGATCCAACGTCACCGCAAAATACCTACGCTTTTTACTTTCTTGCTCCGATAGTTTAAAAATTTAGTTTAATTATTATTCAAAAAAACAAAAAACATGCAAATAACAAAAACACCAAAAATATTTTCATAAATAAACCTTGATCCCCAAAATCAAGTGATCCTTTTATTTTTATTTCTTTCATAAATCAACATTGCAATCTATATTAATCATACTTTAAGTTATTTTCTTTAATACAAAAAACACAAACTAACTCTCATTTGCCCCTTGGCTTTTCATTTTAAAATCTTTTTCAAAACTAATAAAAAGCATACAACAAATCAAACACAATTTTTACCCCGAACTACGAGGTTTTGATCCCTCACGGGTACGTAGGCAAATGACACTCGTCCTTCCAAATCAATAAAAAATGTAGATAAATAGGTCTCTTTTTTACCACTTTAATTCCTTTTTTCAAAAAAACAAGCAAGTTGATAGCACAAAACGTCAAATAAAATCAAGAGGTTCCCATAGAGTACTACGGATATAAAGGGTGCTAATACGTTCCCTTTATGTAACTAACCCCCAAACCCAAAATCTTTTCAAAGGGGTAGTTCGAACTTTTTTTCCTCTTTTCCTAAAAAAATTAAATGTTCAGTCGTGTAATAAAATAGTGAGTCAAACGCTAATCAAATAGCCTTGATCTCCAAAAAATGACGTGACACCATACTTAGAAGTGACAGACATGGATGTCTAAACATCTGACTCAACATCCTGTCAACCAGCTTGAACTAGCACAAGCACACATAGAAGTATCACTCCCCTTGAATATAAGAACCTATGAGTGACTACTTACATGAATATTCCATTACTCCCCCTGAGCACATGCACAATAAGAATCCCAAAACTCTTAAGGCATAGAATAAAAGAAAACTTCAGGGCTGATTCAACCAAATTCTTCAGGGAATACTCACCAACTAGCATACCTAAGCTAGCAACCTATCAAGGTCACACATACATGTTCCAATTTCTTATAGCAACAGCAGGGAACATGTACAACAAAAACACTGAGAAAAATAAATTCTCAGAGCAGCATCAAGATGTTGCAGCATTAGTGCCAACATCTACACAAGTCCTGACAGACATGTTCCAACATTCTAATGATCATCATCAAGGAACATGTACAATGTAAAAATACTGAGAAGTTGTCAGATCATCATGAAGAACATCAAGATGTTGCAACATTCATGACAACATATACACAAATCCTGAAATAGTTGCAAAACAAATGCAACAATAGAAAATATAGGCATACAAAAATAGGTGCAAAACAACAACACACAATCAAATAGCTGCAAGATAAATGCAGACAGAATACAGGCATAGAGAGTATAGATATACTATTTTTCTCCTCCTTTTTAGCCACAAAATATGCCAACACAACAGGTAGAGGACATCAAGAGTACTTCATGTATACCCCACAAATCAAAGACGTGCGAAAAGAGAAAATTGATAGCATGTCTCACAACACAGATGATCAAGCCTCCTCATGCAGGAAAATTCTTAACTTGCCTCTTAGTTTTTCAAATTGTTTAGCATCCAAGGCCTTGGTAAAAATGTCTGCCAGTTGCTCCTCTGCGTCAACATGCTCAAGTGCCACAACCTTTTCTTCAACAAGATCTCTGATGAAATGGTGTCGAATGTCAATGTGCTTTGTTCTACTATGTTGAATAGTGTTCTTGGAAATATTGATAGCAAGTTGAGAACAACTACTTCCAGCAGCTATGTATTCAGCTTCAACAGCGGATAGAGACACACAGTTCTGTTTCTTACTAAACCAGGAAATCAGATTATTTCCTAGAAAGAAACATCCTCCAGAGGTACTTTTTCTCTCATCGGCACTTCTTGCCCAGTCAACATCACAGTAGCCCATCAGCTTAGAGTCTTCACTATATGAGTATAAGATCCCATAATCACTGGTCCTATTGATGTACTTCAGTATCCTCTTCACTTGAGTAAGATGACTCCTCTTTGGTTCATCTTGATACCTTGCACACACACCTACATCAAAAGTGATATCTGGTCTGCTTGCAGTAAGATATAATAAACTTCCAATCATGCTTCTGTACATGCTTTGATCAACAAATATACCACTTTCATCTTTTGTCAGCTCCAAGTGAGTTGCAGCTGGAGTTCTCTTGTGACCACCATTCTCCAAGCCAAATTTCTTCATAATGTTTTTGGCATATTTACTCTGGGAAATGAAGATTGTATCTTCCATTTGTTTAACCTGAAGACCAAGAAAATAAGTCAACTCACCAACTAAGCTCATCTCAAACTCAAACTGCATTTGCTAAATTAAATGTTGAACCATCTTGTTCGACATCCCACCAAAAACAATGTCATCAACATATATCTGGGCAATCATCAGTCTTCCTCAGACTCTTCTTGTTTATGTTTGAGTTCATGTTCAACTTCATATTCCTCAAATTCCTTTGATCTAACCTAGAAATACTTAACCAAGGTTGTATATGTAGGACCAATAAGAATTTCGTAATAAGGTAACCATCCTTGGTGTTGGAATGCATTCTTTATGGTGTACCCATTTGCTCTTAAAGATTCAAAGTCCACTAGCAATTCTAGTTGAACCTTCAATTCGTGCTCTCTTAGTTTCATAGTCCTATGCTAAATCTTCATGGTTTTTCCATTGTTAACTTCCATAGATTCTCTTGGAGGTTGTGATGATGAAGATGCCATTTTTTTTTAAAGTTTAGGGTTCTAAGCGGGTTTATTAAAAAATTGGTTGTTTTTCGGGAAAAGCTTGAGTACTGAAAGTGTGAGGAGAGGGTGATTGTGTGTGCAAATTGTGATTAAGTGTTTTTGTTAAACTATTGATATTCAAAAATTGGTTGTAACAAAACAAATTAATTACAATTGGGGGCACAAGATAAAAAACATTCAAAGCAAAACATCACTATCTAACAGTTATTACCCAATAATTAATAACCACGTTAGGCAACTTCTCAGATATGTGACATATAAGTGGGACATATGTTAATAAATCAGTTATAAACCTTTCCATTAATATCATCATAGTCACAAAAATTAGATTTGAGCTTTAGAGGCTCTAGGCTTCAAAAGACACTTCTTTTCAAAAGCACTCCTTTAGAGGCTCTGATCAGAGTTACTTTTGATAAATCTCAGACTCTGAGCTATCATTTAGAGTCAAGCATCATTCTTTTTAATAAAATCAAATATTTCCTATGTTTAGGGTTTTGTGAATATATAAGTCCATTGATGATCAATATCAATGCATTATATCCCAAACATTTTTTTGAGAATAATCTCTAATAAATTAATGTTTTATTTCAATGTGATTGGCTCTTGAATGCATAATAGGATTTTTTGACAAACACATGATAGAAGTATTATCACAATAAATTGGAATATTAATTTCACTTATATGACAATCTTGTAATTGATGTTTCATCCATAGTAGTGTGCAACAACTAGAAGCTAAGATGTATTCTGCTTCGGTTGTAGATAATGCAATAGTTGATTGTCTCCTACTAGCCTTGAAGATCATATTCTCACCAATGAATTGAAAATTTCCACTGGTGGATTTGCTTTCAATTTTGTCCCTAGAATAATCAATATCACATACCAACTAGCTTCTAATCTTGGGATTTCTTGAAAAGCAACAAAATGTTAGCAGTTCCTTTCAGATACCTGGAGATTCTCTTTACAACAGCTAAGTGAGATTCTTTAGGATCTGATTGGAATTTCGGACACAAGCAGACACATAATAATATGTCAAGTTCTGAAGTTGTTAGGTAAAGTAAATAACTTATCAAACCCTTTACAACTTCTGATCTTCTTTACTACTTTCGTCATTTTTGTTGGGATTGCATGTAGAATGCATTGGAGTAGCCATTAGTTTACAATCCTCCAACTTGATCTTTTTCAGAAGCAAGTTATTGCATTTAGACTAATGAACATAAAATCCATCTTTGCATTGATTAATTTGAGTATTAAGAAAAAACTCTAATCCTCCCATCATCCTCATTTCAACAACATATATCTCAAAAATTAAGATGTCATTCTTCATAGTCTTTCTGAAGAGATTAATGTCATTTTGTCCTATTTGAAAATCATTTTCCAAAATAAAGTTACGTAATCTATCATACCAAGCTCTGAGAGCTTAGTTCAGACCATATAGTGACTTTTACAGTTTAAAAATGTACTCTGGATGTTTTAAATCTTTAAACCCATGTGGTTGTTTTACAGACACTTCTTTACATGTGCCACCATTTATGAATGCACTCTTAACTTAGATTTGATATAAAGTGATATCATGATTAACATCATATGATAGTAATAATCTAATTGATTCTTATCTAGCCACAAAAGCAAAGTTTCATTGTAATCAATACCTTCCTACTGACTGTAGCCTTGTGCTACAAGTCTAGCTTGATTTCATACCACTTCACCTAGCTCATTGAGCTTGTTTCTAAAAACTCATTTGGTTCAAATGATGTTCTTCTGAGGTGGTTTAGCTACCATATCCTAGACATCATTTCTTTGAAATTGATTTAGCTCTTCTTGCATCGCCACAACCCATTCATCTTCTTATAGTGCTTCATCAACAGAAGTTGGTTTAATTATTAAGAGCAATCTCATCATAGAGTGTTCATCTCTGAATGCAGACCTAGTCTTCAGATGACTAATTTTGTTTCTAATGATGAACTCTTATAGATGTGAATATTTATACTTGAATGGTATTTTGGATTGTATTGCATGTCCTAAACCATCATGAGCTTTTTCAGAATCTTTTTTATCTAATTGGGTTTCAGAAGGTGAAGTAGCTTCTTGACCATTAGAGGCACCAACAACTTCTTCTATCAGATGCTCGTTCAGTCTGCAAAACTTTTAACTAGCTCTAACATTTTATTATTAGGCTCTTTGTCATCAAATCTTATGTGTATTGATTTTTCAATTGTATTAGTTTCAGAATTATACACTTTGTATGTCTTTGAGCTTTCAGAGTATCTTAAAAAGACACCCTTTTGAGATTTAAAATCAAATTTATTTAGATAGACTTTTTTGTTCAAGATGTAACGGGTGCACCCAAGCTAGTGAATGTAAGCTATACTTGGTCTTCGTCCTTTGAAGAGTTGATACGGTGTTTTGTTCAAAATATGTATGTTATAAATTCTATTTTGAACATAACATTTCGTGTTTATAACTTCTACCCAAAAGTATTTAGCCATGTCAGTTTCATGAATCATGGTTCTTCTAGCCATTTCTTATATTGATATGTTATTCCCCTCGACACCACCTACTAATGAAACATTATTCATAAATATGGAAGAGTTACCAATAGTGCTCATACCAATTATCTCGCCTTTATGGTTTCCTACAACTCCCACAATTCCTCCCTGTTTTAGTGTTAGGGTATGAAACATATTCTTTTCTCCTGTTATGTGTCGTGAGCAACCACTGTCCAGGTGTGACACCCTAAATCCCAATAATAATTATTACTATTATTTAAATAGAGTTTGATTGGCAATGGAAAGTGTCAAATAAAAACTTTTCTAATAATATAAGAATTTTTCCACAAGATTTAGGATATCACATTGACTCATAACAAACATAATTCACATTTCACTTTCTTGAAAATTGTAATAATATTAACATCAAATTATTTGCTTTTGAAAATACTTTGTTTTACATCATAGTAAATGATTTTCTAGTACAAAACTAAATGAGTAAACATATCCCTTTCCCAGTGTCACTATCAGAGCAGAGTTTTTCCCCAAATTAACAGCCGACACAAAACAAGTCTTCATAGAAGGCATGTACTTGACTCCAAACTCATAACCTATAGAACTACGATTTCGCAAGGGCCAAGCCAGCAAACGCAAACAATAAAGGGGTGAGTTTCGAGAACTTGTAATAGTATAAAATAGATGAGAAGAACACGTAAGTAATTAAGTCAAAATCGTATCACATCACAAACATAATATTCAGAACCTTGAAGAATATATTATATCACTCAATCCACATTAGTAAAAAAAAATATCATTACATCATAAGAATCAAAATCTATACTAACACGATGTTATAATTCAATTCCAAAATAATCACAACACATATAGTCACCAATAATCATCTTCATAAGAACATCAACAGATAATCACCTTCGTCATCTCACACAGTTACACCCATTCACCAAATACAAATCATCATCAATTTTTATGCATATGGACTCAGTCCTAAGACCTACATGAATGTGGTACCACACCTACTCATCGTTTTGCCAGAGTTATATTACTGGACTTTTCTCAACATAGTTGCCAGAGATGTGTTACTGGACTTTTCTCCCACATAATTGGCAGAAGTATGTTACTGGACTTTTCTCCCACATATGCAAGACTTATACTCTACACTCTATATGAACGCAAGGAATTAAATTCGACAAGTATTACACATAGTCACATATTCCACCTATGAATGAAAGACTCCCCCTAAAATGCACGACTCTAATGCAAGCACACAAATCATCACCACTCACATTATCATCATAGAAAACATTGACATCATGAAAATACATCGTCATTCACACCGCAAATTTTAATCGACATCATTATTCTCATCATCAAACAATTTTAAGCCTCATCATTTGCATAGAAAAACAAACAGGTTGATGACTCTTGACAACAATATAGAAGTGGGTTTATTCGAAAAAAATATATATAAAATTTAAGACAATATTGTTAATACTTCTTAGAATACCACTATACCCAATTTCACACAGATGTCCAACACAACTTTTTACAAGAAACAGTAGACACAATCCTTACACTCACAAATTAACCCATAATTAGTTTCTATAACACCAAATTGGCAGAAGCAAAACAATTATCTACCAAACATCAACTATTTTGTGCTAGTTATTCAATCAATTAATATACATAATTTATCAATTCAAATAATTGTGGCAAATCAAGCATGAGCACATGCACAAAGTTTATCATTGACACCAAATACCACTTATTCACATAATTTAAATCAAGCAACACCTTAATAATGTTTTTAATTCATCTTTTAACCTCACACTTCTAAATTTGCACATTAATTTAATCATTCTCTCCGAGGGCAACAACCATCGCGGTGAGCCCCGAATGAACTTTGGAAAATACGACTTTCTTATTCATCTCATTTAATTTACACTCATAATCTCGAACTCTTCTCTCTCATCCCATGCCTGAATTGAATCTTTCACATGACCACAAACTCAACGAATCCAAACAGCAGTTTTGTCTCTCCTTTTTGTTCGTTTGCATAGCGATTAATAACCGGTGAGGCTCTCAAGCAAGTGACTCAATTAGTTACACTTAATCTCCTCGTAACTCGTAGAGAAGGTACCGAGCGTAGAACTCACTCATAGGGTCTGCTCTAGTTTTCCTCACGTAAAGTTGCTTTCATACATCAGGACTAGGATGATGAGGTTGGTAGATATATGTATATACACGATTTGATATATTAGGTTATTGTATATAGTGGTTTTGTTTGTTTCTATGAGCGGCGGTGTTACAGGCAGGTTCTACTTGGCGATTGACTTAACCTATTAGGTTAGGTTCATAGAATACATGCATACCCGCAGGCTTAATGGGTAATTGGATTTTATACACCTATATGGCTGCTACGTACTGATCTTCGTATCTCACTCAATTATTATACTATTTTTATTTTTTTAATAATTCTCCCTAACTATTATTTTTATTGTACTATTCTATAATTTGTAAAAGTACAATTTTCTCTAATTATTATCTTTAAAAACATGAATATATTTAATATTCAAATAAATACGTATAAAATTATCACACCATAACAATTACACGTATAAGAAAAAAACAATCAGAATATTACTAAGACACCAAGATAATTATTATAAAATAAACAATGTCACAATGATAAGCAACATACATGTATAAATAAAAATCACTTAAAATAATAACTAGAGATTTATACCATGAACATATATTTAGACATATAAAAAATATATTTTGGAAAATTTGGGGTGTTACACTAGGCACCATGACTTGAGCTTTGACCTTGCTCTAATGCACATTTGAGAAATAGAAAATTGCAGGCTTATGTATCCATATTTTCATGGATCCTTTGGGGTTAGTTCTAAAGGACTTTTACTTTTTCATAATTTTCGGCTTTAAGGTATGATGCTTGGAATCATTCAAGACTTCAGGTTTGAAAGTTTTGGTCTTGAATTCTTCGGAGCCTTAAGATTGGATATGTTCAAAACATTAGGCTTCGGTTTCTTTGGTTTTGATTTGTTTAGAACCTTACCTTTTGACCTTCTGGCACAAAGCATGAATACAAGTCATATCCTTTATTCACATAATCAACTCAAGGAGCTTTCTCTAGTTTCTCCCGAACTTGCATCTTTTGAAGAGGTGCATCTTCTGAATAGCCAATGCCTTCACTTTTTTTTTTTCTGCTTACATTATAAATCATAGAAGCTAATTTGCTTTTTTCAATACCATTTATAATAAACTCTTGAAGAGTAGTTTCATGCTTATCAGACTGTTTATCAGACCTCTTCTAAACTTCAAAGGAATGAGTATTCTCTAGAATCTCATTTCTCATTATGAGATTCTCAATCTCAATGTTCAGAATCTAAGCTTCATTTGTTAGTACATCATATTGTCTTTTCAAAATTTTAAAACTTTTTTATTTACTATAAAAGTGGCTAATGATATCTTTAACATAAGTGATTAAATCTTAATGAGCGAGTTCATAAAATAACTCATCCTTATCTTCTGAGTCAGCTTCAGATTATACATCAGAAGACGTTGATGCCATATTTGCTTCCTCATCATCAGAGTCCTCATCAAGATTTTTCCATGAGACTTTTCTTTACTCTACTATTAAAGTTCTCCTACTTATAATTTCCTTCTTTGACTTGTCATTATGAAGATCAGGGATGTCAGCAACAAAGTGACTAGGTTTCTTGCAGTTGAAGCAAGTCTTTGGTTCATCCTTCTTTTGTTAGTAACTTGACCCTCTAGATCCATTGCTTCTCTCCGGAAACCTTTTCCTCTTGTTCAGAAATGCCATTTCTTCAACATAAGAATCATCTTAAGAGTCTCCTTTTGGAACTTCTTTTTTTGATCCCATAGCTTGATGTGCTTTGACAGCTTTACCCTTAGACTTCAGAGCTATAGACTTAGACTTCTTAGTTGGTTCATCACGTATAAGATCAATCTCATGAATCTTAAGAGAGCTTATAAGGTTCTCCAAGCTAAGCTTGTTTAAGTTCTTGGCTTTATGAATAGCAGTAACATTCGGTCTCCACTTGACAGGAAGACTTCTTAGAATATTCTTGTCATGATAAATTGTAGTATAACTCTTATTTAGAACCTGAGGTCCAGATAAGAGTTTGAAACTATGAAAACATAGTTTAAAAATTTTCATCTTCCTTCATTCTGAATAGTTCATACTACTGAACTAGAAGATTAGCTTAAGTTTCTTTCACTTGATGATTTCCTTCATATGTAGAGCAAAGTGATTAAAAAATGCTCTTATTAGTAGATCTATCAACAATTTTAACATACTGTGAGTGAGGAAGAGTTTCCACCAAAAAACCATGAACTCTATGATTCTTTCTGCAAATCTCTTTCTGAACATCAATTACGCTCTTTCTATGAAGAACCATACCCTCAGATTCCACTTGAAAGCAGACACCATCTTCAATAATGTCCCACAATTCATCATCGATTAACACTATATGAATGTAAATTTTTCTTTTCCACCAAGAAAATTGTGCAACATCTCCATTTAAAGATGAAGGTATAGCTGAATATGAGTTTTTCTGTGAGGTTGAATTTATTTTGCTGTAATCATAAGCTACATCAATATTAATATCACCAGGGCCACCACTACCAAAACCAGAGGTCACACCTAAAGAAAACATGTTTTCCTAAGGATCTTTTATCTGTTACATATTTAAGTGATTTAGCAACAAACCAGTCTCTGATACCAACTGAAGGTGAGAAAAAAACACAAAAAGGAGGGAGGTTGAATTGTGTTGACTTTTTCATAAACTTTTCTAAGTGTTTATAAAAACAGTACAAAGTTTGATCAGAAGCAGGGTTCTTATCAGAGTCTGAAGTAGAGTTTTGCAGTGAAATTAAATTAAACACAGAGAGAGAGAGAAGAGAGAAAGAGACGACACAAGCAAATTATACCGGTTCCTCCAACAAATTCCGATTAGTTCAGTCCACTTGCACTTTCAAAGAATTTTCACTATAATCTCACAAATTACAATTTACTCAAACACACAAGAGACTTTTACAAGATTTTCTTATGTGATTGAGCAAATGAAGTCTCTTGCTTATATGATTGAGCAATGAGAGACTCTTTCTTGTATGAATAACCTATGAGGGAGTAATTATATTGGGACGTTATGTGACATATAATCTTGATTTCTATTTCAAGTTAGACAACTTAAGGTTTATTCTCCTTCAAAAAAAAAAACTTAGGTTTATTTATTTTATATTTTATGCATATATAAATAGTTCGCATAATGGGGTTGCTCATTAATTAGCAAAGGCAGCTCTTTCCAAGTCTAGCTTCCGTATTTTTGATTATGTTCCAACATGTATTAACGATTTGATATCTAATGAAATGCTATAAGCATATTTCCTTAAAAAAAATAATAGTTCGCTTAATAAATTACGAATTATAATATGAATTTTCTTTTTCTTTTATTATTTCTAAGATATATGGACTTATAATAAATATTATGCATAACACAAACACCAATCTTTTATATATATATATATATATATATATATATATATATATAAACACAATATA
>Ga0228710_1009550_pt1 | contig 13385 bp, 5 predicted proteins | sample MedpolnodulmetaG_FD_177995 | JGI IMG/M metagenome (GOLD analysis project Ga0228710, IMG submission 177995) | Root nodule microbial communities from Medicago polymorpha collected in Santa Monica, California, United States - pink nodules | ecosystem: Host-associated > Plants > Roots > Nodule...
GGTGGGTGAGGATAATAGGAAAATAACTTGGATAAATTGGGAGTCTATTTGTACTCCAAAGGAGGAAGGAGGGTTGGTGGTGAGGAGGGTGAGAGCTTTTAATTTATCTTTGTTAGGGAAATGGTGTTGGAGGATGTTGGTAGAAAAGGAGGGGTTATGGTATCGCGTCTTGAAAGCCCGCTACGACGAGGAGGGGGGGCCGTTGAGGGAGGGAGGTAGTCATTGTTCTACTTGGTGGCGGTCGGTGTGTCGGGTTCGTGAGGGGGTGGGAGAGGGTGTTGGGCGGTGGTTTGATAATACATTCGTCGTGTTGTGGGAGATGGTAATGATACTTTATTTTGGAAAATTAAATTTCCTCGCTTATATGAGCTATCTGTGAATAAGGAGTGTTCGGTGGCGGAAGCGATGATGGAGATCGGTGTGGTTGGGGGAGGGGAAAGGGTTCGGCGCCGTCGTTTGTTTGCGTGGGAGGAGGAGAGTGAGAGAGAGTGTTCTGTTTTACTTTCCAACACTGTTTTGCAGGAAAATGTCAATGATGCTTGGCGTTGGTTGTTAGATCCTATTCAAGGATACACGGTGAAGGGAGCATATCGCTTTCTTACCACTTCCGGTGAGACTTTAGATAGGACTTTAGTTGATGATGTGTGGCACAAACACATTCCGTCAAAGGTGTCTCTGTTCGTTTGGCGGCTTTTCCGCAATAGACTCCCTACAAAAGACAATTTGGTGCGTCGACATGTCATTCTTCCTACAGAAACGGCTTGCATTTCTGGTTGCGGAGGTTTGGAAACGGCAACACATTTGTTCTTATCTTGTGACATATTCAACTCTCTTTGGCCACATGTTTGGCGTTGGTTACATATCTCTTCGGTTTCTCCAGGTGACATCAGACAACATTTTATACAATTCACTTATATGGCGGGGTTGCCTAGATTCACTAATTCCTTTATGAAAATAATTTGGTTTGCCTCAGTTTGGGTGCTTTGGAAGGAAAGGAACAATCGTGTGTTCCAAAACACAGGTTCTAATCCTTCGGTCCTTGTTGAACAGGTTAAATTATATTCCTTCTTATGGGTGAAATCAAAACAGGTTACCTTTAGCAATAGTTATTATGATTGGTGGCAACACCCTCTACTTTGTATGAGTGTCCAACTGTAATTCGCTTTGTTTTGGCGGTGCTCCCTTGTTTTGTGCACCTTGATCTTGTATATACTCTTGGGTGGTTTGCCCCTTGCACACCTTGTGCGGGGTGAATCATTGTTGTTAATATTATATCCCATTTTTGCTTGTTAAAAAAAATAAATAATAATCACATAAACAAACAAAATTGTTTAGAAAAAGAAGAATCCAAAACTATTATACCATTTGATTTTATCTATGGAATACTTATTTAATGACATTATCATAGTGAGATGTTTTTTTTTGAAGGGATAGTTAGAGGAAATATTATTAACAAATAACAATATAAATCTTATCTACCTAAATAATAATGCCTTAAAGCAACAAATCTGATCTGTGAATATATGCACTAATTCATTGGAATATTGTTTCCTTTGAATCATGATGAAAAGCTTGCAGGAAGAGAGAGACAATGGGAATAGTGTAGACCTTAGAAGATCCTTTTATCAACATTTTGGAAGCATTAGGAAAAGCACATATAATATGGGTCCAAAATCCCACTAAATCCACCAATGGAATTCATGCGTGTCCTATTCATTTTGGGAGACCAAAATCGCACCGTCCCATCTCATTTGCTCATTTCGGTTGTGCACTTTTTTTTGTCCCACAATGCATCAATATCACACCCTTATCATACTAAAAAGTAATCTAAAAAAAATGACCCACCAAATGATACCAAGTTCTATCAATCATCTTAGTCACCTTATATCCTCTCCGAGGAATTTTGATTCAAACACTTGTTACCAACATTTGTGGTTAAATTAAATCTAACACAACCCTATAAAATTAATTTGTAAGATGAATATTGCTGTCACTTATAAATATTTGTACATACAATATCACTTATAATGTGAGACTCTTAAATACCCCTGTATGTCTAAGACTAAACATCTAAGTATAATTTGAGAGTCTGATAGTGAAAACTTGATAACCGATGATTTAAAGAATTCTGAATATGCTTTGGTAACAAATTAGAATTTGTGGTTAAGACTAACATAGTCCTGCAAAATTGATTTATGACTCGACTTATAAACACTTATTCATACCCTTCATATTCAATGTCCTCTTAACAACTTTTAAATTGAGTTTAGTCTAGCTACATCTCAAAATAATTGACTTGTAAAATTAAAATAGTCACCACTTATAATTATTACTTATGCATGTTATATTATCATTATGTAATTAGAAACGTAAGAAAGGGATATAAGTTTGATGTGATATATGGGGAAGGGACTTAAATATTGAGTGATAGGAAGGTTGGAGGTTTAATACACTCTTAAGTCTTAGCATAATACAAACAATATTAGCATCGACCATTAATTTTATTTTGAAACTCAACACACCCCTCATACTTAAGATTAAGAGACATCATCTTAAGCATGATTTCAGTGATCCATGTCATGTTGGATAATTGCAAATGTCCAGATAGAGTGCGAAAATATAGTTATTTTTGGCATTTTAGTTAATTAGTTTACACGACCACTAGGATTGTCGGAACTTAGTGTGCTAGTTTACGTTCTTGAGTGTGGAGATTTATAGTCCAAAAAATCAAACCAATTAACTTAAAATCTCCACCAATTATAAAACACCTTAATTTTTTTATTTTTTTTTGGGAAACGAAAACACATTATTTTTTTTTTTTAAGGAACACATTAATTTTTGTTAACATCGCTTATGTGAGACTTCTTAATTTCCTACAATCTAATAACAATATTTGTGTCCTAAGCGATCTAAGGTTAGCAATGATGTCATTTTAAAATTTAGTTTGAGTATAACTAATTCAATTTTTTTTTTTTTATAAATCTAATTCAATCTTATAAAATCAATTTGTAAAATGAAAGATATAAATCTGTTTATTTGAAAGAATACCAACATGGAAATGCATCATTATAGACTCTGACATCTTAAGTATGTTGACATCTTACCCGCTAACGATTATTTATAGCACATAAAAATAATAATTATTAAAATGAAGAAGAACATAAACTTAACGAAAACACATGAAAATTCAACAAAAAGGATAACTAAAAAGACTAAATCTATCAACAAAATTTTAAACAAGTTTTTGGTTTCTATAAATATATCATATTTCACCTCTTTAAAATATTTCTTCAAACAATTGGCCTTCAAATATTGAGTCATAATTTTTTATCTCTACCTTTGTGTCTATCATGTGCATACTTCAAAATTTTAAATTAATTTTTACAGTCAAGTTAAATATATTATAGAAATTTCTCAAACAAAATTTTACATTTTTTAAACAAGACATGAGTTAAATATCACCTTTTAAGTTTTTGATGCTTAAAATTCAAATTTAATTAATCTTTTGTTAAAAATTTCTAATTGTTTGTAAGAAATATTCTTACAATATTTTAAAAATGCCTGCAAAAGTTCATTTAAAAATATAACCGATACATATAAATTAACTTAAAAACAAAGACCCAATATTCTTCTAAAAAAATATTTGAAGGAATATTATTTGAAGAATTTTTTTAGTGAAACTAAAAACAATATATGATATATTTATAGAAAGTAAAAACTTATTTCGTACACATAAATCATATCAATGAAAACTTGAAGAAGTAACACCAAATTTTGCCAATTTATCCCAAGATATCTATCCCATTTACAAACACTATTCAATCATGGGTCACACTCAACAATAGTAACATATCTGTTTCTCAATTTACCCAACTCATATGTGGTTTTCAGTCCCATGCCACCTTTTCTATTTGTCCAAATCTGTTTTGTTTTTGTGGATGAAACTAAATCACTGGATTGTCCTTTCCACATGTGGATTTATTTATTTATCACACACATGCAACACTTTATGTCCCTGTTTGTTACCACCTGTGCATTTGTTGCTATCTTTTCTTCTCTTGCATTACACTTTGTGCCCCTCTATCTATCTTATCTTCTATTAGTATATTCTTTTAAAAAAATACATTTCTTGATACATACTTTTCATAGTGGTTCAGTTCTCTATTGGATTTAAACAAAAACATAGAAGAACGTAGCATAAAAAGTGATCATATTCAATGGAATAGTAAAGTGTCCTGCTCCTGATCATGATACCAAAAAATGTTTCTAGTCATCAGTCTCTTTCTTGCATTGTTTTTTCATTAATTTTCTTTATAGAAAAAAGTCATAGTTTTTGTCCCTCTTTTTAATTTACGTTCGTTTTTCATTCCATTTGTATATATTATATCAATTTACTTGTAATGAAAGAAAACAAATGTTTAATGTATCTCCTCACTCTCATATGCATGATACATCCAAAAAGTTCACGAATCTTAATACTATGAGACTTTAATATAACTTCAATAAAAACAATGAAGACAAAATAAATAAATGTGAAAAAGAGATCTCTCTACAATCATCGACCAATAAAATCTTTAAAGATAAATGAGGGTTAATTAATCTAGCCACCCCAACTCCCCTCACAATTCCATTAAACCCAAAACACAAGGGCCAAGGCAACATGAAGGAGAGATATCATATACAGATTATGAGTCTTCCAAGAGTTAATCATGCAGATTAACAACCTTAAAAACAAGTCCACCTCTACTAGATAAGAAATAATATCCAAATTGATAAAGATCGCAGGTAAAGCTACAAATTAAAAAATTCATAGAATCCATGATGAACCCTATGTTGGTGTGTTAATGTTAGTTAGAAGTTTCACGTTGAATAAAAAAGTAGAAGTTGAGCAATATATAGGTGAAATGATCCATATACTTAATGCCCTAAAATTTTAGGTGAAGATATAGCGTCCAATGCATTTATACGATTGCTTTTAGTTTAATGTAATAATCCCCAAATCCCTCAAGATCTATTGTGGCGTGTCATTGATGGTTGCGGCCACATGAGCCACCTTATCTTTTTCAATAAAACTCGTTTTTTTAAGTCTCCCTTTCTAAATTAAGTTATCTTATTTTTTAAAGGCAGGTATAGTGGTTATGTTAATTTTCGCTCAGGACCTTCGACTTAAATTTTTTAGCTCATCATTAATGACTGAGTTACCGCAAGACTAAAATGAAGTTACTATAACTTCCTATAACCATCTATATGTATCAACTCATATTTATTAAAACATTATTAATAGATGCAAGAGACGTCTCACTAACTCAATGAGGGATATTAAAAAATGTATTGCTATCACTTCCATATTTTATTTGAGAAATTTATGATATCGACCAAGTGCATCCAGCTCAGTTTGGTCTCTCCACTAAAGATTCATTCATGATAAATAAATCATCTCACCTTCATTCAGTATATAAATCTAATCATGAAATTAGGTAGTAAATCAATTGAAAACATTTTTTTTATTGTTAAGGAAGAGGGGACCGCTTAAGCCCTACAGTTCCAAAGGGATTTGAATATTGTACCTGAGAATTACAAGACTAGGGAATAGATGGTTAACACAATATTAATTTGAAAGCACTTTTTTATTGCGTTAACCTTCCTGGTTCTTAGAGAAAATGAGTCTTAGTAATCTGAAGTTCGACCACAGAGTAAATAAAGTCTGATGAATAATTGTTTTACGCGAATTAAACCCAAGTTTTCCCGAACGATTATTTAAAAACATATTTAATTTGTAAAAAAAAAAGTTAATAAAAAGAATCATTTTCAAGTACTCATTGTCAATTAGCAAAGTTACCACACTTGATTTGATATCAAGCAAGCAGATTCATATAAGCTCCATCTCATCTACCAACTCAACTCATATCAACTAAATCTGAAAGCGACTTTCAAAAGTTGGCAATAAACGTTTCCATTATCTTGTACATACATGTTTACATCACAAGGTAAAAGCTAGTGAAAAAAAAAAAGCTAAACTTGTTTTTGGTCTTCCTATTTGATGATTCAGTCTTTATTCTCTGTAAAAACATAGAAGCATTTTTTTTCCTTTTGAAAAAAATAAAAAATAACTTAGAAGCAAATTACAAGTAAAGTGAACAAAAGTTCAAATCAAAACAATTCATATGCCCAAGATTCTGAATCCATGGCCATTCTTGAGTAGTTGCTATGAGGAGCATCAAGTTCTTGCTTTCTTTCACCATTATTAACATCATTGTCATCATCATTAAGGAACAAATTCAAACTACTAATGAAATCATCATCCCAAAAGGCCATATTGTTGTTTTTGCATTCTTCCTTGTTATTATTATTACTAGGCCATTCAAAATCAAGGAGATGAAGATCTTCAAGGAAATTGGTTGAATTTGATGAATATGATGAAGAAGTTGATGAAGAGGAATTAGACACTATAATCTCATTAGGTTCTATCATTGGAACTTCATCTATACAAAATCCATCCATTATTTCCACTGTATCAAATAAGGGTGTTATTGTAATTTCATCTTTCTCTTTGATTTCAATTATGGTTGGTGACTCAAAAGAAGTCTTTGGCTTCTCAACCTCTTTATTATGCTCCTCAATTTTTGATTCAATTTTGTTGTCAATGTCAATTGTCAAAGGTTGTTGGTTTTCTTGTTCTTTTTCTAATGGTTGGTGTAGTTGTTGTTTAGGTAGATTTTGGGTTTGATCAGTTGCATTAGAGAGTGCTAGTGGTTTGTGTGTGATAGGATCAATTCCCATTTTCTTGAGCTTTTTCTTTATGTGAGTATTCCAATGATTTTTTATCTCATTATCCGTTCTTCCCGGTAAATGAGAAGCAATCTTAGACCATCTGCAAAAGGAAAAAAAACAGTAATTAGTAAAATATTAGGGATTTAAAGTCTCGTTAAAGTTGGTTAAATAGAATAAATAAATAAATTAGTGTTTTAAGATTAGTTCGAACACCAAACCTCTATAAGACATCCGTATGCTATTGCATTTGTTTCAAATCACTCTTAGACAAAATCATGTTTGAATCGTCCAAATAACTGATTTACATTTCAATTTGTTGAACTGTTCGATTCAATTTTTATAAATAAAGAAATGACAAATAATCATTGAAACTCACAAACGAATGGTTGGACCAATGTTCAAACACCCGGTTACAACATCTAATCTTATAGTTGAGTTATGATTTATGAACGACTCAATTCAGTTTTTAAAACATTAAAATTAGAAAACCCTATCCTTTTATATAGATAATATAATATATACACATAACTTTATTCGAATTATGAGAGTTATTTTATTTATAAAGAAAGGTTAAAACCTAAAAGATTTCATCATAATATATGTCCCATGCGTAATTCTTGCATCACTTAAAAGGAAGAATGACTTTATAGCCACTGAAAAGAAAAGCTCCATCTTCCAATGTCATGCAAGTTAAGAAAGCAAAATTGTCCACAGGACAAATTTGTCGTGTGTTTACTTTTCTATATATACACTAATAAATACTTTCATTTTCAGTCAACTTTAAATTCTAATCATAAGTAGTTTTTATTTATTATTTAAAAATTAAAAAAAAAAAAAAAGAGAAACCATAGTATAAAATTTTCATAGGCCTCTTTTCATGGACCACGTTCTTTTTACTTCTAATTCTAACAAATAATAAACTATTTACAACTTGAAGGGCATGACTATAAAAGTACTAAATTCAGTTAAGTTAGTGCCTTTGTTGTCATTAGAATTTCATTTAAAATATTTACAATCTAGTTGAATATTAAAAAGAAAAAACATTTAATTTGATTAATCATTAGTAAGAAAGGAAAAATAAACATGTAGAACTGGGTGAAATGGTTGGTGAGGATAAATAACCTGTTCCCAAGTTGAGCATGAAGATCAATCACCATTTTCTCTTCATAATCTGATAAAAGTCCTCTCTTTAAATCTGGCCTCAAGTAATTTGTCCATCTAAGTCTACAACTTTTTCCACACCTTAATAGTCCTGCATGTTGAGTCACAATTGAATTTTATTAATTTAAATTCATTGAAGAAATTATTTTGTTTTTTGATAATTAGCATTTTAATTCAAAAATAAAGTTGAACATAACTATTCATCACACCACTCAATCTATCAAGTTAGAATGTAAGATAGGAAGAAAGACCAAAATAAATCCCATTAACCATAATGCAAAATATTTTTGAAACATTTTAGACATATTCATAACCAAATTGCAATTGAATTATACAAACTTGCATACTAAGAATCGAAATCAAAGTTTAGAGATGAGATTTTTGATCTTTCTGGAACTGACTATATATATCAACTGCATTTGATCGTAATTATTTGTAATCTATGACCATAAATTAAAACACTGATTAAAATGTGCTTATAGAAAACATTGATTAATCTCTATGTGCTCATCATTTGGTGTTGAAGAAAAATGCTCTAACAAAAAAGTAAGAGCAATGAAAGGAGACCTGCCAATTTAGGGACAGCTCTCCAGCAACATTGACCATTAGTAAGGATGAAATTGATGAGCTTCCTGTCTTCTTCTGCAGTCCATGGCCCTTTTTTCAATCCTACTTTGTCACAACAAGGTTGCCTTCCCATTATTCTTTTATTATCAAAACACAAATGACACAAAGCCAAGTTGTGAATAGAGAGAGTCTAAGGGAGTTGAGAGGCTCTTGAGAATATACACATAATAATAGCTTAGGATAGAGCACCATCACCTACTTATATATAGAAAATTCAGCACCTCTATTGTAAACTCTAACGTCGACTATGACCCATAAACCCACTATCTCAATTTATTTTATTTTATTCAAAGATGAAAATTAAACTGTTCACATTATAATTGGTATGACTTTTTTATTTTTTTGTTCTTTTTTTTTAGAAAAGTTTTAAGTTCTTTTTATCTACTGGTAATTTGTAAATTTTATGTTGTTTTGATCATAGATTTATGGTTTGCCAAAGGACACGTGTTGAATGGGGATAAGAAACATGACACACGTGCCATGTTAGTCAAGGGGTAGAGTACACAAAATAGGCATGTTCTGGTCAAAATATTCAAGAAACGGTGTTAGCATGTTTCAATACTTAAATTTTTATTTTGTATTAATATCTTTAAATAAGTGATCTCAACATTAGAAATGGTAAAATAAATGCTAAAATCAGAGAAAAAAATATAAATTTTCACGAAAATTTGGTGTCTAACACTTAGCAAGACGATTAGAGATAAATATTATACTTTTTAGGTCTTTATATTTTCGTCGTTATTTTAATTGTTTTGTACCAATCTTACATATATATTATGTCGCCGTATGCATAACTTAGTTGATAGAGACAATACATAATACATACAAATCCGAAGTTCAAACATCCGATACCACCAAAAACAAATATATGTAATAAGATTAAGTTCTATTTTCTTTTTTGTACAATTAAGTTATGTTTAAAGAATACTATGACTTTACATAATATCAAAACATTATTTAGACGGTGTGCTCAAATTGTTGAAAAAGTCAACAAATTTATAATTTAACACAAAATGTAATATCTAATATAAAATAATTTTTTTAAAGGATGTCTAATATAATAATATTAATACAACATTTAAGTTATTTTATATAAAAAAAACATGATAGACTTAAAAATACTTTTTTGATAACATATAGTTTGACATTTAAAGTTGAATATATTCTTTATCTAACCTACTTAAAATAAATTTAAGCTTAATTTAGATCAAACGTAAACAAAACCGTAGACCTCTGTCATTCGATGTCACCTTTGCATTTTCAACATGTAACAATCAGAAAGCACCACCTCATCAACAAAGCTTTGCTTGAGTTTGAAGGGTGAGATACTCCACTCACTAACTCAAGCCTCCTAGCATGGTAAGACTATGAGTAAAAGTAAGACAATACCTCAAAATCAAATGATACACACATCACAAGTCTTCGTGATCTCCTTTTTTGACATTTTCTTTTATATAGAAAAAAAACTCTTAACTTTTTAGCGTGAATGTAATTTATATTTTAAATTGGATATCTTTCAAGTGTAATTTCAAAGACTATTTTTTTTTAACCGAGTAGCACCACAGCAAGGGATAAAATCTCCCTCTTCAACAATTTAAATTAACTCAATTCAATTATTTGCTTTCATAGATTTGATAAACAGTTGTCATCAAACGGAAGTTTGAATATTTCAATTAAAATCTCTATGCTTTATTATAAATACACTTGAGAGGAGGGTAGACATATGTTACGAAAATTATTTGCAATTATTATGATTTTAAGCAATAAGTGGGAGGACTAAACAGACATGAATATATTTTTTCTGAGTCGATAAAGATCTACTTTCTTGCTGTTTTCCCAATAATTTGCAATTATATACACGAGGCTAGTTTATTAAAAATGATATATAATTTCATCTTTTAACAAAGGTTTAGTGGTTTACAAAGAATCGTAAAATAAATAAAATTTACTAAACTTTTTTGTTTTATTTTGTGCTACGTTTATTTCTATCGTGGTTTTCGCTGATGCTTCAACAGTTTGGAACAATCAAGCAACCCAGTTCGGAACATCAAAGGTGAAGACAATATTTCTTTAATTTTGAGTTGTATTTTAAAGACATTGGAAGCTTTTGAGATAAGGCTTTCAATTCTGTATTGGTGGCGGATCCTCCTCATTATGGTATATGACAATTGGATGTGGCTAGGAGCGTTTTGTCACTTGGTTGATTTCGTCAACATTTCAAATGCTCAATTACAGTTTAAGAATGTTAGTTTTACTTGCTCGAGGGGTTGATCATCACCCCCTCCTTTGTCCTTTACGGATAGTATTCAAAATAGACGAGTTTGGGGAGCTTCTCAAACATGCATGTATTCTTACTCTACGACATATAATTGGCTACTATCCTGACGTAGAGAGTGGAATGATAATAACATTTGAGATTGGATTCGAAAATTGTCGATTCCAGGTAAGGTGGAGCATTCATTTGCCTTTGCATGCACAATGCAATTTCAGCTAACAGGCTTCGACATCACTACAACTTGGCAAAATATAGTTTGTATGCACAATTCAATTTCAGCTAACAAGCTTCGACATCACATTGTTAAGTGTACCTCCCTTCCCCTTAAGACGAATGATTTAAGTTGAATGATGGATTTTTTGGTGCTTCTGGTGACATTGGTATTGGCGGTTTACTTTGTGACAACAGAGGTGATTGGATAGTTGATTTCTCTTCTAATTAAGAACATAAACTATTTGGAGTTTATCATGGTTTGATGTTGGTCATCAATAACTCTATTCATCAGGTTATTTGTGAGATGATTCTTTAGAAGTCTTCCTTCTTCTTCAACAAATGAATGATTCGCATATGCATGTATATGATGCTTTGATGGTGAAGATTTTTCGTTTAAAGGAACATATTCATAACATTTCTTTTTCAACATGTGCTTACAGAGCGTGTATTTCTTAGCCAAACTCATGCACTCTTTAAACTTAGATCTTTTGACAAACTCCTCCATTAGATTGAAGCCCGATGCACTAAAACCATATTCTTAGTGTTATTTCTTTTCCTTTATCATTCTTTGCCAAAAAAAAGAAAGAATATTAAGCAACAATTTGCAATTGAAAGTTATACTCCCTCCGTCCTTTTCGGTAAGACCTTGCTATATAAAAAAATTAAAGGTATTAACAAAAGTTTCTGGAGTAATAAATTGGTGTTAAGTATGTACAACTATTAATAAATTATCTTTTATGTCATCGCGAGCTTAACTTAATTGGTAGGAAGATTGCATAATATATGTATGGGTCGGGGTTCGAACTTCAGACATCTCATTTCTCCACATTTTAAATGTGTGAGCATCAGCTGCAAGACTACTTGACAAAATAAAAATTACCCATTATTTTACATATATTCAATGTTACACATTCTATTGTTAAAAAAAAATGTTACACATTCTAAGACAAATTGATAGTATTAATAAATTGATAGTATTTAGAAAAAAGAATAATAATTGAATTTAAAAATTTGTAAAAAGTCTTATATTTAAAGATAAAATATTTATTGTAAAATGTCTTATAATTAGGGAGGGAGACTGTATCTTTAAACCAAAATTTGATACTATCTTGAGATTCATCGATGTACATAAGCTATTTTATACGTAGTTTTTGGGATATTTTCTAAGAAAGTATTTATAAATTAACATTATCCCATGATACCACAGGCTGCACTAATACGATTAAATAAAAGGAATCCCAAAAAACTGATTATACAATGAATTAACATGCCATTTTGAGTTTTTTTTCAAGCAAATTGTCATTTTTTGTACAAAAAATAAAGTCAAATTGCCATTTTTGAATTGTATTCTAAAAAATATATTATCTGAAAAGCCTTTAGTTGTATTATATTATGTTTGAATATGTTTTCTTAAAATGGATAAGCAATAAAAATTACAATTTGCGTTGTTTTAGTTAGACTTTGTGTTTTCAGAAAAAGTTATAAGCATATTATATTAATACATCACATTTATTTTCTTCTTCCTTTTACAATGGAAATTAGGTGGATATTCTGCAACAGCTAGAGATCCATACTCTATTTATAGAAGAATGAAATATTGATATATTTTAGTTTGAATAGAACAAAATACATTATACAAATATATAAAGATCGAAACCACAAAGAATATTTCAACCCAATATCATATTAACATGAAAGGAGAAACAAAAAAAAAAGATCAAAATAAAAGGCTAAGTGCCTAGAAAATATTAACTTGCATTTGATAGAAACTAGCAAGAATAGTTTCAATACACTTCTATGACACTTATTAACTTGCATTTGATAGAAAATATTGAAAATTCTCCAAGTTAATGCACAAATTTAATATTTAGGTTTTATTTAGAATGTAGGCACTTTGCCATCTTTCCCAACGATATTAGGTTGAAAAGGACTTAACACTCATACTTGGATAATACTTAAAGAGATGGAGACAAGAAATGAAGAAAACAAGACTCAGGGGGAAACGAGTGCCCATAGGCAAGGCTAAGCGATTCAGCCACATGGAGTCCATATGGATAACATGGAAAAATCTCATATATATATATAGAGAGAGAAGGGCATAGTCATCAAGGTGGAATATCATTCTTGCTTGAATCATCAATGTCGTATGCAATTTCATCTCCTTTGTAAAGCTACTACAATTATGAGTAGCTAAAATCTATTTTCGTTGGGATTATGCGTAGTTAGTTATCTTTTATAAACTCATGATATGGTTGGTTATATAGAATTTTATTTTCATTATATCGATGAGTTATTCTTGCTCTTAATGCATTTTCGAATTGAAAACACTGGAATTGAT
>Ga0228710_1009552_pt1 | contig 13383 bp, 7 predicted proteins | sample MedpolnodulmetaG_FD_177995 | JGI IMG/M metagenome (GOLD analysis project Ga0228710, IMG submission 177995) | Root nodule microbial communities from Medicago polymorpha collected in Santa Monica, California, United States - pink nodules | ecosystem: Host-associated > Plants > Roots > Nodule...
GGATGGGGTGATGGAATATACGATAGGAGGAAGGAGAAGAGAAGATGTGGGACAAGATTGTGCGTGAACAAGTATAGATTTCTCAATTTTATTTTTAACAAACTTGGTCCATTGATCAAATCTAATGATATTTTCTTTGTGCTTCACCGGTGAGGGACTTAATTGACCCCTCACCCTAGAATCCACCTTTATTTATGGAAGGAATATTTAATGCAAATATATTTGTGAAAAAATATATTTTTCTTCTAGAAGATTGTAGCTGAAAATATAATTATTATCAACTGGAATTGTTTAAAACGTGTGAAGAAAAGCCCATTCAGAACCAGGACTACATAAAGGAAGACTCTAAACCTAAGAAGACTACGGCGCAATTGTCAAATTGTCTATTAGGGTTTTAGTCTGTCCATTGTTGTTTGTGAGCCACTCTTATATCACCTTGATGCTTGAGTTGAACTTGTAGTTGAGTTGTAAGTTGTGAACCACTCGTAAGCTTTTAAGCAAGAGTGGATTATGTTTCATGGAGTGTGTCTCCATTTTCATTGTATTTGATTATCATTGGTGAGTGATTGAGAGGAAGTGAGAGAGGTCTCATATCTAGGAGTGTCTTAGATAGAAATATCACATGTAGTGATTAGGTGCGAAGCTATAGTAAACCGGAGGTTGTTTATGCAGGCTTCAATCTAATACTATTATAGTGGATTTCCTTCCTGTCTTGGTTGCCCCTAGATGTAGATGACGTTGGACCGAACTGGGTTAACAAACAACTTGTGTCATTTACTTTCAACCTTTTTCTTTAGTTTGTTATTTGTATTGTCACGATGTTTTGACATTACTAGACATTCCGCATGTCTTGACATCGTGCTCAACATCTTTTAGTGCGTGCCAGGATTTCAAACATAGGTTTAACTTATAGTGCTACAAGGATGCCTTTGCATGTCAATTTGCTTAAAAATGATTAAAAAAGCATGAAGTTACTGCACAATTACATGACCACTTTAAATATTAAAAGTAGATAAAAAAATGTAACATGACAGGGGAAGGATTTTTTTTTCAATTAACACACATTTTTCCTCCTTGCTTGAGAACTTTACAAAATTTTCTAGATTTTAAAATGAGAAGATTTGATTTAACAAGGGACAACACTAATCAAAATTCTTCTGGTAGAGATCTTCCTTCTAAGAAGGACTTAAACAGCACAAGTGATCTCTCAGGCTGTGAAAAGGGTACTTCATGTGATGCTCCCCTAACCGTTGCAAATGATAGTATGTTACCATAAACTTGAGTCCAACCACCAACCTGAAAATAAAAGCGAGATTATTCTTAAGCACAACACAGACAAATACACGAAACATGACTCTGACACGTCAATACCATTCATATTTTGAACAAAAAATATAATAAGGGCATTTAACTATATGTGCCGGTGTCTTGTAGGACAACGGACACACGTTCAATATCAACAAAACACAATAGGATTCACCTGTTGCCCCGCAAACCACACCCTGTATGGTACAGTGGTATTCATTCTCAGCTGTTTTGCCAATTGATGTACTAAAGTTCTACTTCCGGTCAATGGGATAACTGAATCCTGATCACCGCTGCAAAACAAATTTTTCAAGTAATTATGATTTATGAAGGCTTATGTAGACAACTAGACATGGTCGAGTTTATGCTAAGTAAAAAGTTAAATTTACATTTGGACTAAGGACTAAGTTTAATGGATTACTTAGGCTTTGTCTAGATAAATTACTTAATTAAGCGCTTATCGGGCTTAGTTGCAAGTTATTTTTATGACAAATAAAATAAAGTTGAACTGTTTTCATATAAGGTATAATTTATTTTCATAAGCAATATTGGAGAGCTTATAAAAATAGGCTGACAACATCTTTTGGACATGTCATTAATAAGTAAGTACCTTATGGAGAGCTTAAAGATATATTGTAAGCTCTCTCAAACAATCTCACAAGTGCTTATGCCAGTAGATAGTTCAAATAAGTCAATTCAAATAGGCCCTCATTCATAAAATTATTCTAAAGGGCTTAGTTAAGTACTTATTAACAAACTATTCTGAGGCCAGTAAAAGTCACAGGTAACTTTTACAAGTGTATCCAGCCACTAATATAAGTGATTATGTTCTGAGAAAAACTGTAAGATCTTTATTTCAAATACATGTAATAAGTAAGACATGATGCATGCACATACCTGTAGACCAAAACTGGAATTCCTGCCTTGGCTAGCTTGCCTACAACCGTGATTGTCGGTATCTCCAAGTCACGCAACTCATAATCCAACACACTGATTGACATGATGCAAAACTGTAAGTATTTCTGTCTTATATATATACTATAAAAAACAAAAACGTTTTATGATAAGAAAGGAACTCCCACACATTCACACAATCAGCACATTGGTTATCGTTAGGCCAATCGGACGATCCGGATTCCAATGTACATTTTGCTTTTTAGATAATCTAAATACAAGAGCTTGAAACCTGAACCGTTTAATCTCAATCTAACAACCACTGATGTGCTGACTGCATGAGTGCATGGAATTGTGTTGACTGCGGGCAATCCAAATTCAAGAGGCAAGACACGGCGATAAGGTTTAAAATTGAGGTCTGTAACTGCAATTCTGGTCGCAGCATACAGATTTTAAGATATTTGTAACTGTATTGTGACTGCAGTTGCAGCTACATTGGCTGCATTTCTTCACCAATTCCGGCAATATCAAAGATACTAATCGCAGCCATAATTTAAAACAATGTTTCTTGTAAGCACAATGTACAAAGAGTGAATTACCTGCTGCAGGGAGACCACCTATGTACTCCAATCAGATGTGCATGTAAAGCTGATTGAACATCTTTTCTGTTAAGATAATTGACAGTTTCGTCTTCAACGCATACATCAATCGTTTCGGTCACTTGCTATTTGACAAATGACAACAAAAACAAGACCATCATGGCATACTTCAGTATTTTAAACTTGTTTGTAAAAACTGTAAATGAATGACATCCACGCATTCAGATACATTGGTGGTCGATCGATCAAGATTGTGTGGTCTAGATTTCAATGTATACATTTTTTTGCATTATTTTAAAAATCTAAAATATGAACTTGAAATTTGGACCATGTGATATTTGATTAAACGACCGCCAATGTGCCTGCTGCATGCAGTCACGGGATTGTGATAGCGCACAGTCCAAATCCGATGATAAACTCACCTGAGGATTGAGGACTTTGGTTTGTGAAAACACAGAAGATATACAAACATCAAGAGTGACATCATACTTGTCAACAAATCTGCTTGTTTCTGTACTAACTTGGCTCATTACACTTGAACAAATGGGAGAAACGGCACCGTTATAGTATTCTCTCACATATCTTGAATAGTTACAAACTGAAGTGAACATTTTAAATGTTAAGTCTGAGATCAATCCATGAGACCAAAAGAACTCAGCTCTCGAATTAAAATCTGTTGCAAATTCTAGAACTGGATTACCAAGCTGCATGAAAGAAAACTCGTTAGCTACAAAGCACTGATACAAACACGATACTGACATCGACACATAACCACTCGTAATAAATTAAGAAAATAAAAGTGATTGAATGTAACCACATGTCACATGTGTCAATATCGTGTTGGACACTGACACTGTGACACATGTCTGACACCGGACATGTCTTCGATCTAATGTGTATTACATAGCTCATCAGTAGCTTTAGATAGCTAATTTTCATCGTCAAATTACAAATTTTCATCGTCATTATTTATTTTGCCTAGTTTTCTTCGGTTACTTTTACAGAAACCAGAAAGAAAAAGCTGGCACCAACATAAAGGAAAAGGTGATGAAGCCTAGCACTAGCAGGATAAGAAAAGAAGAATAATTGGAAGTTTGTGCTTTAACTCACAGCAATGCCTTTTAAATTAAACAACTTCTCCTTTTTGTTGAATTGGAGCATAAGCTCAGCCAATTGTGGAACATAATGACCTAATGATAAATTACAAAACACATCATTAGCTGCATAATTATGTTATTAGTCCTTAATATTCAATATTTCAAAATGATTCCTAGAATTGTAAAATGTAAATCAAATTCGTCTTGATTTGTTATCAAACGTGTCTTCGACATTGTTACCAACGTATGGACGGACTCGATTGAAGTTTTACAATTTCAGGATCATTTTAGAATATTCATAACGTAACAGACTAGATTGATGCAAATTGGATATTTATTCAATAATAAATTATTGTTTTACCGGCATAGCTCTCTCCTACGATGAACAAACTTCTGTTTCTGTATTCAGGGAACTTCACAAACCAGTTTTGCAAGAAGATTAGATTATCCCTGGCTATAAAGAGAAAGACAAAACAATTTCAGAAAACCAAGACAATCTTTAAGGTACATGACATGTCTGCAAGAAAAACAACACCATTATGCAGTGGACATAACATACATAACTTTAAAGTAAAAGAGTAGATAGTGTAATAACATTATGCTATGCAAAACTTTAGGAGAAAGGGACATGACATAATTTAGTAAAAGGTAAAGAGTACAAGAAAAGAAAAAGAGAGATAGAGAAACAAATAAATTTATCTTTAGTAACATAAAAATGTTTGAATCAAATGGTGCTTGACCATTCAAAGGAATAAAATTGAGAATCATTCTAAGATCAAATAGAAGGATGAAAATTGAAAACTTGCCTGTAATCTTGTCATTTACACCTTCATAAGATGAAGTATCAGTTGAATAAGAAAATCCTACTCCAATTGGTGATTCCAAGTACAACATATTTGCCTCTGCAACTCACATTTACACAATGCTTATGAGATTGTTATTGTTAAGCCAAAAATGACACCACCACATTAATGGAAATTGGAAAACCATAATATTATAAAGGGTTAAATATGTTTGTAGTCTTATCAAATCCACAATTTTTTAAGTTTAGCCCTACATAAATTTTGTTCAATGATAGTCTATTTTGCTTCAATAAGGACTAAATACATGAGCTAGTAACACTTATTCTGGCCATGTTTGAATAAACAGCTTAATCAAGCACTTATCATATAAATGTTCATGTATAAGTTAATTCTATAACAAAGATAAAATAAAGTTAAATTTATTTCGTATACACTATAAGCTATTTTCAAAAGCTATCTTGGAGAACTTACATAAACAACTTATGGATATGTCATAAGTTGTTTCCACAAATTCTTCCGTACAATCTCACAAGCGTTTATCCTAGTAAATAAGCTCAGATAAACTAAACCATGCAGGACCTTTTTGTAAAAAAAAATTAAAATAGGGACTAAAATGGGACAAAATTTATAGACATTAAACTTCAAAAGTCTTGTTTTTATAAAGACTAAAAACATATTTAACCTTAATACAAAATTAGTGTAGACAAGAATTGATTGATGAAAGTACAAACCTGTGTTCCAGCTGAATTGGTTCCTAACCAAAGCCTCTCCTTTAGGCCTAAATGGCCCATTTTCTGAAAATGCACCAACACCAAGAGAAGAACAACCAGGCCCTTCAAAACAGCATGAAAAAAAGTTCAATTTTTCACAAAACTTCAAATTTTTTATCTATGTGAGTGATGAGAATCAATGTTACTAATAAAAGAAACAAAAACTAAAAACCACCTCCATTGAGCCAAAGAACAAGTGGTTTGGAAACAGCATCATTTTGAGCTTCAACAAAGTAGAAAAAGAGTGCTTTTTTGTTTTGATCATCAACATTTACATAACCTGAAAACTGATGAAAATCAACATGTGGTTGACCAGGTAAATTTGTGATCTTATTAGGGTGTGAAACTGCAAAGGAACATTGATGAAGTAGAATTGCAGCAACACACATTGCAATGGAACAACAAAGTAGAGAAGACATGGTTTTGTTCTTCTTCTTCATTGTCTTTGGTTTTTTTTCAGTTTCAGTTGCAGCAAGTACTAAAAAAAAGCTTAGTGTTAAGTGTGATGCTTCTGTTCTTTGTATATAAGGTACAAAAGTTTTTACCTTTTGTTGAGTAGTAAAGAAAGGAAAATGAAAAATGTAATAGTTAAAATTGAATATAAAAAAGGGTTAAATAAATAAATAGTCCCCCTACATATACCAACATTTAATTTTAGTCCCCATAAAACATTTCTTAGGCTTTTGGTCCCTCCACAAATTTTCATCCATGAAATAAGTCCACATTCTCAATATAAAGCACGGACTAATTTCATGGAAGAATAATTTTGGAGGAAAATACTTAAAACTTTGAAAGTGAACGGCAGAAGAGACAGAATAGTGAAGAGAGAAAAGGTTAATTGGACAATATGCAATGCAAGTGCACGTGAAGTTTTAGACATTTTTTTAGTCTTTTCTATCTTTCATGAATGAATGTACCGGCTAGAATGACTACAGTGTATGTGATGCATCACACTTAAAAGGAGATTTCACCCAAAAAAAAAAAAAGGTTTACAGAATTATAATGATGTGTTGTAATACAAATTATATATTAGTTTTAATACATAATTTTTTTAAGAGTTACCACCTATTTAGATATTATCTAATTCAATTCTTTCACCATAGTCATTTTTATAAACCAATTCATTCAAAATCAATTTCTGTCACCTCAAAATCAATTACACACATTATATGTATAGTTAACTTTTGAAAGAGGTATAATTTATTATAGAATTTTGACATATATAGATATTCCCGATTAAATTTCCTTTTCTTCCATAATTTATTCTAATAAAAACTAAAATTTTAGGATTTTACCCCCAATTTTTTTTCATCAAGTGTGTTCAACTCTAACTCACTTTTAATCAAAATTAATTCTTTTAATTTCCTTAATCTACTTTGTGTAATTTGGTATTACAACAATGTGATCTTGTAAAAGCTAGAGAGTGTGGTGTTTGTAAAATTTCTATAGTTGATTTCAACAAATTCAATGTAATGTAAAAACATTCATGCGCTTTGTGTTGTAGCATCTTGCCCGACTAAGGTTTTGCTTGCACATTTTGAAAGAAAAGGGAGGGGGTTTGGAAAAAATGGAAGGAGGAAATGGAAGAAATAGAGTACGAAGGGATCAAAGACTTTGGGTTTATTTTTCTTCAAAATATAAAATTCTCTTCATTTAAAGAACTAAAAAATTGTATTGGAAGTTTTTTAATGAGAGAAACTCCAACTTCTCTCTAGGTTTTCTTTCTCTTTCACTCATCAAGGAGGGGTGGTTTTAGGTCATTTTTGACCTAGAATCACCCCTCTGTCTCTTTTTTTCCCTTTCTTTCGATCTAAATAAGTGATTTCCACATATATCAAATGTTTTCTTTTGTATTTTTTTTTGTGATTTCGTCGTCTGAGTGCGACGTTGTGTTGTTCATCGCCTTGTGGGGTGTTGTTTGATTTCTCATTTTGTTGCGGTGTTCATTTGGTTCATCTTGATAGATTAGCTTCAGTCAATCACAGATTCAATCAATGATTTGGACGTCAACGTTGCAGATCCGGAAGCAAAGGCATTATGGTGATTTAGATTTTATCATATTATTTGTAAGCATTTTGCCGTTGTATGCTATTAATTTTGGTGCTATGAGTTTGCTCGGAGATTCATCCTTTACATTTTTAGCGAACTTGATTCTGATGTATTCTATCAATTTGAATGAATGAATATCATTTAGTTTTTGTCAAAATAAAAACATTGTATTGGAGGAGAGTTTAGGAGGGTTTATATGAATTCTTCAAATTTATTATATATATACTATATATAAAGAAAACTACCCATTTCAGTACTTTTGAGCTGGATTTTTCTTTCAAAAAATACCCTCAATTTTCAATATAAATAACACATTTAACAAATAAATAAGAATAAAATTAAATATTAAAACAAATGTAACAAACACGATTTGAATATTTTTTGTATTTTTTCCTTTATCATTTAAAAAGTGTAACAAACTAGATGAATATATTTATACTTACTTTTTCATCATTCCAATTATACTCTTAAACAACTTTTTCTATAATAAAATTGTTGTTGGTGTCATTAAAAAAAGAATTTAGATTAGATTTTTTTGTTATATTGTATTATTGTTGGTGTCGTTGAAATAAATAATTATGTTAATTTGATTTTTATAACTTGAAAGCAACAAACATTTATATTTTTTTTAGTTTTAATCAAAATCAAAATATGTCGTTCATATTTTTCAAACGTTAGCGCAATAAAAAGAGAGGAAAGAAAGACACTCATGTGCCCGTCTTTTCGCTAGTGTTGTTATAATATTCTTTAAATTAAAAATATATTAATCATAAACATTAATTTATTACTCTTTAAAAAACATTCTTTCAAAAAATATAAAAGATTCCTCAATTTTGCTCTACATTTTCATTCCCAGAATCATTCATTCTCCAACTCCAAACTCACAAACAAATGTAAATGTAAGAGTAAGAATTAAGTTTGGTTTTGTTTCACTCTATCAAATAAACAGAAAACTCACTAACATAACTCTAGCTAGCTAGCTAGCATGCATATGGAATGCAATAGTGAAGTGAAGTGAAGAGTGATTTCCCATCATGTCTGGTTCATTCATGCTTTGCAATTTGAATTATGTATTGCATTGCATTCTTTGCGTCCCCACCCACCACCGTTGCCTTGCGTCCCCATCCATGTCACTATCATGCCATTTTTGAAATTATTTTTCATTATCAGATCTTTCTTTTAAAAGTAATAATACTAAACATTGATGTGTGGGGATATTTGTCTTTTTTTGTTGTTGTAATTTTTAGAATATTTCTTTTGTGAATTTTGCATATATAAACTTTTAAGTAGTTTACTCGAAGGTTAGCATTTTTTATTGGAAGTTTTTAGAGGCTTAAAAAAGCAATTTTATTTTGTAAGAATTAAAAACAAATTTATGAATATTTATAATGATCAAAAACATATTTAACTTAAAAATATATTTTCTCATAATAAGAGGTTATGAGTTCGAATCCAATGATTAATTTAATATTTGAAGACAAACATATATTCGAGGAAAACATGTACTATCATTATAGACAAAAATACATAAGATTCTCTTGAAGCTAACATCTAAAGTTCACATATTCTATTGGTGTTTAGAAGCACACATTTCAACGGGAGCTGCAGTTCATTTCCCATAGTTCCTGTTACCTCACGAAACAAACATGCAAGGTGGGTAAAGTCTTCCATTTTGTTGTCGTTTTTCACTTCAGATTTTAAAAAATTTACCCCACCAGACATGCATTATATTAGATGTCATCTTTTATAAGAGGCTAAAACTCAAAAGAGATATTTATTGTGAGAGATATGGAGTATAATCAGTGCCGGAGTCAGGAATTTTATCGAGTTTGGACAAAATTTTAACCGTAAATTCACATGTGATATAATATATAAATAGTCATAAATTAAAATAAAAGAGGTTCGTCATTTTGTCGATAAAAGTACAATTTAAAACAAGAGAGATGAAACATAACATGACAAAAGTGTGCTAAATAAAATGAGTGTTCCCATGAGCTTAGCTCAGTTGGTAAGGACAATGCATAATATATGCAAGGTCTGAGGTTCGAACCCCGGACACCACCAAAAAAAAAGGGGGGTTAAATGTCCTTTTCGAAAGCTCTTTGCGGTGAATGTTCGAATAATATCAACATCATCAAGTGACTTGAATATCTCCCGCTCGGTGTAACATATCATTAAGTCATTGAACCACACATCGTTGATCTTGTTGGTAACAATTATTTCTCACGGGCTTATAAAATTATTTTACTAGCTTATTGACACGGCTTGATAATCGGTGGACTTCTAACTTTTGTTGATGTTGGCAATAGCTTTGGTGCACCCACTATGGTTGAAGATCCACAAATTAGAAGTTAAAATCTGATTTATTATGCCCTATTGTAGAAGTGATTGTAAGTTTTTTTAGATATGAAGTGAGTGTAAGTTGTAACTTTATATTATGTCATTTTGTCTAATAAGCTATTATGAATAGTGATTTAAATTTTGTTACCATAAATTAAATGAGCAATGGAGTATATATAGATTTTGATTTATGTGAGTATTGAGTATTTTTGTGAGTATTGATTATTGGTTTGGTGAATGGTATAATAACTCATAGTTAGGGAGAATTATTTTAGTTAAGCCACTTCAAGAATTTATTCTAAAAATTGATTATAGTAATCAATTTCAAATTTCAATGATATTGATTACAATATTTTATTATATTGATTAAACTAATTTTAGTGGTGATTTTATGAATTATTCATTTTTAGAATTTATAGTAGAATAGAAAATATAAAAAATAAAATAAAACAATGATAAGTTTTAGTGACAACCGCAACCGTAGGTAGAAGTCCATAATGTTTTTAAAATAGTCTCCTTAGAATTACCTAGGTTTTGTAAATGTGGAAAACATGCAATGACAACCATTTGACAATAACATACAGATTTAGCTACGAAAATTTGCCATATAGTGACGGATTTTGGCTGTCACTATAAGTCAAATTTCTTGTAGCGATACAAATAAGGTATGGGTTGAGCTCGGACGTATGCTCAGACGCTAGGTGGTAAATCTACCTCGAAGTATAATTGAGCACAAATTTTTACTTGAGATCAGTTGTGAGTTGTGATATATAGTGTACACACCCTAAAAACCTTTTTAAGTTGAGATTCTTCTATATATCCTCCAACTTTTTAATGAATACAAACACATTATATATACTAGCGAAAAGATTGGCATGTTAGTGTCCATTTTTCTGTTCTTTTTATTGCACTAACTTTTGAAAATTATAAACAGTGTTTTTTGTGAAATTTTGATTTTTGATTAAAACTAAAAATATAAATGTTTGTTGTTTTCAAATTATAACAAACCAAGCTAACCATGATTATCTATTTCAATGACATGAACAATATAACAAAAAATTTATAATCTAAATTCTTATTTTTTTAATGACATCAACAACAATCTTTAATATAGAAAAAGTTGTTTAAGAGTATAATTGAGATTATGAAAAAGTAAGTATGGATATACTCTCTAGTTTGTTACACTTTTATTTTAATAATTGACTTTATTACTCTTATCAATTTGTTATATGTGCTTTTGTATTGAAAGATGAGGGTAATTTCGAAAAAAGAAAAAATTAGTCCAAAAGATGCAAAACATACTATTTTCTTTATATATAGTATAGATGTAATATACAGAATAAAACAATGCAATACTATCCTTATACAAACTAGCGAAAAGACGGGCACATTCCGTTTTTTATTGCATTAACTCGTGTATATTATCAACAATATTTTATCGAAATTTGCATGTAACTTATAAACAAAATTTTATATAATTTTTTTGATATAGATTAAAATTATGGTAAATTGTTTAAATTGACTCTGTAATATACACGAAGTTTGGAAAATGACCTTGTAAAAATATAAACACATATTGGAACCCTTTAATATACTTATAATCCATAAAAGTGGATTTTTTCATGATTTTTTGCATACATGTTTACGATGTTAAAATACACCGTTCCGCAAAAAATTATAACTTTCAGACAAGAGACCAATTAATTATAAATTTTTAAAGTGTAAAAAATTTAAAAATGAAAACAATAGAAATCTCGATCTAGAAATTGAAATTTGAGCTGACTATATCATAAGAACCTTCATCGTAAAATTTTAGATTTTTTAAACAAGGATGAATTAACTATGAATTGTTTAAGAAATTCATAATTATGGGGAACAAGAAATTCATAATTAATTATTTCCTTATCGAAAAATTATATTTTTTGTGAAAAACTATAGTTCAACGTCCTAAACATGAATGCAAAAAATCATGAAAAATTCAACCTCTAAGTCATTTTTTAAGACTTCACGTATATTAGAGGGTCAGAAATAAGAAGAATCTAAAATTACGAGGTTATAATATCCGTTTTTTATTTTTACAGGATAATTTTCCATACTTTACATATATTACAAGATCAATTTTAACGATTAACCCTTAAAATTATATGTATAGATATTTGTGACTTTCAAATGTAACAAACTCAACAAATCATATTTATCTTTTCATATTGACAACAATAATATAACAAATATAATAAAAATTAGTTTTTTTAATAACACAAACAATATAACATTATTATAGGAAAATATATTTAAGGATATAATTGGAATAACAAAAAAGATAGCCCAAAAGAACCGAAACATGTTATTTTCTTTATATATAGTATAGATACAACCATTTTAATGGATAGAATTCTAATGGATGGAGAATATAAACAAATTAATGTCAACGCAAGGATTGGTCTAGTGTTGTAGACTTGATATCTAAGAGTGTGTTCCTCTCAAAGTTTAATGATCGAATTCTTCTGATAATAATAATTAGAGTAAATTACACTCTCCTCCCATAAAAGAAGCTTGAATTACACTCACTTTCCCTCTTAAGTTAAAATATACACTTCCCTCCCTTGAAAAATAAAACGTACACCCCCCTTCTCCATGAGATGCTTGAATTACAAGCCTCTTCCTTAATAATTAAATATGAACTACAATTTAATCTATTTTAACATTATCTACTAATTTTAAAACTCCATTTAAGAAAAAAAATCATTTATTTGTAATTTAATTATCAATGATGATTAAATTTAAATATTATATTATTAATTTTATAATTTAGAATATAAAATTCATTTATAAATAACCATATTGTATCGACTTTAGTAATTTTTTACTCATTTTAATTTTATTTTGTGCAGTTTTATATTTTATAATTTATAATAGGTTTAAAATTAGACGTTAATGAAATTATGAATAAAAAATGGAGAAAAATATGAATTTGAATTTTGATTATATTAAAGTGGACCCACAATACTATTTTTCTTCAGAATGTGTTTGATTTTTATTTTATTTTATAAATTACTAGAAATAAAAAAAAACTTATTAAGAGAAGAAATTGTAGATTTTAACATATGAGCATGGGTGGCCCTGGGCACCATACTTTCAGGGGCACCAAAATTTTATTTTTTTAACTATATATATATATTAAAGAGAAATTTATATTATTTAAATTATGTAAAATACTTGCTAACAATTGGGGCACTAAAATTAGAATAATGGTATGGAGTATGAATAATTTAAGAGTCAGATTTTTAGGTCTTATATATTAACACTCTAAAGTCATATTATTTTACTCAAGTTTATGTGTATCCTTTCTTTCTAATTCTAAATCTTTAATCTCTCCATCTTAATTTTGTTAACAGACATTCGGCAACAACCAAAAGTATAAATGTCAGTGTCGTATAGATATAATATAGTCTCTTAAGACTAGGTACCATACGATCCATTTATTTATTTAATAGTCATACAAGTTTTTTTTTTTTTTTTTATTTTT
>Ga0228710_1009553_pt1 | contig 13382 bp, 6 predicted proteins | sample MedpolnodulmetaG_FD_177995 | JGI IMG/M metagenome (GOLD analysis project Ga0228710, IMG submission 177995) | Root nodule microbial communities from Medicago polymorpha collected in Santa Monica, California, United States - pink nodules | ecosystem: Host-associated > Plants > Roots > Nodule...
AAGATCAAGCATATTTGAAAGCAAAAGTTAAGCAAGAAAGAAAAAAAAAAGGAAGCTGTGTTTAACTAAATTGTTATTGTCCACACTCAAAAAATGAAATGGTGAAAGAAAAAGGGAAAAACATGGTTTTAGGTTTAAAATATAGTTTTAATTGTAGTATATAATCAATCTAGTTTTTAGTGTTAAACGAATATCTCCGAGATACTATCGTAAAGATTAATTGTCAAATTGAACGGATTATAATAGCACGGTTTTTCGGTAAAAATATAGTTTTAATAGTACTATATAATCAACCTAGTTTTTAGTGTAAAGTGAATATCTCCGAGATGCTATCGTAAAGACTAATTGTCGGATTATAATAGCCGACAAAATTCTTCAAGATTTTTAATACTGCTACATTTTTAGAGTTAGATTCAAACCAAGTCAAGATGAAGATTAAAGCATCCCATTTAAGTACTCTTGGTATCAATCAAGTAGTTGAATTAGGGTAATGAACATTATAATTATATGGTTAGTAGTTAGTTGTTTACTTGTTTGATTATAATGTGAATGCAAAAAAGATGAGAGAGCATTGAAGAGATATTAAGACCTGCATGAAGACATTGATCATGTTGTTGGTATGGCAAGACTTGATGATGATGCGCAGGATAAGGAACATGCGCAGAATAGAACCCTCTGGACCACCCTACACCATTAACAACCTCATTCTTACCATTCCCATCACTACCCTTACCATGATGACCCACCCCTCTGCTAACATACGCCGACTGATCATCCCCACTCCTCCTCCTCCAGTTGATAAAAAGTCTCTGACTATCAACACGATGTCGTTCAAACAGAACGACATCGCCAGCATCGAGTCGTTTGTCTTTGACATAACGACTCCAACCTTTTGTTAGAACATAGCTTTGACTACTGTTCCAATAAGAGTAACGGAAACGCCAACACTTCCCTGACTCATCCTCAAAACTGAGTAAAAGTCCTTTGCACTCGGCGGAGTCTGCTCCGCCGAGTGGAAAGTATTTTTCAGCGTATTGTTTTGGGATAACAAGACGGTTAAGTTTTCCTACGTCAGAAGGTGTTAAGGGTTTCTCAAACATTGATTCTTTTTCGTCTTCGGGTTTTATGACGGTGGTGGTGGTGTTGTTGTCTAATTCTTCATCTTCGATGTGTTTGAGGTTGTAATGAGGTGTGTTTTCATGGATTTGAGAATTGAACCATGGAGGTTGGTGGTGATGGAGAGACCAAGAAGTTGGTTCGACTAATAACATCGGTTGTTGTTGTTGATGATGATGTTGTTGATGTTGTTGAGTCCACCAGAGTGATGTTTCTGAAAGATCCATGTAAAGGAGTAGATAGTATGATTTGGTTTGGGGAGAAAAGAAAAAAAGTGAAAATTGATGAGGAATATTAATGGATAGAGAGAAAGAAAGAGAAAGAGGATATAGAATGGTTTGATGTAGAAGAGACGTGATGATTATGGTTTGATGTGGGATGGGAACTATATACTATCTCATGGAGCTTTGCCAAGATATGTGTGACAAAGAAAGAGAAAGCTAGAGATGGAAAAATTAATACACGTCAACTGAAAAAACAAATGTAATTAAAACAAAAACTAGGTGCAGAATTTTAGGTTATCTTTGAAGAAATGTAGATAACTTAAACATGTAGTAAGATGAAAATAGGCCAGATCATTTGTCAAAGTCTATGACTCGGCCTAATTAAAATTCGGTCTGACCTATCTCGTTTAGTAAATATGTTAGGCTCAATTTTTTTTTAAAATTCATTAATTTAAATAGGTCATATGATTAAGGCTCGTAGAAAAGTTTATTAATTAACCCAAACAAGCCAACCCATATATATATATATATATATATATATATATATATATATATATATATATATATATATATAATTACATATACTTCATTATATTGATAAATTTCCAATACGAAAATTTATTTATGAGTTTTGCTGACACTTGTTAAGGATTTTAAAATAGAAATAATTTGTAAGTTTCATGTAGAAAAAATTGCCTCTTTCAAGTTTCAATGTGTTAATGCATCAATCCTAAGACAATTTTTTCATTAGACTTCGTAACAAGTGCCTAGCATTTTCCTTTATTTATTTTTTGCAATTTTGTTTTGGCATTTGGGATTTCCAATAAGTTACAAAACTCTTGGTATTAATATATTATTCCAATTCCAACTGTTGCAAAAAAAAGGCAATAGGCCAAATATAAGCAATATATGCTTATTGACCTCTTCAAAATGGATGTACATGCTCTATAAAAATTTATTGGTCTATTAACCTTTTAAAAAAAAATATGCTTATTAGCCTTTTTATACATAGCTCAAATGTTCTATTTAAAATCCTTAGCAAACTAGGCTTTTAAACATAATAATAGCCTGATCAAACTTTTAAAAAGACTTGGTCAGGCTTAAAATAAAGCTTTTAACGGACTAATATGTCAGTGTAAGGCTTTGATTTTTTAAACTATGTCTGACATATTAAAGCAAAGTTGGGTCCAACCCGACCTATTCCCACCCTACCTTTGGGACACTTTTTAAGAATTCTAAAATAGAAAGTTATTTTTTAAAAAAGTCAAATATTTCGATTTTCAATGCATTGATTACAAAAATTTTAATAAAAAGCTATCATTTAAAGTCTTTAAAATGTGTCGCAGGGACACTCGTTAACATTTTTCTTTAAACATCAATCAATCAAATGTGACTGCATGGACAAATTTTTATGTGAAGTGTATGTATGTTAGTATGTGGATATCACTTGTATAAAGTTATTTGTATATTTTTTTTATTGATTTTTTGTCTTAGTGTGATGTTTATTTGATTCAGGTTGAAATATTAGCTTTGAGCAAATGCATATTCAATCAATGACTTTGGTGTCGTCAACATTGCAGATCCGAAGACATGAGTATTTCAGAGACTTTAATATAGTCATATTTAAAGACATAGATACTCTGTCGTTTTATGCTATTAACATGGATATTGTGATTTTATTTGCAAAGTCATCCTTTTTATTTTTAGCGAATTTGAATTTGTATTGTATCAATATACTCTATCAATTTGAATGAATAAATATCTTTTATTTTTTTTTTAAAAAAATAATCTAAGTGACATGGATAGAAGCATTTGTAAATGTTAGTTACAAGACATCGAGTTAGGGTTGTTTGCAAATTCATCCTTTTTATTTTTAGCGAATTTATTTTGTATCAATATACTCTATCAATTTTTTTTTTTGGTTACAATATACTCTATCAATTTAAATGAATAAATATCTTTTATTTTTTTCAAAAAAAATAAAAATCCAAGTGACATGGATAGAAGCATTTGTAAATGTTAGTTACAAGATATCGAGTTAGGTTTACAATCACACATACTATCAAAATACAATGTTATTCTATCAGCTCACTAAACGAGACATCGAAAGTTAGAGGATCAAATATATCTCCTTTTATCATCGAAAGTTGAATGATTCACATTACCAAATTTTTGTCTCTTCAAAAAAAAACTTTATAAAATCTTTGAAGATCGATAATTATAAATACTTTAACACTGCAAATAAGCAAAAAAAAAACAGTTATTACTCACTCCCGGAGCCAACCATATGCATTATCCTTGACGATTCCATCCATTTGGACATATTCCGATCCATTGTTCACTCATTTTCCATTTGCATTGTATACCTTTTATTTTATTTTTTTTTCATTTTATTTTCCTTCCTCCATCAACAGAACAAAAAAAAAACAAGGTAGCAACTATGTTGTTTCGGTTTATTTTTTCCAACATTTATAAATTAATTTTATTTTTCTTAACGATTAAATTTAATCTTAGGAACTAAAATAGATCTTCACTCTTTAATTTATTAATATGTATGTTTTTATAATAATTTTTTTACACCTATTCCATGTTTATCTAAAGAAATTATAATATTTTACCATCACAATTTTGTGCAAGTGATATGTAGTGTGGAAGTGTTATAAACACTATATCCTAATAATAAAATTACTATATATAATTATGATTTTTTTTCGTTATTATCTATATATAGCGATCAATTTTCCAAATGATTTGCTAAGTCAATAAACGAGTTCGCAGTTAATCTATAGTTTGATTTGTCAGAAATTGTTAAACAATTGTAAATGTCTTTTTTAGAGGAACATTTGTTAATGTTAGTGATTAATTTAACGACTAATTTAATTTTTTCTCTCTAAATTGATCTTCAGTTACTAAATAACAATTTATTTTGTAGTGTGTTACCCCTTAAAGTTTCTTACATGTATAAAATATATCAATTACCATACATTCTTTACACCTCAATTTATTTGGAAGAGGTGAGACAATTTGTATTACTAGTGAAAATTAATGTTATAGGAATCTACAAGTGTTAGTATGAGATGATATAACTTCTTTCAACTTTTTTTTCTTTGACAAATAACTTCCTTCCACTTGATCGCAAGTTTTGTATTAATTGCAGTATTTTTATAAAGTAATATATTATTAGATACATTTGTTAATTCATGTGTCAAAATATTAAACGACTTTCTTGGACCTATTTGCTATATATTATAAAAATAAACTAATTTCAGTCTTCAATAATTTAAGTTTAGTAAGTTTTAAAAAAATTTAGTTAACAAAAGAAAATACCAGTTTTATTTAGAAAAACGTTTTTACAAAAATCATAAGCCAGAACTAATATTCAAGAGAAACTATTCAAAATTGTTTCTCATTTAAAATATTACATATATATATTGGATTCTCACTCATACAAAATTGATTTATTAATAGAGGATTGTCTTCACTTAATTACTACTAAAATCACAAAAATTAACGAGAGAAATTTATAGAAGGAGAACATTACACCCCTCTCTAATTCCATCACTAAATTTTGCCAAAAGAAAATGGGTGAGCAATTTCATTTTGTTTGTCACTAATTTTCATGGTGAATATTGTTTTGTTTTTTCTAGTAGTAAGATTATGTTCATACCTTATGACACCATGTGGGACTTTTAGAAAGTATTTTAAAAGAAATTAGTTGTAACAAGGTTCATTTTATGAAATTCGATCGTCAATTTAACTTAAACTACTTCTTCTTGTCCTAAGACTCATGCTTAGGAGTTGTGGACCACCAATATTCCATTATAGACTCACTAGCCCTCTAAAAAGGTACGTCGACCCGCTTCAAGGGCGCACCCCTTTGCCTTATAGTCTAAAAATGCCTTTCCCGTATCTTAAGGCTAAAGATATGGTCGAACCATCTAAAAGGATCTAGCACGCGCGTCTTCTGGAAAGAAACGTGACTTAGGGTTTAAGCCACTGGCAGACCTTTAAAGAGGATCTGCGAAGCCTTGTAGAGGGTTATTGCGTCTTTAATGGAATATTGACGGTCCAGAAATAGAGGCAATTATGTTTCTTATAAAATAAAAGACTGTCAGTGTAATAATAATAAAAAGAAGGGTAGTGTTAACTTGTGCTCTTAGGACACATGTTAAGAAAACCAAAAGAAGAAATATTCTTTAAAATTGTATTCAATTCATTAAAAAGTTAAAGATTAAATGAAATGCACACATTCCAATAAACTATTTCTACTTTTGATTCATTAACTTGTGTTTTAAGGACACAAGTTAACGTTTTCCAAAAAAGAATTATTACTGAATTGGGCCGGACATGTATGTTGATGATTCATGAGAAAGAAAGAGATTATACATGTGAGTAATTTCGTGTAATTAGGGACATCCCATGTTACTAAAATTACAAACAAATCAAGCCAAGTTATGGGAGGCATTCTCTTCTCAGACAAAGTAATAATCAATAATCATCATAATCTGTTCCCTCACTATACTTCAATTCTCAATCACATCCAAAGCCGGCCTAGTTTACCTTTTTACCAATTAATTTACACACCGAATTCCTTCTTTTCATTTTGCCTCAATATCACCAAACAACCATTGACTTTATGTTTTCTAATAATTTACCTATAAAAAAAACCCTAATAGTTTCAACCTTTCTAGTTAGGATAAACGAAATGACGTACATATATGTAATAGGTAACACGGTACATGCTTACTATTTTTAATTTACTTCCCAATCACTTTATGTTTTATGCTTCAGATCGGGCTAGGGGTTGTCATTGATGAATTTATGAGAAATTAACATAGCCAAGGGAGTGTGGTCCATGACCTCGTATTTTTTGTAATTGTACATATGATGGACATATGTACACGCATATAGGTTTAATTCATTTAAGTATCTCCAAAGTGTATTTTCTTCAGGATGAAAGAATATTATTTATGTCACGTGTATGACTTTATCTTTACTGTTTGGCCATTTCTAGTTATTATGGATCTAAAGATACTTTAATACCATGACACAAGTCTCTTGTAATTATTTAATCAAGGTTTTCGGATTCAATTTTGAGCTTAAAAATGGAAAATGTAAAAATATTAGAAAAAATATTTATAAAAACAATTAAATTAGTGACCAAATTTAGAAACAAAGATAAATATACATGAAAGTTCACTTTAATTTTATCACTAAATTTTGTGACTAGGAAAATAGATAGATATTTTAAAATTTCGTCACTAATTTTAATTTTTCTGCCACCTCTTTAAATCCCACCAACCAAAGACATTGATTTTTTTTTTTTGAGGGGATTAATTGGTTTAATTTGTTGTACGTGAAATAAAATGATTCATATATACCAGAGAAATTATCTCTCTTTTTTTTTTTTTACATTTACATGACAACAAATTGATTGCATGTAATTTGTCCAGTGCACAATGTTTAGTACTCTCTCCGTCCTAAATTATATGACATTTTGGGCACTTCACACAATTAATTTTGTATGACAAAGATATATTATGAGTTTTTTATAAAATTATTGATAATAAATTGTATTGTAAAGATAAATTATAGAATTGAAAGAAGAGAGTTATAAATAGATAAAGATATAATAGAAAAAATAATACTAATGATTCATTGATTTTGTAAAACTATTTATAATTTGAGATCAATTTTTTTCTTTTAAAATGACATATAATTTGAGACGGATGATTATATAATAAAAATTATATTTAAATACTAAGGTTTAGTTTACACTAAAATATATACCCACTTATTAGTAAATATAATTCACACCCAAGAGAAAAAAAAATGAATTTTAAGTAGAAAGAAAGAAAAAAAAGTGATGAATATGAATTGAGGGAATAAAATATATCCATAGATGCCTTGGCTTCCCAATAAAAATAGATGAGATAAGATTTGTCCAATAAGAGAAGACACAAAACCCTTTCTAGGCACTCGTGTATGAATCCTCTCCTCACACTTACATCTTACAAACACACTCTCTCTCTTTGTTTACTTATCTGGTCTCATCTCTGTCTACCTCCATATCCTTTTATTTATTGGTTTCTTTAGTTAAACAATGTCTTTTCCATTAAGACAAAATTCACCTCAATTTCCAGGTAGATTCAGACACCCTTTTCCTTCTTTACAAAGGTTTGAACTATTTTGTTTTAGTTTAAGTACATGTTATAGTGTCACACCCATAATTGAGCCTTTTGTCTTCTTTTTTTTTCTCATTATTTTCACCTAATACAAACAACTATATATTCTTATGTCATCTTACTCCAGGTATATATATACTTGTTTATTTCTCATCGTGTCATAGTTTCTTTGATCTGACGGTCTAATAAAATCAAAACACATGGAGAGCAATTAAATTTCCAGAAGAAAAACCTGCAAATGATGAGACTTGCTTGCTTACATGTAATTGCCGAAACCTGAAATTTTGTATTATTCTTACATGTATGTATGTTGCTTGACCTAGTGAAGTAATCCTTGAAGATGAAGAAAGACACAGGCTGGACTAGGTTAGAAATATGGTGTGTCTGAACCTCTAAAAAATGTCTAAAGGTAGACCTTATTACCAATTTCAGTAATATATACATTTTATAATAATAAAAAAATAGAGAATAAAAATACTATTTTATTATAATTTACTAAAAATAGGAGGGTTCATTGTTGAACCGAGTTCATATTAAACGGTCCTAAGAATTGGTGATATCATGGTTATCAAAATCAGGATTTTACTTCAAGTCGAAAGGGAGTAGCAAAATCGGGACTCGTAAAATCGCAATCAAAATCGTAGGATTTTACTCAAGGACTTTTGTAGAATCGATATAGGATAGCAAAGTCGGGACTCGTAAAATCGCAATCAAAATCGAGGATTCTACCAAAACAAAAATAATGCTAAATATATGTTACCAATTGCATATAGTCATTTATAAATTGCATATAGTCATAAATGACTAAAGTTCAAGGTCCACAAAATACATATACATAAATGAATCAAAGCCTAGATGCAAATATTCTTTAGTAGTCATAATAATGGTAAATAACCTAGACAAAATACTTAAAGGCAAATCCTAAATGCCTCACAAAATACTTGATCACAAGTGAGCAAGGCTATTAAGTTTTAAGGCAAAGACTAGAGGCCTAACAAAACATTTAATGGCAAAGCTTATATGTAATCATAAATCACGAATAAATCGCCAATTATTTGAACAATCCCGTGTAACTATTGAGGAAGTGCGGGGGAAGTTAAAGAATGAAATTTTTTGGCCTTTTGGGTATTTATAGAACCGAGTCATGGATTCAAATCGGGTCAATTTACGAACCAGGTCAAAAATTGATCCTAAGCAAAATCCTTAAAAAATCCATCAAAATCCTGCGATTTTGAACGGATATCACGATTTTGTGCAATTTTGATAAGATTTTGCCTGTTTTGAGACTTTGCTATGGATTTGAGTCGTTGAAGCTACACAAAGTCGCAAAAACCAGGATTTTGGGACTTAAGTCACGTTTTTGATAACAATGGGTGATATATATTAGGGTTAAATATGTTTTTAGTCCTTACATTTTGCGCCCCTTTAAAGAATAATCCCTACATCTCATTAAATGTTTTTAAAATCCTCACATTTCATCTCTGTCATAAAAATTAGTCTATGTTGTTAATTCTCTAACGGAATGTTGATTTGGCAATTAGTGGGTCCCAATTATTTCAAGGTTAAATATGTTTTTGGTCCCTACATTTTGCGTGACTTTGAAAAATAGTCCTTACATTATTTTGTACTCTTAGAACTTTTTAAATTGATTCCTATATTTTTCAAAAATTAAAATTGGTCCCTATAAATTTTAAACAACTGCAATTGGTCCATCAACTTTTAGAAATTTTAAATTTGACATAGATTATAAAATTATAAATTTGGATCACCTTTAATTATATATTTATACTTTCATTACACAAATTTCAAAATTTATAAGAATATCCCAACAATGTTTAAGAATGAACTTTTTTATTACTCTATCAAAAAAATGAAAAAAATTTAATTGAAGAATATTAATTTTAATTGCTTAAAACTCTAATTTCCACAAAGTACTATTATTACCACATTGAAAAACACTCTCGATCTATATATTTTGAATCGGAAGCTTTGAACTAATTAATCTCTTAAAGAACAAAATATATTAAAGGAATTGATTGATTTTTTACCGAAGAAATTTTAAAAAAATGAAATTCTTCTCTAATTTCGTCGTTACTAAATTTAATAATAAATTGAGAGAGATTTCACCTTTCTCTCTCTAAATTTCTCTAGCAAATTATAGTTTTTTTTAGTGGTGTGCTTAGTCAATATCAACCAATCATGTAATACATGTTCCATGATATTGTTTATGATATTTTAAATTGTTATGTGGGTGGTCTATATAAATGGAAATATCTCACTCCTCAGTTGTTTATTTCAACAAGAGATGGGGAACAAGACAAGCAAATGAGATATTTAAGGAAAGTAGGGTAAGCAATGCCAAAGAGAAAGGCAAAACTGAATAATATATACTTCACATAATACATAGGGTGTGACAGAACCACAAATTTAATATTTTCCAATTCAGGGGATTCCACATTCCCCAAATGAAATACCACACCAACTGGGTTTTGCAAGATCTATCCTAGCTTGTGAGAATTGAGATATATGATGACGACACCACTAAAGTCCATGTCTTTTATTTCTTTTTTATTGAAAAATATTTAAGTGAACTGGGTTTCACATTATCCAAAAAAGTCTTTAATCTCGAAGAGAGTTTCCAAAAGTACTTACATATTAACCATTAACAGGATTAACACCGACAACCCGTTGACCACGGAATTTGAATTCATATCCTTGTTAGATATGAGTTGAATCTTTACCAACTTACATTAATTGTTATTTATTTTGGAAAGAAATTGCATCATGATTCATTACTATATACACATGCACTCACGTACGCAAGACATGGATTTGTGTCAATTATTTTAATTTGTTACATTGACCAAAGCCAGCAAGCATAAATGGTTTTGTCATATGGAGATGCTAGCATTGGTTTTACTAAATATTGTCATTGTATGAGATCAGGGAGAGTGTATGTTCCAGATTGTAATTTGTGCAATTCATTGTAAGTAGTGATATATTCAAAAAACAACTTGTTAACATAAGGCCAAGAACGATGTATGAAATCTATATTGTCTTGATACGCATCTTGCACCTGAGTTTATTCGTACACCTCACACTAATTAATAAACAAGACATGGCAATTCATTTAATATGTGTAGACCTTGTAAAAAAAAAAACTCTGAATATACCTGAAAACCAACCCAGTGGTTTAGTTTTACAATAGAAAATTACTCTCCGTAGTTTATTTTTTATAGGAAAAATTAAAGTTACATTTTATGATGGAATCTTCGACCTCATGCTTAAAAATTCTCTAATGTCTCTCACATAGTAGTGCTAACTGCTAAGAACATCATTTTTAACACTTATGTAATATATGGATATGTGGTTGACTTGCTTTTCTTCCGTTTCGAGCCCATTTGGTCGTGATTTTGAAGAAACTACATATTTGTAGCATTAGACGAATGTGCATTGGCGTATATTCCAAATAAAACAATTATCTATGCTACAATATAAATATATGCTACAAAATAAGTGTATGTTTGTTTTATGCATGGAATAAACATCAATGCACGTTCATCTAATGCTATTTTTTTTGTCGTAAATTGGCTTGAGAAAAAAATTGTACCAGCTCCATTTTTTTTATGTAAATTGGGTATCTTTCACACGTGACTAGAGAAACTAATCGCTAGAGTTTTGTGGGACTTAAATAGATGGAAAAATTCCTTAAGAGTTTTAATCCTACTTGCTCAAAATTGGATTCAAATATCTCTTTCTTTTTAATTTCCTTTTGACAATATACTTATTTTTAATTGTTGGTTAAAGTGTAACAAAAAAAATTGCTGGTTAAAGTTATACATAAATATATCAATGAACATAACAATTTTTTTTAATTTTGATTAAATTATCTATCTATTTTTGTGATATCATTAACTTTTATTATGGTATTACACTTATTTGTTTCTTTGCATTAAAAATATTTAAAGATATTTTTTAAAGAAATTATTTATGTCATTACAATTTTAAAGTAACAGATAAATTAAAACAATAGAAAACCAGAAGAGGGAAAGAGAGTTTTTAACTTTTTCTTATAATTTAAAAAACCGGTCTTAATTTATTTTTGACTAATAAACAGATCGGGTGGTCTTATTTACACATGCCATGCACATTAATTATATTAAAATTTCAGATTAATTTCATCAAATTTTAAATATGACTAAGTAAAAGGTTAAGTGGGCCAATCAGGTGTAGTTCATCTCACTTAGAAATCAGTATATTAATATTAATAATCATTGTAAATATATTACTAGCATGTGGCCCTTTTAAAGTCAAAAAAAGTACAAAGATCCCAGATGGATGAATTTAATTGTATATTAGTATTATGCGTGTATATGACTCTAAATCTCCAACAAAAGCAATAATTCAGATTGAAAGGTATAGTCCCAACACACATGCCAAATAAGAAACACCATCAGAAAGTTCGTGCCAACTAATTTTCGAAAAAGTTTTCCTCCTGTATGCAATTTCATAATTTCTGGTATTGTTCCTTCAAATTATAGTGGGGACCATATATAGTCTTTAAGTCTATATACTTGAGGCATACTACTTGTCTTTGTTCATGGACCATTTATCTTTGATAATAGTGTACACAAAAATGTTAAGTGGCCGATATATTAGACTTTCTTTTCATAGGTAGGGACTCAACTAGTTCTGACCTTTGCATTGTTTTTGGGCATTAATGAACTATCTTATCACCTTGATTAGTTCCAAGAGGGTTGGGTTTAACTAGCCCATCAAGATATGCATAATTTGATGGAACAATAAATCAAATATATGGTCCAAGTATATAATTTGTGATTTGAACAATACAGTGAGTGAAAGCAAAATAGAAAATATATAGCTAGATACATTTGAAAACGCCAAATGGCAGGGGGAATGAAACAGATATATACTTGATTTGGAAAGAGATGATCAAGGGTTGGATAATTGTTATGGAATTAAGGTATTGGACCAAAGAAAATAGTACACGCATGCTAAATGACTATATCAGAAATCGTTTTTATCATGCAAGATAGTTGAAATATTTGTGGTAGTGAGTGGCTCAATTTCCTTTTAATCACTTGAAATGGTTGTTTGATTGGACATATGCATGCTCATTTATTTGACTTATAGAAAGGACCACTAATTATCATGGTTATAAATTATAACATGATTCAATTGTAGGCTGGCAAGTCGAATATTGTCAATCATATTAGATTTTAGGATTGGTCTCTTTCAAAATTATATATATATTTTAAGGCAATTATTGTGGTGCATAAGTCATTTATTTTGTGCAAGGTATTGTTGAACATGTTTAAAGGTTAATTATATGGTGCACAGGTAAGAGATGTCTACTTTTAAAAAAAAAAGTAAGACATGTTTAAACATTGTGTGTAAGATACTTTTCCATCATTTTTTAGTGGTGTTTGCTTGGCATGTTAGATGAAGGAGAGAGATAAGATTTCAGAGTCTATTTGAAAAGGATCCCTCTAATATGGACCTCTTTTTAAAGGTCCAAGCATGGACCTCTCCAACTTAACCGGCCATAGCCTATTACAAATTTTTTTTCTTTCACTATACTCTTTTTATCTTCTTCTTCTCCACGTGCTATATCATCTTCTTCGACGTAATCCCCTCAGTCCAATTACCTTTCGTGATTCTGATACAACATATTATATATTATTCAGTTTCTTTGCTCTCCCAAAAAATTGAGGAAAAAAACAAAACAAAGATTGGTGAGTTTATCTTACTGTCAAAATTAATTCATATTTTCATGATTTTTAGCTGTTAAATGCTCGTTTGTTTTATTTCTGCCGAAAACTTGGTAAATCAGATC